>MDTB01222341.1_pt1 | contig 24125 bp, 20 predicted proteins | sample 811161 | NCBI WGS metagenome assembly MDTB01 (sample SAMN05326650, study PRJNA326480) | marine metagenome | isolation source: seawater | place: Mediterranean Sea | collected 2009
CTCCAATCGGTTCATAAACAATATAATTATTGGAATTTTTATTAAATTTTTTTTCAAATTCAAAATTTTTTAATCTCAAAATAAAATCATTAATATGATCTGCTCCTGAAGAAGTTTGTGCTGATGATGACCAATCTAATGGAGCTCCCATTTCATCAGACATTGTTTTAGTAATTTCATTCCATCTATTTTTGTAAATCTTCAATAATTTTTCTAAAAGATTTATTTTTTCTTTTTTTGCTACATTGCTCCACTCTTGAAAAGATTGCTTTGCTGCATTTACACCTAAATCTACATCTTCTTTACTTCCTAAAGATATAGTTGCATATGTTTGCTCATTGGATGGATTAATAACTTGAAAGTCATTTTTTGAAGTAGGATTGATCCATTTACCATTTATATAAAATTTACGTTTATCAATCATTTTTAAAAGAAAAATAAAAATTATTTATTCATTTATTTTTTTTTATATTAGAATAAAAGAATATACAATAAGAGGTAACATTGGGAATAGAAAATATTAAACTTGATATAAATTACGTAAGATCACAATTTCCTGCATTTAGTGATCCATTATCAAAGGATTGGTCTTTTTTTGAGAACGCTGGTGGAAGCTATGTTCCACATAATGTAATTGATAAATTAACTACCTTTATGAAATCAACTAAAGTGCAACCATATGCTGAATATCCTATGTCAAAAATAGCTGGTGAAAATATGGATAAAGCAACAGAATTATTTGCAAAAATGATAAATGCCAAAAATAATGAAATTTTAATCGGTGGATCTACTTCGATAAATTTATATGTTTTATCAAATGCTTTGAAAAAATATATAAATCCAGGTGATGAAGTAATAGTAACAAATCAAGATCATGAAGCAAATATTAGTCCATGGATAAGATTAAAAGAAAATGGGGCTAAAATAATAGAGTGGAAATTTAATCTCAATGATCATGAATTAAAGATAAATGATTTAGAAAATTTAATAAGCTCAAAAACAAAAATAATAGCTGTAACTCACTGTTCAAATATTGTTGGATCTATAAATAATTTAAAACAAATATGTGATTTAGCGCATGAGCATAATATAATTGTTATTGGTGATGGTGTCTCATATGCTCCACATGGATTTCCTAATGTAAAAGATTTAGGTGTAGATTTTTATACTTTTAGTTTATACAAAACATATGGACCTCATCTAGCATTATTATATGGAAGAGAACAGATTTTAAAAAATCTACCTAACCAAAATCACGAATTTCTAGATGGAATATATCCATATACAATTAATCCTGGTGGACCAAATCATGAAGAGTTAGTTTCATTAATTGGAATTTATGAATATTTTATAAATTTATACAATCATCATTTTGAAAATAAAAATGTTAATACCTTAGAAAAAATAAAAAAAATCAATAATCTGATAGCAATTCATGAAGAAAATATTGCTAATCCAATTCTAAATTATATAAACGAAAGAAAAGATTTATATTTGATAGGAAAAAATAAAATTAATAATAAAGATCGCGCACCTACAATATCTTTTTATTCAAGAAATATATCTTCTAAAGAAATATCCAATAAATTACTTAATTATAAAATTGCCACAAGAAATGATAATTTTTATGCATGGAGGTGCTTGAAACATTTGGGTATAGATACTAACGATGGAGTAGTAAGATTAAGTATGACTCATTATAATAATATTGAAGATACTAAAAATGTTATATATGCATTAGAAAAAGTTTGATAATATTTAATGAAAAAAATTGTTATAATTTCTAATACACTTTCAAGTTTATTTATATTTAGATCCGAACTTATTAATAAACTTTCAGAATTAAATTATAAAATATATTTATTATCTAATAAAGATGAATTTGATGATGAATTAAATGAAAAGATTTTAAAAAAAAATAACATAAATTATAAATTTTATTATTTAAACAGAACAAGTACTAATATTTTTAAAGAAACATTTTCATTTATAAATATTTTTTTTTTGTTATATAAAATAAAACCTAGTTTAGTTCTCTCGTTTACTATCAAGCCTGTTATTTATTGTGGTTTAATTAATTATATATTTAAGTTTAAACATCTTTCCACTATTACCGGTTTAGGAAGAGTTTTTTATCCTATATGGAGAACAAATAATTTAAGAAAAACAGTAATATTATTATATAAAGTTTCTCAAAATAATACAAAAAAAATATTTTTTCAAAATGAAGATGATAAAGAATATTTTATTAATCAAAATATCATCCCTTTAGAAAAAACTATTATTGTTAATGGATCAGGTGTCGACATTGATAAATTTCCATTTGATAATTTTGGTTATAAAAAAAATAATATTTTAATGATAGCTAGACTATTAAATCAAAAAGGCGTAATTCAGTTTTTAGAAACTGCAGAATATTTCAAAAAAAATAATAGTACTTTCAATTTTATATTAATTGGTAAACAGGAACAAGGCAAAGACTCCATAAGTTTTAGTAAAATAGAGAAATATATTAAAAATAATGTAATTACTTACATACCCAAATCTTATGATATTGCCAATCATCTTAAAAACAGTAAATTTTTTGTCTTACCAAGCATATATAGAGAAGGCATGCCAAGAACTATGATTGAAGCATTATCTGTAGGGAGACCAGTTCTAGTTACAAATATTCCTGGTCCAAAAGATGTAATAATTAACAAAAAGCATGGAATGTTAATTAATGAAACGAATAGTAAGGAAATAATTAAATCATTAGAATATCTGATAAACTTATCAGAAAAAGATTATTCTAATATGTCATTTAATTGCAGGAAACTTGCAAAAGATATGTTTGATGTTAAAATTATAATAAAAGAATATATTAATCAAATTTTAAAACAAATTTAATTAATCTTGTAATACTCCCTATACCACTCTATAAATTTAACTACACCTTTATTGATATTAGTTTTAGGTTTATATCCTACATATTTTCTAAGAGTAGATATATCAGAATGGGTTTTTAGTATATCACCTACTTGAAGAGGCATATTTCTAATTTTAGCACTCTTATTTAATGTTTTCTCTATTACTTTTAAATATTCTGTAAGTTTTTTTGATTTACCATTACCAATGTTAAAGATTTTATATGGGATTTTATCTTTTGATGGTTTTTTAATTAATTTAACAATACCATCAACAATATCATCTACATAAGTGAAGTCTCTATTATGTTTTCCATAATTAAATAATTCTATAAATTTTCCATTGATAATATTTTTTGTAAACTTAAACAATGCCATGTCTGGTCTACCAAATGGTCCATAAACAGTAAAAAATCTAACAGCTGTACATGGTAATTTATGAATATATGAATATGAATGAGCCATTACTTCATTTGATTTTTTTGTAGCTGCGTAAAATGAAAGTGGGAAATCAGTACCATATGTTTCTTTTAATGGAAATTTTTTAGTATCCCCATAAACTGAGCTAGTTGATGCAAAAATTAAGTGTTTAATATTGTTTAATTTTGAAGTTTCAAGAATATTAAAAAAACCCTCTAAGTTACTTTCAAAATATTTACGTGGATTTTTAATAGAATATCTAACTCCAGCTTGAGCAGCTAAATGGATAACTATATTTATTTTGTGTTTTTTTACTAACCTATTTAGTTTATTGAAATTTTTCAAATCAATTTTGTAAAATAAAAATTTATTTTTTTTCTTTAAATTTTTAATCCTATCTCTTTTTAGTTTTGTATCATAGTAATTATTTATATTATCTAAACCAATAACTTTAATATTTTTATTTAATAAATTTAAAGATAAATGATAACCTATAAAACCTGCCGAACCAGTAACAAGTATATTCATTTAATTTTCTTAATTATTAGAAGTTTAAAATTGAAATATAAAATAAAAAAAATAAAAAACATAACAAGAGAAATTAATGCATTAAAAAGATTTAAAAAAATGAAACCTATTATGCCTAATGCTAAGGCAGTTAGAATAATAAGAAATGAAATATTTTTTTGTTTATAGCCTAACTTTAATAGTAAGTGGTGTATATGCATTAAATCAGATTGCATAGGATTTTGTTTATTTAATAGTCTATTAATAGAAGTTGCGAAAAAATCATACACTGGGATTGAAACAACCCATAAATTCATAACTTGATGGTAGTTGTTAATATTTTTATTTCCAAAGTAAATCAATAATAGTGATAGCATAAATCCAATATAAATACTTCCAGCATTCCCAAGAAAAATTTTATTAAATATTAAAAGTTTATTTGATATGTTAATAATGAAAAAAAATATCAAAACCAAAGTAAAAATAATAAGTATTAACTCAATATTAAAAAAATTAAATCCATAGTTAAAAAAGATTATTTGTAAAAGTGCTATAATAACTAAACCAGATGCAAGACCATCTATTCCATCAATAAAATTAATAGCATTAGTTAAGCCAATAATACATAATACTGAAAAAATAGATAGAAAATAGACATTTAATTTTAAATCACCTAGGAGATAGTAATAACCTAAAGTCTCAATCCTCAAAAAAAAGTAAACAATCAAAAAAGCACAGAATACTTGATATATCAACCTTGAATATGGATTTATATTAAATTTATCATCTATAACACCAATAATTATCATTAAAGATGCTATATTAATCATATTGATGATTTCACTATCTATTTCAAATAAGAGTATATTACTTAGGATAGTTGCAGAGATAATCAGTCCTCCAATAGGAGGTATTTTAACTTTATGAATTTTATCAGTATCAGGATAATCATATAAATTTATTAATTTGGAGAATTGAACAAAGATAAAATAAAAGAAAGAAAATAACAATAAATTATAAAAAAATATCATAACTTTAGAACATTAATATCATCTTCTAATATATTTTTGACATCAAAAATAATATAGGTTTTTTTACAAAAAGTTTGAAAGTTCTCTAGTACTAAAGATTTATAAAATTTATGTGCAACAGAAACAATTACAACATCATAAAAATTTTTTTTAGGATTTTTAATAAAATATTTAGAGTAATTTGAATTCAAGTCTTTTTTATTGAGCAAAGGATCAGATATATGAATTTTATTAACTTTTGTTTTATAATAATCAATCATTCCAAAAACTTTGGAATTTCTAATATCTGGACAATTTTCTTTAAAAGTCAAACCTAGAAAAAGAATATTAGAATTTTTTATATTAATTTTTTTTTTATTAATATTACGGTTAATTTTTTTACAAATAAATTTTCCCATATGATCATTAATTTGTCTTCCAGAATTTATAATTTTTGGAATGTATCCGTTTTTAGATGAAACATATGAAAGATAGTATGGATCAACACCAATGCAGTGACCACCCACTAAACCGGGTTTGAAATCCAAAAAATTCCATTTAGTACGTGCAGCTTTGAGAATTTTATTTGTATCTAATTTCATTTTATCAAAAATTATTGTAATTTCATTTATAAATGCAATATTTATGTCACGTTGAGCATTTTCAATTACTTTTGATGCTTCAGCTATCTTGATTGAATCTGCAATATGAATTTTTGATTCAAGAAAAGAGCCATATAGCGATTTCATATATTTTAAACATGATTTGTCTGAAGCAGAAATAATTTTATTAACTTTTTTTATAGTATTTAAATTATCACCTGGATTAATTCGTTCAGGTGAATAACCACAAAAAAAATCTCTATTAAATTTGAGTTGTGAAAAATTTTCTAAAACTGGAACACATATATTTTCAACAACACCGGGATAAACTGTAGATTCAAAAATTATAATACTACCTTTAGATAATATTTTACCAACAAATTTTGAAGATTCTATAAGCATGCCTAAATTTGGTTTCTTATTTTTATAAATTGGTGTCGGAACCGTAATTATGAATGTATTTACTGATTTAAATAATTCATTCTTCTTAAAAAATATATTTTTTTTAATTTTATTTAATTGTCTTTTGCTTATTTGGTTATTTCTATCGTAACATTTTTTTAGCTCTGAAATTCTTTTTTTATTTATATCATATCCGAATGTATCAAAGTTTTTAGATAGCTCTGTGTACAAAGGAAGGCCTATATATCCAAGACCGATTACACAAATTTTGGCTTCTTTAATTTTTAATTTAAACATTTTTTAACATTTGGTTTAATCTTCTAAATCCAGCAAATAAAGAAAACTTTTCGGTATAATAATCTAATACTATTTTTTGACCACTAATATCAATACTATGTGGACCATAAAAATCATATAGTTTTATAGATTTAATAAATTTTTCTTTATAATTTATTTTATTAATTTCTAATATTTCATAAATACATATTCCATTCCCGTATTTACCTGAGTTATTTTGTCCAAGCCTATATTTCTTATTTTCAATTCGAATAATATTACCAGCCATTCTGGAGCCAATTGGATCAGATATTATAGGACTTGATGGATGAAGGGTATATTGGCCAATTTTGCTATCAGAGTAGTATAAGTGACATACATCTAAGCTATTATTTTTAAATCCAGTAAAAAGATAATATATACCCCTCTCTTTAAAAAGCACACTATCAATTAATTTAAGCTTTTCTAAACCAACTAAATTAATTTCTTTTGATATACTCAATTTACTATTTAACTCAAAAATTTTAGGATTACTCCAATTTGCAATTTCAGGTAAAAAAAAAATTTTATTGTTATCTTTAAAAATACTAGGAAAAGAAGAATGCTTTCTAGATTTTAGAATATTTTCGAAAGTAAAATTTTTTTTATCTAAATCGTATATATTAATAATACCATATGATTTATATTTATCATAAGCTTCTAAAATAATTTCATTGTTATTAATGAAAAATGGGTCAGAGTAAAATAAATATTTTAAATTATTTATTTTACTATTAGGACTAACTTTTATTTTAAATTTAGTTATTTCTTTTTTATCAAATAAATTATTTTTTTGTATTGAAATATTCCATTTTTTATAAAAAAATAATCCATAAAATATTTTTTGTATTAAAAAAATAATATTATTTATAATCAATTTTGCTACTAATACATTCGATGGTAAAAAATAAAGTTTTCCAAAATTCTTCTCAAATGAATATTTTTTTTGATTTTTTAAATTAATGAAAAAAGTATTTAATAAAAAAGTTGAATTTTTATATGTATTATTAACTGTCTTTTTAAAAGAATAATTATATAATTTACAATAAGATTTTGCGAAGACCTGACCTTTATCTATGTTATTTGATAATTTTTGGATAACAACACCAATTGAGTTAGTATTATTTAGAAATTCATAAAAACAAGCTGGTCTGCCCCTAAAGTATTTAGAATCTCCATGATGATATGAAAAAAAACCATATTTTGTAACTTCTAATTCAGGAATTTTAAGCAAATTCATTCCAAATTTAAAAACTAAATCTAAATTTTTATTTTTTATCAAGTTTAAAATATCTTCTGGTAGAAATTCCCAATTATTTTTTCGTATACAATTAAAATTAATAATTTGGATAGTATCAAAAATTTTTTCAACTTTGTATTTTTTAAATAATTTACCATTATAAAATATCAAATTTAATACGTAGTATAAAAAATTTTTAAAATAATTTCTTTTAGAAAAAGAATTATTACAATTAAGAATTGTTTCAACTTTAAAATTTTTATTAGCATGATTTAAAGCTAATATCTGCCAATAATCAATTTTTTTGTTACTAGTTATGATAGCTATTCTAAACATTAAATTATATATATTTATACATTAGGAATGCGATGAATGTTAATTTTTTATTATAAATAAAATATATTTATATTATTCCGACAATCTTTTTGATCTATAATCTTCAAATAAATATTGTTTATTTTTTACATTGCTTAAATGAGGTTTAAAAAATAAAGGCCGATTAGTGAAGTAATACTCTCTATACTTATACCAGTCTGCGTCAGAGGTAAGCTTGAACTTATATGGAGTCCAGTGGACACTTGCATTACCAAAATAAAACCATGAAACCATAAAAACAAAAAAAAAGAAAGAAGTACTAGTGACAATTAGATCTCTAATATAACCTTTATATAGATCAAATATTTTAATATACACTATAAGTTGAACTAGTGATGTATACACTAAATATCTATCAATCATGCCACTTGGAAGAAGATTAAAAATCAAACAGACTAAGAAACTTAAATTTATAAGGCATAAACACAGCCAGATATAAAAATTGTTATCTTTATAAAAATTTTTTATAAAATATAAAAATAATAATGATGGGAAACAATTGAATATAACTCTAAATATTGCTCCTGATGCTTCTACTTTTTGATTTAAAAAATATGAAAAATAATATTGAAAAGCAATTTTTGCTGTAAGTATTAGATACAAAAATAAAAATGTAAGTAAAATTAATATTATTATTTTACTAAAATTTATAAGAGGCCTGTAAAGAAAAGGTAAAAACGAAATAAAGATGAGAGAATTATGAAAAAATATACCTGATAATAACAATGCTACTACCTTAATCTCTCTATACGAACCTGTTACAGATAAAGATAATATTAAAAAACTTAATGCTAAACATTGTCTGCTATAGCCCATAGCAACAATAATAACAAAGTAAGGAAATGCAAGCATATAAATATAAAAACTATTTGTAAATTTTTTATTGAATACATAAAGAGATGAAAAGAAAATTATTGCTATAATGAAATTTACTCCTGCTACTCCTAAATTAAATTGAATAGCAAAAACATTCAAAAATGACCAAAAGATTTCATTTGATTTTATGGCAGAAATATAATCATAAAAACGAAATTTTTCATATAATCCAATATAAGTTGCCCAATCACCCCCAACAGAATATCGAAAACCAACAAAAAATATTAAAACAAAGATCAAAAAGAAAGAATAATATATGTGATATTTTTTTACATTAATCTTTTCTACAATCGACGCGAATAAATATAAGAAAAAATATAAAGAAATGTATGGTGTCAATTTTTTTTCCAAATCATATAATTAAATAAATTCCATATAATTAAAGTATGGTTTATTTTTTTTGAATAATGATCATTAATAATTTTTTGCACATTATTAATATCAAAAATTCCTTGATCATATAAATTATTTTTATCTAACGTATCAAGAATTAATTCTTTTAGTTCATTATTAATCCATGAATTAAGAGGAATGCTAAAACCTTTTTTAATATTTTTAACCAAATTAGATTGCATTCTATTTTCTAATATAGTCCTTAAAATATATTTTCCCTTACCATAATTAATTTTCTGTTTTATTGGTATTTGGTGAGAAATTGAAACAATATTATTATTTAAAAATGGAGCTCTTGCTTCTAGACTATTTAGCATTGAAGCTCTATCCATCTTAAATAAAATATTTTCTGGAAGATAAAATATTGAATCGAGTAACATAAATAACTCAGATTTTGTTAGTTTTATATTTTGATTATCTAAATTGTAAATATGTTTTACACTAGTATAATTTCTGTCTTTAATAATTCTAAAATGCTGATTATTAATCGCTAGTAGAGCATCATAAGCTTGATCAAAATTTTTAGCAGATAAAAATTTAGAATATTTATTTATTTTTATTGATAAATCAGAATGTATTTCACGATTTTTTAATATTTGATTGAAAAAGTAGTAGATTTTTTCAAATAGAAAAGAATTTTTAGAAATTATTGAGCTTATGAAATTTTTTTGTATTGGGTTTATTTTTTTTGCTGAATATATATGTCTATTATAACCTCCGAATAATTCATCACCTCCATCGCCAGTTAGAGCTACTTTAACATGTTTTTTTGTTTCTTTACACAATAAATAAGTAATTAGATGTGAAGTATCTGAGAAAGGCTCATCATATATTTTTTTATATTGGATAAAATTTTTTAAAAAGTCACTAGAGTTTACTTTTAATACATGATGTTTAGTGCCTAAATACTCTGATACTTTTTTTGCTGCTTCCGTTTCATCATGAATATTATCATTTGAACCTAGTGTAAAAGTATTAATTTTTTTTTTAGAAATTATAGATGCGCTACTTGCAATTATAGATGAATCAATTCCACCTGATAATAATACACCTATTGGAACATCTGAAATTAGTTCGGACTCGACAGAATTATCCAATTCGTTACTTAATAATTTAGCATTCTTATTTATAGAATTTTGTGATAATTTATTAAAATTTTTATATCTTTCTTTTATAAATGAATAATGTTCAAATATTTTATAATTTAGATTATTTTTGAGATATATTTCAATATATTTACCTGGCTCTAATTTATAAATATTGTCATAAATAGAATGTGGTGATGGAATAAAGCCATATTTAAAATAATAGTTCATACCTTTTTTACTTATTTTTTTTGTATTGATTACAGAACTGATGGCTTTAAGTTCTGATGAAAATATAAATTCATCATTTTTTAAACTATAGTATAATGGCTTTTCTCCTAATCTATCCCTACACAAGTATGTTATATTCTTTACCTTATCAAATACTGAAAAGGCATACATACCATTTATCATCTTTAAAGTTTTATTTAATCCAAAATTAGAAATAAATTCTAACAATACTTCTGTATCGCTTGAAGATTTCCAATTAATTTTAAATGATTTTTCAATTTCTTTTTTTAAAATTTTATAATTATAGATTTCTCCATTAAATGATAATACAAATCTATTATTTTGACAAAACATTGGTTGATTGGCATTATTCGATAAATCTATTATTGAAAGCCTATTATGTGCAAATCCCACATTTTTATTTTCAGAAATCCAGATTGAATTAAAATCTGGACCTCTATGATTTATCGAATTACTCATTTTTAATAACTTTGATTTATTCTCAATATTGTGACTAATAATTCCAGAAATTCCACACATTAACGATTATTCCAAACTTTGTTATAGTTTTTAATCATAGATAATAAAGAAAAGTTCTCTTGAATTCTTTTTCTACATAATATTTTCAATTTTTGTTTATAATATTTATCTTTTAATTTATTTATAAAATTAAAAATTTTATCAGATAAATCAATTTCATCATTAATTTTTACAGTTAATCCTAAATCTGAAATTATCATTTTATTATCACCTACATCAGATGCAATACAAGGAATGCCTGATAACATTGATTCTGATATGACGTTTGGAAATGCTTCCGCATTTGAAATAAGTAGATTAATATCAAAAGCTTTATATAGATTTTCAATATCATCAACTATACCCATTAAAATAACTTTTTCTTTGTAATCATAATTATATAATAAATTTATTAATTCTTTATTATGTTCATTTAATCCTCTTCCAGCTAACAATAAGGTCCAATTACTAAACTTTTTATCTAATAAATTTAATGACTTAAATAGAGTTTTAAAATCTTTATATTTATCCCATCTTGTAATGCTACCTAAAACTATACTATTATTAAGATTTAGTAATTTTGTATATTTATCATTTTTTTTGGTATTAAAAATTTCAGAACTATAACCATTATAAATTGTTAATAATTTTTTTTTATCAAATCCAATTTTTGAATGAAATTTTTTGACAGAATTACCACAACAGATTATTTTTTCTGGAAAAAATAATGAAAATATACTTAAACATTTAAATGCAACTTTAGTTTTAATTCCAATTAATTTAGTTGAGGGTTTGGAATGATGTAAACTCCAAAATAATTTATATTTTGTAATTAAAGAAACTAAGGAACCCATAAAATCAGCTTTATATAACCAAGTTTGAATTAAATCCGGTTTAATTTTTATCGAAATAATGATTATGCAAAAGTAAGTATAAATAAAATTTATAAAATTAGATGTATTAAATAAATAAAGTTTGTTATTATTTTCTATTAGTAATTTTTTAAAATAACCTGATTTAGATAGTGAAATAACAATATGTTCATTCTTATCATTTTTTATAAGATTGTACATAATTGTTTCTGCGCCACCTTTCTCTAAACCTGAAATAATATTTAGTATTTTCATTTATTCAATTAAAGAAATATATTCTTTTGAAATTTTTATTTTGTCATATTTATTATATATTTCATTAGTTAATTTTTTGTTTTCATTATTATTTAGAGAATTAATTATAGCACTAGACAACATCTGTTTATTGTTCGTTTCAACTAAAGTTCCATATTTGCCATTTTCCAGAATTTCACTAGGGCCACTTTCACAATTAGTAGATATAACCTTGACTCCTAATGAAAGAGCTTCAAGTAATGAATTTGGGAAACCTTCAAAATTAGAAGACAGTACAAAAACTTTAGATTTTTTTAGAAAAGGATATGGATTAGAAATATTGGATAAAATATGAACATTTTTTTCAATATTCAAATTTTGAATTTTTTGTTGCAAATCTTTTTTTAAAGTTCCATTTCCAATAATAATTAGATTACATTTAAAATTATCTAAAACATCTTTAAAAGCATTAATGAGTAACTCATGATTTTTTTGTTTTTCTAATCTACCAATATTTACAACACAAGGTAATTGAAATAAAATTTTATAGTTATCTATATTCTCATTTGATTCAATTTGAATTTTTTCTTTATCAACCATGTTATTTATAACATGGATTTTTCTTTTTAAATTATAAAACTTTTTTAAATTATGCATTACTCCTTTTGATGGAGAGATCAATATATCAGCATAAATGTAGGTTAATTTAGTTAAATAAAAAAAAATTATATTTTTAATTGGATTTTTATAAATATAATTTTTTGTTGGATCATTCGCTTCACGTAAAAGAAATCTAGTTTTTTTGCAAAATAAAGAACTTATAAATGCAATAATATTTAAATAATTTTGCGTAGAAATAAATATATTGGGTTTATTAGTATAAACATAATTAATAATCTTAAATATCGCATACCTAGATTTAGATATATTTAAGTCAATAATATTTATTTTATTACTTACTTTTAAACTAGCGTTATTTTTATTTATTATAATTAAATCAACTTCTATATTTTGATCAGTTATTGATTTTGCAAGATTTATTGAAAATCTTTCAGCACCTCCCACTGCTAGTCCAGATGATAAAATACAAATTTTTTTAATTTTGTTCATTTATAATATATTTTATTTTTTTATAAAAAATATCTGAACTCATATATCGATTACTTAAATTAAATGTATTTTTTTTAAGATTTATATATTTATCTCTATTAGTAATCTCATGAATATATTTTATTAAATCAGATTTCGAATTATTTTTAAAAATATAACCATTAACATTGTGTTTTATATATGATTTTGTACCACACTGACTTGAACATATAACAGGACAACCATGGGATAAAGCCTCTAAAATTGAATAACTTGCAGGTTCTTCATAAGCAGGAAGTATGAATAAATCACTAGAAGAATAAAATTTTGGCATATCTTTGTATTTAATATTTTCATAAAAAAAAAATATTTCTGATAATTTTTTTTTTCTAGTATATTTAATTAATCTTTTCTTATAATTATTATGACTTAACTTAGAATTTTCTCCAACAATACTTACACTGATTTTTATTTTACTATCTTTTTTTATTATATCACTAATAGCATCTACTAAAAAAAAGAAATTTTTTCTTTCCTCATATTTTCCGACAGTTAGTATTTTATAAGAATTATAACTATTTTTTTTGTATTTTTGCTTATAATAAAAGTTATTTTCAGTTACAAAATTCATAAAAAATATATGGTTTTTTTTATAACTAATTTGATTTTGCTGATAATCAAAGCCTTCAAGAATACTGGAGACAAATTTAACATTAAACAAATTTTTTATAATTTTTATTATTATCTTTCTTATTAATGTTATTCTCTCAGTTATTGGATTTTGATTATAGAAGATTATGGTTTTTTTTGTTTTAGTATTAAAAAAAATTAAACTAATAAAAAAAATTAAAGAAAACCACCTTGTAATATCTCTTATTATGACAACATCAGGATTAATTTTATTAATGTATTGATTTACTAATTTCAGGCTTGGAAATGACCGAAAATTATTTGATCCACTATTTCCAATTATCTTTATAATAATATTAGATAACTTAGATTTGTTAAATAATGTCGGTTTGATGGAAGAGTAATCTTCAATTTTACTTTGATTAATGACTGCATAATAAACATTATGTTTTTTTGATTTTAATGTTTCTACCCATTTAATTGAATTTGTATGATATCTTGGAGCTACAAATAAAAAATTCATTACATCTTAATAGCCAATGCATAGCCTCTTTGTTTCGAAGAGATATAATATTGTACTTTATAGTCAAATTCTTTTTCAATAAATTTAACAGCATCAACAACACCTGGAAATAATTCTGGAGTTACATCATCAAAAAAAATACGGTCTCCAGAAAGCTGTTTCTTTTCGACATATTTAAATTCTTCAATGACATTATTAAATTTATGTTCTGCATCTAAAAAAGCAAAATGTATTCTGTCAATATGGAATTTTTTAATAAAATTTGAACTTGAATCATTGATAAAAATAATATTATCTGTTTCCTTTGACCAATTTTTTAATAATTCCTTTCTTGATTTCATACCATCATGATCATCAATACAGTTCCAGTACATCTTAATATCGTGGGGCAAAATATCAATACTATAAATTTTTCCATTTGTATTAGCATCCATTAGAGCTCTAGACATACAAATTGAAGAAAAACCTCTAGCTGTACCAGTTTCAAAAATATTATAAAAATTTAAATTAGAGTTTTGTATATATTCGCTTAAAATTGAGTATAGAATTTTACCATGTTGATAATTTAAATCAGATTTTTTTATAACAACTTGTGTATGAAAAGCTAATTCTTCAAAAAAATTATTATTTAAATTGAAACCTGTTTTATTTTCAATTTCTTTTGTTATTGATGATTGATTATCTTTATATTTATTATGGAGCTCAATATATGTTTGCTTAGATCCTAATATCTTTTTTGAAAGATATTTTTTATTTTTTAACTTATCAAATAACAACATTTATTTAGTAATATAATTATTTAAAAATTTATTCCATAATTTTAATTGTGAATTGTATGAATTATCTTTGGCAGTTATTCTAGCATTTTTCAAAATATTTTCTAAGTCATATTTATTCTCAAATATATCTAATGCTGTTTTACAAATTTGATTGTAGTCATTAATATCAACAAGAAATCCATTGTTTGTATTGTTAATAATATCTATAGCTTGACCTACTTTGGTTGAAATAATTGGTGTACCGGTGGCCATAGACTCTAAAATTGCGCGTGGCCCCCCTTCTTCCCTAGATGTAACCAAATAAAGATCTAGCACATTGTAATAACTATTAATTTTATTAAAATTGATAAACTTTGAATAAGTATAATCAATATTATTTCTTATTAGTTCATTAATTACATATCCTCTTGAAGGCCCAGTCAAAAGAACATGAATATCTTTATATTCTTTTTTTATCTCGATAAGAGCCTTAATAAATATATCAGGTCCTTTTTCTAACTTTGGTAAAGACCCTTTTCGCCATCCAATTCCATCTTTTTGGAATGATCCAATTATTTTTTTATCTAATGGTAATTTAAGTTGTTTTCTTAAAAGCATCTTTTGTTCCTTTTGTAGGAATTTAAAATCTTCTATTTTTATACTTATCGGTATTTTATGTATTTTTGATTTTGGAATATTATTATCTAATAAAATATTTTCCATAATTGTATTTGATACATGGATTTTTTCTATTTTACTGATTTTTTTTAAAAAATTTTGAAATAAATCATTATTCTTTTTATTTATTTTTGGATTCCCATGAAAATATGAAAAGGATATTTTATGATCAGTATTATCAATATACTTTAATACATCATATTTTGATAAAAATAGTACACATTGTTTATTAGTATTATAAAAAAATCTATCATTAATTACATCAACTTGTAAATTATCGAAGACATTTTTTAATTCTTTTCTAATATTATCAAAAACCCAATTATAATTATCACTTTTTATAATTAATTTAGAATAATCAATCCAATTCCTTGATAGATAACTATCATATAAATAAAATGGTTTTGATAAAATATTTCTCAATTTAAATTTTTTTTATTTCTGAATTTATCATTTTATCTAATATTTGATCTAAGTTAAATTTATGTTGCCATTTTAATTTTTTTAAAATTTTTGAATTACTGCCTGCACTTCTCAAAATATCATTTTTACGAATATTATTTTGAGAAATTTCTATATATTTTTTATAATCTAGATTAAATTTTTTGAAAACATATTTTATAATATCTTCAAGTGATGCTAAATTTTTAGAGCATATTATAAAATCGTCTGGAATATCATAATCTATAATTTTTTTATAACCTTTGACAAAATCTGGTGCCCAGCCCCAATCTCTTATAATATTTATATTGCCAACTTTAAATGATACTTGTTTATTTTTTTTTATATTTATTGCATCTTTTATAATTTTTTTACAAATAAAATTTTTGCCTCTCAATGGTGATTCGTGATTGTATGCAATTCCAGAAGAAGCAAATATATTATATTTTTCCCTATAAAATTTAGTTATTTCGAATGAGGTAGCTTTAGCATATCCATATGGACTTATTGGTGAAAATTTGTCTTTTTCTACTGAATACCCTTTATTGACATTGCCAAAACACTCACTACTACATGAATTATAAAATTTTGTTTTTAAATTTAAAGAATAAATAGATTGTAACACATTGAATGTTGGAACAATGATACTTTCATATGTCTCTTTTGGGTTTTTAAAAGAATAACCTACTGAACTAACACCAGACAAATTATATATTTCACTAGGATTTATTAATTTCAAAAATTTATTAGTATTTGAGTAATTTAAAGTATTAATTTTTTTTAAAATTATATTTTTCCTAATGTTTAATCTGTTTAAATTACTATAAGTATTTTTTTTTCTTCTAACTATACCATATACTTTGTATTTACGTTTAATTAAATGTTCTGCCAAATAAGCCCCGTCTTGACCAGTTATACCCATAATTAAAGCAATTTTATTTTTCATTTTTTTTTAACCAATTTGATGTTAATTCTTTCCAATTAATACAATATTTATCAGTTAGGAAATTTCGTTTAGTAGATCTTCCAAGATGACTAAGAATAATTTCGTCATCAAAATGATATTCTTCTCCTTTAAGAGTTTTTAATTTTGCTTTGTTACTTGTAGAATCAATAAAATCAAAAGAAATACCATCTAAATTATTATTTTTTATTTTTAAAGGAAGTTGATAGCCGACATCAAACAAAATTTTTTCATTCACTTTATTTGAGAAGAATTTTTTATTTTTTAAATTTACTTTTCTTATAGAAACTTTACTTGGTATAATTGGTATAAAATTATATATATGTCTTTTTATTGGTTTAAATTTTATTTTTAATTTTTTAATTATGTTTGTTTTAAAAATACAAAAGATTGCATTTGGAAAATTTAAATAATGAAATTGATTGTACGGAGTACCTATAATGACAACATCCTTATTCAATTTATCTAATAGAATTTTATCCCAATTTTTTTTAAGTAATACAATATCAGAGTCCATAATTGCTCCATATTTAGAATCAAATTTTGAAATTAAATAATCGATGTTTTTCCCATGTTGAAAACTATCTTTATTTCCAAAAAAACTATAATTTGTAAATATTTTAATAGGAATACTTGTTTTTATATTTTTCAAGAAGTTAATATCTACTTTTCTATTATTTATAGAAATTATAATTTCTATTTCAGTTTCATTTGAAATTGTTTGTTCAATAGATGAAATTAAATAATTAGTATAATGTTCTGAATTTAATCCACAAGAAATACCGATTTGTAATCTATTTTTAATATTTTTTTTATTTATTAATTTTGAGCTGTCTTCTTTATTAATATCGTTAAAGATACTATCAAGAATATTAATCCATCTATTAAAATATGTATTTTTTTTCCATGTTGAATGATCAATTTTTTTATAAGCATCATTTTTAACTATACTACATATTTCCTCAGCCATTTTTTTTAAGTTGAGTGGATCAGATTTATAAAAATTTACATTATCTTCTGAAAGTCCTAATTTTCTAATTTCTGGTGCATCAAAAGTAATAATATTTGTTTTTGCTCCAATGGCTCTGAATGTATCCCAATGATTTAGCCATATTCCATTATCTATTCTTTTTTCAGACATTCCCCAGTTTTCATTTATTTTGGCACCTAGATTTAAGAAAGGGATATCCAAGGAGTATCTTGCATGATTATATTCAATACCCTCTCCAAACCGATTTATAATAGAAAAATTTTTGAATTTTTTTAGTGGTGATAATAATTTTTTTTCAATAAATTTATTAGCTCTTCCATTATAATTTAGTATTTTTAAATCTAATTTTAATAATTCTATTAACAAATCACGTCTTAAGAATTTTTGATTTAGTCTTAACTCCCTATCTAATGTACCGTTAAATACTAAATCAAATTCAGTTTTATTATTATCTAAGTAACTTACAGTATTCTGAAAACCTAAAGGCAACTTAATTACATTATTTTTATTTTGATATTTTTCAATATTTTCATTAGTTTGTTCAAAAACAATATTTGTATTATCAAAAAGATTTGGATTATTTACCCAAGCAAACTGATTGAAAGCCCATAAATATTTTCTAATATTTTTATTATTTTTTAAAAAATTATCTACAATTGCATTAGAGCCTAAAAAAAGAACTGCATCAAACTGATCAAAATTTTTAATAAATTTATTTATATAAATAATTTTATAATTAAAATAATTATTGATTAACTGATATGAATTTAAACATTTTTTTATATGATTAAAATCATGTTGACTACCATAAGCTCTGGAATACTCATGTAACCAATGTACTTTAGGGACAATTGCTAAATTAATTTTATTTTTAGAGTTATTTTTATACACAGATTAAAAATTAAAGAGTATTAAATTATTTATAAATTTATAGATTATTTTTTATATTATTGAAATATTTAAGAGTAGTAATCTTTAATCCTTTATTAGCAGAAATTTTGTTATACCACCCAAGAGAATTGATTTTTTTCACATTTAATACTTTTCTTTTCATTCCATTTGGTTTTGAAAGATCAAATACAAACTTAGTTTTATGGTTTAATATTTTTGAAACAATTTTATAGTAATCAATAATTTTTAGATCGCTACCAGGCCCAATATTCAATACATTTGGTATTTTTTCAAATTTTTTTATACAAAATATTATACCGTCGCTTAAGTCTTGAACATGCATTATTTCTCTTTTAGGCTTGCCATCACCCCAAACAATTACTTCTTTTTTATTTTGTAATTTTGCTAGACTAATTTTTTTTATTATTGCAGGTATAAAGTGAGAACTTTCTAGATTAAAGTTATCATTATCACCATATAAATTGCAAGGAATTAAAGTCTTGTAAAAAAAATTTTTATTGTCTTCAGTGATAAAAGTACATAGCTTAGATGAGTACAATTTAGAAAAAGCATGTCCTTCATTTGTTGGCTCTAATTTACCGTCATTAATCATATTTTCATCAAGATAACCTGAAATATTAAATGGATACATACATGAACTACCTATATTTAAAAAATATTTGATTTTATTTTTATAAGCACATGTGATGATGTTGTTATTGATTAGAGTATTATTCGTCAAATATTCAATTCTATAAACTGAATTATCTAGTATTCCTCCAACTTTAGACGCAGCGTGAATAATAAAGTTAATTTTATTATTTTTTAAAAATTTATCAATTTTATTATAATTAAGTAAATTTAAATCTTTTTTGCTTGGTGTAAAAATTTTAAAATTTTTTTTTAATAAATTTTTTTTTAAATTTTTTCCAACTAGACCATTTGCCCCAGTTAATAATATTCTTAATTTTTGTTTATTTATTTTTTTATACATTTAACATTTAAGCTTATTAGAGTGCCTGTATCTTTTTGCATGTGGGGTATATATGCTTGAGAATAATCATCTATATTTGCATGTTCAGTTTCTCTCCAGTCATACTTTGCAACATCATAAAAGCCACAATCTTCTAATAAAGATTTTAATTTATCAAAATCAAATATATTATAATGATAATTATTATCATATGTTTGTCCGCCAATTACAGGCCCTTCTACAAGTTTTAAATCCCTAGTTTTACTATAAACATCTACAATAGATTCAAAGTCAGGTACTGCGATTTTTAAAGTTGCTTCTTTTTTCATTATTTTATTCCAATTCAATAATATATCTTTTACTTCGTACCTTCCAAAATGCTCTAAAACATGACAGGCATATATTTCATCCACAGATCCTTTTTCAAATATATCTAAATTTGTTATATCCTGAACCATATCAGTAGACGATGTTGACCTACTATCTACGTTTATGTAGTCAGGAATTTTAACATCACCACAACCCAAGTGAAGTTTTATTTTTTTTTTATTTTTTTGATTTATGGTAGTTATAGTCATGTTCTGTCATAATTCCAACTAGCTTTTTAAAACTAGTTTGAGATTCCCATTTAAGTTCTTTTTTTGCTTTTTTGGAATCTCCAAGTAAGTAATTTACATCGTTTGGTCTAAAGTATCTTCTATTAATTGTCACAATTTTTCTACCTGTTTTTTTGTTTATTCCATACTCATTTAGTCCCTTTCCCTTCCATTGAACTTTTATATCAAGAAAATTAAAACTTTCTTCAATGAAGTTTCTTACAGAAAAAGATTTTCCAGTTGCTAAAACATAATCATTTGGTTTATTGATTTGTAACATTTTCCACATACCAGCAACGTATTCAGGTGCATAACCCCAATCTCTTTTTGAATCTAAATTTCCTATTTCTAGTTTATCCATCAAACCCAATTTTATTTTTGCTGCTGCAGTTGATATTTTTTTAGTTACAAAAGTATCACCTCTCCTTGGAGATTCGTGATTAAATAGAATGCCATTAGTTGCAAAAATACCATAGGATTTTCTAAAATTTTTTACAGTAAAAAATGCATATAATTTTGAAACTGCATATGGTGAGTGGGGATTAAAATTAGTATTTTCATTTTGATACTTTACAAGTGGATTTCCATATAGCTCACTTGTCGATGCTTGATAAAATTTACAATCTAGACCAATATTTTTTATAGAATCTAAAATTTTCAAACAACCTAGCGCATTAGTATTGGTTGTATATTCAGCCATGTCAAAAGAAACTTTTACATGACTTTGAGCGGCTAAATTATATATTTCATTAGGTCTATATTTTTTTATTGCATAATAAATACTATTATAGTCAGTTACATCTCCATATATTAATTTAAAATTTTTATTTTTTATAAGATGATCAATTCTATATGTATTAAAATAGCTGGATCTTCTAATAATACCAACAACTATATATTTTTTTGATAACAAAAGTTCAGCTAGATATGAACCGTCTTGTCCAGTAACGCCAGTAATTAATGCCTTTTTCATAATTTATTAATATTTATTAATTTAGAAATTAAATATCCATATTCTATATTCATTTTATTAGTAAATGAATAGTTATAATCAAATAATTTTAGATAGTAGTTATTGTAATTTTTTTTGCAATACTCAATTGAACTTAAGATATCTTTTTTTAAAATAAAACTAAATTTTTTAAATTCTTCTGATAAATTTTGTTCTAATTCTTTGCTTAACATTATTGGTAACCCACATTGTATTGCTTCTGGCCAAATCATTTCATCAAAATTATTGTGATCAGCACAAATTAACACATGGCTGTCTTTAAATATTTTAGATAATTGTCCAAATTCACTAGTTTTTACTATAGTTGTGCTTTTAAAATTTACATCAAAAGGCAGCTCACCAACATAAGTAAAGCTTACATTTATATTTTTATTTTGATAAATTAATTCATCTAATTCTATATAAGTTGCAATTTGTTTCTTACTTAATTTAGTTAAATGAAAAGCTACAATTTTCAATTCTTGTTTTATTTGCCATTTTTTTTTATTTAACATATTATATGTTTTAGGATCTGCTTGATTATTAATCACTGAATAAATTGATCTTGGAAAATTAATTTGATTGTTATTCATCTCTTTTATCATTTGAGAATTATAAACGATATGACCTGTTTTTAAATTATTATTAAATTCTTGAAATCTATTTTTGTCAACTTGGCGATTAAGTCTAATAATTACAGGGATATCAAGGTTATTATTTTTAAATTTAACAACATCTAAGAAATCAAAATTAGAATAAATTTTTGTAAAGAAATTTTTGCGCTTATTAAATATTTTAAAATCTAAAAAAAATATTAATTTAGTTTTATAATTTAGTTTAAAATTAACCTTATAACCATAGGATTTTAAAAATGATATTAAATGTAAAAGAAACCTATTTGCCTCATTTAACACATCATTTGTAGGTTTAATATTAAAAGTTATTTGGGAGTGGTGTCTTAACATCCCAAACCTTTTTTTGAAATAAAAGAAATTTGTATTATTAAATTCTTTTGATTTAGATTTTATGCATTTTTCAAAAAAACTTAAATAATCTTGATAAGCATGATTTTTACTAAAACTATTTATCTTTTGTAAAAATAAATCATAGTTTTCTATCAAATTGTCTAATTTATTATAAATATCATTAAATTTAAATAACTCCCCTCTACCGTTTAAAATCTCAGGATTACTTGAACTATTTTGAGCCAAAACAGGAATTCCGCATGATATTGCTTCTAGTAAACTATTTGAGCATGCCTCTGTCTTACTAGCTAAGATATAAACATCACTTGACCTCAAAAAATTTGATAGTTTTTCAGGTTTTTGAGGCTCAACAAGAGATATATTTTTTGGTGAATATTTAATGTTACCAACAAAGGTCATTTCAAATCTATCTTTATCCAGGGTTTTATCTAAATATTTTATTATATCTAAACCCTTGTCAGGATTTGATGACCAACTACTTGAAATTAATTTAATTTTTTTACCAAACTTTGTATATTTTTTTTTGTAAAAAATCTCTTCATCACATGCATTATGAATTACAATTTGATTATTAGGAAAATAATTACTTTTAATATTATTTAATCTCTGTGACCAAATAGATTGAAAGACAACACCATCACTTATATTTTTTGACAAATAATATATTATGTCATCTTCCTTATTACCTTTGATTCCTCTGTAACTCATTGGGCCATCTATTCTTTGAATAAAAATTTTTTTATTATATTTTTTTTTAAGATTAATTATTTCGGCTATACAATGATGACTATTAAAAAATATGATATCAGCTTTTTCAGGATTAGTTGTAATAAAATTTAAAGATCTTAAATTTTTAATTAAATATTTTAAAAATTGATTTCCACCTCCCCAAGCTGTACTATGGAAAGGAACTTCAAAATATATTTTCATTTTTAAATTTTTTTTAAAATTACAAAATATCCTGTATTAATGTATTCATTTTTAAAATTAATATTTTTGTATAAATATATAATTACTGGTCTTAAGATTAATAAAAAAATATAGAAGATTTTAAAGAAGATATTTTTTTTGTAACTAAATGTTACTCTTAATATATCAAATATTACTGCAATAGATGAGCCCATTATTTCTAATTTCTCTATTTTAAATAAACTATTTTTACTTAATTTTTTTATAGAAGCTTCGGTATACCTTGCTAAATCAAATTCTTTATCACCATGAAGTGGGTTTAAAAAAGGAACAGTAATAATTAATTGGCCATTTTTTTTAAGTATTCTATTTATTTCTAAAAAAACTTTTGATGGATCATTTAGATATTCAATTACTTCTATTAATAGAACAACATCAAATTGTTCATTTTTAAAATTTGTTTTACTTATATCTCCAACTATGTCAGGTTTTGTCATTGGATCAAGATTCAAATAAACCCATTTTTGATAGTTAGTTTTTTCCTTATTAAATTCTCCTCTATTACTATTTTTTCTTCCTCCGGCATCCAAAATTAATTTATCATTAAATAAATTGACATGGCTAATTAAATTTTTGTCAATTAAATACCTTCGTATACTATTCATTACTTAGATCTTTGACAAAGATAAAATTATTTTCTTCTGATAGCTTCTTTACA
>MDTB01045659.1_pt1 | contig 24124 bp, 24 predicted proteins | sample 811161 | NCBI WGS metagenome assembly MDTB01 (sample SAMN05326650, study PRJNA326480) | marine metagenome | isolation source: seawater | place: Mediterranean Sea | collected 2009
CACGTTGATAGGCTGGGTGTGGAAGTGCGGTAACGCATGTAGCTGACCAGTACTAATAGCTCAATTGGCTTGATTTATGCACTGAAAAAAATTTTATATGTAACTAAAATTATTTTTATATATTATCCTGATATTTTTAATGAAGAATAGCGGCAAATTTATTGCAGTAATACCAGCTAGATCTGGATCAAAATCAATAAAAGATAAGAACATTAAAAAAATTAATGGAAAACCATTAATTGCTTATTCAATAATACAATGTTTTAAATCAAAGGTATTTGATAAGATATATGTTTCTACTGACTCGATAAAATATGCAAAAATTGCAAGAAAATATGGTCCTGTAGAAATAATTTATAGGCCTAAAAATATTTCAAAAGATCTCTCTTCAGATTTTCAAATGATAGAACATGTAATGAAAAAAATTAATAAAAATTATGAATTTATTGCGCACATGAGACCCACTTCTCCTCAAAGATCTATAAATGAAATAAAGTTAGCTACAAAACAATTAAAAAATTCTAGTTTTAGCTCTTTGAGATCTGTACATGAGATGTCTGAAAGTTCTTATAAGTCTGTAGAAATTAAGAATGGCAGAATAATTACATTAAAAAATCTTAAACTAGGTATTGAAGCTATCAACAAACCAAGACAAAAATTTCCAAAAACATATTCTCCTAATGGAGTAATAGACATTTACAGAAAAAAAGTTATTTTGGAAGAAAACAAGTTATACGGAGAAAAAGTTAAAGCTTTTATAACTCAATTTTCTCAAGAAATTGATAGTGTTAATGATTTTAAATATTTACAGTATTTATGGAGAAAAAAAAAAATAAACTTAAAATTATCAACTAGTAAGACCAGACAGTTGTTGAAAAGACTTGAAAAAGTTGAGTCTAGATCTATGCAGGGACAACTTCCTATAGTGTGGGAAAGTGCCAAAGATTTTTATGTTTATGATATTTTTGGGAAAAAATTAATCGATTTTACCTCAACAATTTTTGTTGCGAATACCGGTCATTCAAACGCAAGAATTAAAAAATATATTAAAAAGACTTTAGACAATAATTTATTGCATAGTTATGCATATATAAATAAAATTAGAGTTCAATATATTGAAAAACTTATCACATTTGCTGGCAAGGGCTTTGATAAAGCTTTTTTAATGTCAGCAGGAACTGAGGCAACCGAAGCAGCTTTTAAACTAATGAGAATGTATGGACAAAAAAAGAAAAAAAAGAAGCTAGGTATTATCTGCTTTGAGGGAAACTGGCACGGAAGAACTTTAGCAGCTCAAATGATGAGTGGAAATAAAGCACAAATGAGCTGGGTTGGCTATAAAGATAAAAATATTCATCATTTACCATTTCCATATCCATGGAAAGTCGCCGAAGATGGCTATAAAAAATTTTTAAATAAATCTCTTAAAAATCTGAAAAAAAAAATAAATTTAAAAAATGATATTTGCGGTGTTATGATTGAAACCTTTCAAGGTTGGGGAGCACTTTTTTATCCAAAAGGTTATATTCAAGCATTAATTAAAATTTGTAAAAAAAATGACATTATTGTCACTTTTGATGAAATGCAAGCCGGTTTTTCAAGAACAGGAAAAAATTTTGGATTTCAACATTACGGAGTTATACCAGATTTAATTTGTTGCGGGAAAGGAATGGGTGGGGGTACTCCATTATCAGGTGTAATTGGAAAAGGAGAAATTTTAGATTTACCTGAGGTTGGAAATATGAGTAGCACCAATTCAGCGAATCCCATTTCTTGCAGCGCAGGACTAGCAGTCCTAGAGGAAATTGAAAAAAGAAAATTAACTAAAGCCTCAAATATTAAAGGAAAAATTTTACATAAAGAATTAAATATGATCTCAAAAAAACACAGAAACTTATTTCAAGTTTATGGCAAAGGTCTAATTGCTGCATTAATTTTTAATAATAGAATTCCTAATATTGAAATAAAGTTAAAAAATTTAATTGAGAAATGTATAGGTGATGGATTGTTACTTGTTTACACAGGAAGAGAGTCCATAAAACTAGGTCCACCTTTAACAATAACTAAAGATGCAATTAAATTAGCAACTAAAATAATAAAAAAAAATATTCAGCTAATATTTCATGAATAAAATAAGACATACAGGACTGGTTACTAATAATTTAAAAAAATCATTATTTTTTTGGAATAAAATTTTAAAGTTTAAGATTAAAAAAAAAACTATCGAAAGTGGAAGTTTAATTGATAAAATTATGGAATACAATAAAGTTAGAGTTGAAACAGTAAAATTATCAGATAATTCTGGAATGATTTTGGAACTGCTATATTTTAAAAATTCTCCTAAAAAGAAAAGAAATTTTATTAAACCGTACTCGATTGGATTTACTCATTTATCGATAACAGTAAAAAATATTATGTATATTTACAACACTCTAAAAAAAATGAATGTTAAATTCAATTCTATACCTTCAAAATCAATTGATGGCAAAGTGATAATGACTTACTGCAAAACTCCAGAGGGAGCTTATTTGGAGCTTGTTGAAGAATTAAAATAGAATATGAAGTTAAAGTATGGAATAATGCAAGGAAGGCTTTCTCCATTAATAAGGAACAAAATTCAAGCATTTCCTGAAAAATATTGGACTAAAGAGTTTGTTGACATTAAAAAAACAGGTCTAAATATAATAGAGTGGACTTTAGATTATAAAAATCTTAATGAAAATCCTTTGATTTCTTTAGATGGTCAAAAAAAAATTAAACTTTTAAGCAAAAAACACTCTATTAAAGTAAATTCCGTAACTTGTGATTGTTTTATGCAAAAACCTTTTTGGAAAATTAAAAATAAAAAAAAAATATTGACCTATCTAGAAAAAATTATTTTTTCTTCAGGAAAATTAAATATTAAATTTATTATTATTCCGTTAGTAGATAAAGGATCTATTGAAAATTTGCATCAAGAAAAAAATTTAATTTCTATTTGTAAACAATATGAAAAATATTTAATTAAAAATAATGTTAACATAATTTTTGAGTCAGACTTCAAAGCTGAAAGATTTGCAAAATTTATAAAAAAACTAAACTCTAAATATTTTGGAATAAACTATGATGTTGGTAATAGCGCATCATTAAATTATAATATAAACAAAGAATTTTTAAGCTATGGAAAATTTATAAAGAATGTTCATATAAAAGATAGAAAAAAGTTCGGAACCACAGTGAGATTAGGAGATGGAAATGCAGATTTTAAAAAATTATTTAAAAATCTTAAAAAAATTAACTACAAAGGTAATTTGATACTACAAACGGCAAGATCTAAAAGTAATAAACATATAGAAGAAATAAATATAAATTTAAGTTATATTAAAAAATTTAACAATGAAAATTAAAACTGTATTTATAACCGCATCTTCATCAGGGATAGGATTTTATTTAGCAAAAAGATATTTAGATAACAACTATAAAGTAATAATAAATGGAAGAAATAAAAAAAAACTTATAAACGCATCGAATAATTTAAATGGGTGTGATTTTATTCTTTCTGATATGACTTCAATTAAAAATATTAAAAGTACTATTACTAAAATTAAAAAAAAATATAAATCGATTGATTTGTTAATTGCCAATCTTGGGAATGGAGATTATAAAAAGAATAATAAAAATTTTAGTAATGCCCTAAATTATAACTTACTTTCAACTATAAATTTAGTCGAAAATTCAAAAAAAATTTTAAAGTCAAAAAGTAAAATTATTTGTGTGTCATCTATATGTGGAGTAGAGATAATTAAGGGTGCACCCATAGGATATTCCGTTTCTAAAGCTGCATTAAATTTTTATGTTAAGTCTATCTCAAGAGAGTTAGTTAAATTTGGAATATCAATAAACGCAGTATTACCCGGCAATATAATGTTTGAGAATTCGACTTGGGACAAAAAAATGAAATTAAACAAAATTAATACAAAAAAATATATTAAGGAAAATGTGCCAACAAACTCATTTGGGAGTACTGACGATATTTTTGAAATTTGTCATATGATCAGTGAAAGCTCAGGTTTTATAAATGGAAGCTTAATTAGAGTTGATGGAGGTCAAACACAGAGTATTTAATTTAATATGACACAAAACAAATATCTTGAAACTATTTATAATCATGAAAACAAACCTTTTTCTGAGTACCCAAAAAAATTAATTCAATATTTAATTAAAAGAGGAAATTTAAAAAAAAATCAAAAAATTTTAGAATTAGGTTGTGGAAGAGGTGATTTTATATTTGAATTTAGAAATAATGGATTGGATGCATATGGCTGTGACATTTCAAACTTTTCACAAAATTTTTTTCCAGATTTAAAATTTAGTAAAGTAGACCTAGAACATAATAATTTACCTTACAAGAATGAAACATTTGATATTGTTTATTCAAAATCTTTTATAGAACATTTTTATTACCCTGAAAAAATATTTCAAGAAGCTCACAGAGTTTTAAAACCTGGGGGTATAATAATTACACTTACTCCAGAATGGCAATATATCTATAAGTCTTTTTATGAAGATTTTACCCATAGAGTACCATTTACCAATGAGTCTTTAAAAGATATTCATTTAATAAATAATTTTAAAAATGTAGTTGTTGAAAGTTTTATACAGCTACCTGTATTATTTGAAGAAAATGCGAAGTCAAAGTTATTTTATATTGCTTCAGTATTGACCAGAAAACTTGTTCCAAATTCATTTAGATTGAAAAATAAGTGGATTAAATTTTCAAAAGAAGTAATGCTTTTATCTTTTGCAAAAAAATAAAATAATATCAAATTATTGTTCTTCCACCATCTGCTACTACAATAGATCCTGTCATATAAGAAGAGGCTTTACTGCACAAAAATAATATTAAATCGTTATATTCATTTTTTTTTGCCATTCTTCCCATTGGAATTAATTTGTTAATTTTTTTAATAAAACCTGTATCTTGTCCATTCATAATTCCCCCAGGAGCGATTGCGTTGCACCTGATATTCTTTTTTGCCCAATAAGAGGCAGTATATTTGGTAAGACCAATAATTCCATGTTTAACAACAGAGTAAGTAACTGGCTTTATAAAATTTTTTTTGTTGTATAAATCCTGATTAGGAGCAATAATTCCTAGATCAGATGCTACATTTAAAATTATACCACTTTTTTTCTTAGCCATGTAGGAACCAAATACTTTTGTACATAAATAACTTCCTTTCAAACCAATATTTAAATCTAAATCCCACAGTTGATTTGAAAAGTTTTCAAGGGTTAAATTTGATATTTTTTTTCCATTTGGTTTGTAGTCGTTTGCAGCATTATTGATCAGGATATCTATATTTATTTTTCTTTTCTTCAAGTAAGCCAAAACATTTTGTAGTTTGGTACTATCAGTTATATCCGTTTTAAAATATTTCAAATTACGAGATGATTTAAAAGTTTTTAAATCTAAGACATAAACTTTTGATCCCTGGTTTAAAAAAGCTCTACTAATTTGTTTTCCTATAAAACCACTTCCTCCCGTTATAATTACATTTTTATTTTTTAAGTCTTGGTATTTGCTGATCATTAATATATTTTGTTTTTATATTATTATGATAAAAGATTAATACTACAATGAAAAAACCGTATTTTATTGCTGAAATAGGCATCAATCATAATGGTGACTTAGAAATTGCAAAAAAATTAATTGAAATATCAAAAAGTACAGGTTTTGATGCTGTGAAATTTCAAAAAAGAGATATTAATACTGTATATTCAAAAGAAATTTTGGATAGCCCGAGAGAAAGTCCTTGGGGAAAAACTACCAGAGAACAAAAGCAAGGTCTTGAATTTGGAGAAGTCGAATACGATGAAATAGATAAGTATTGTAAAAAAATTGGATTAGATTGGTTTGCCTCAGCATGGGATCATAATAGTCTGATTTTTTTAGATAAATATAATCTTAAATATAATAAAATCGCATCGGCCATGATTGTGGATAAAAATTTACTAATTGAGACAGCTAAGAGGAAAAAACATACATTTATATCCACAGGTATGTCTTCAAAAAAAGATATTGATCTAGCAGTTAAAATTTTTAGGGAGGAAAACTGTAGTTTTGAGTTAATGCACTGTATTTCTACTTATCCCATGAAGAGTGAGGATGCTAATTTGTCAACAATAAACGAATTAAAAAAAACTTATGGATGTGATGTTGGGTATAGCGGTCATGAAAATGGTGCAGTAGTTTCATTTGCCGCACTAACTTTTAATATAACTTCTCTGGAAAGACACATAACATTGGATAGGGCAATGTACGGATCTGATCAAGCAGCATCTTTAGAACCTGAGGGAATGAAATTTCTCATAAATGGCATCGATAAGTTTTTAAGTTCTATAGGAGAGCCAAAATTAGGAAATATTTTAGAGGAGGAAATTCCGATTGCAAAAAAATTAAGAGCTCACATTAATAGTTAAAACATGAATATTAAAGAAAATTTTGAAAAACAATTATCTCAAAATATCAAAACACATACTATGCTTATGGACATGATTCCTGAAATTAGCAGCGCAATAAAAATGATTCATAAGAAAATTAAACTTGGTGGAAAATTACTATTTTGTGGAAATGGAGGCTCCGCAGCAGATGCCCAACATTTAGCAGCAGAATATTTAGTAAGATTAAGACCTAAAATAAATAGGAGACCACTAAAAGCTATTAGTTTAGCACAAGACACCTCTACTTTAACCGCATGTGGAAACGATTACGATTTTTCAGATATCTTTCTTAGACCATTTCAAGCACTTGCTGGTAAAAATGATCTATTAATTGGAATTACAACGTCAGGAAATTCATTAAACGTTCTAAAGGTTTTAAAATATGCTAGGAAAAAAAATATATCTACTATAGGTTTTTTGGGAGGATCTGGTGGAAAATGTAAAAAATTTTGTGATATAAAATTACAAGTACCAAGCAATTCAACAGCTAGAATACAAGAGTGTCATATATTCCTAGCACATTATATACTTGAGTCAGCAGAGGACTTGTTGATTAAATAAAAAAAATATTTTTTAAAAATAAAAATAATATTAATTGTCTATCTTGATTACTATTTTACTCTATTAATTTTATTTTCTTTAAGCTCTAAAATAATGTCACAATTATCAAGGTTACTAATTTTGTGTGAGACAATAACTCTTGTCATATTTTTAAGTTTGTTTAAAACAAGATTTATAATTTTTTCTTCAGTCTTACTATCTAAACCACTTGTCGCTTCATCAAGAATTAAAATTTTAGGGTTTGAATAAATTGCCCTAGCAATGGCCAGCCTTTGTCTTTGACCTCCTGACATATTTGAACCCTCAGTATCAATATTAAGATTTAAATTAAAATTGATATCTTTTAGAAAAGAATATAACTCTACCCTTTTTAATAAATTTAAAATTTCTTCATCATTTTCTTTTGTAGAAATTTTATCAACTAAAATATTCTCTTTCAAAGTTCCACGGATTAAAGATATATCTTGTGAAATATAGCTAAATCTTTTTCTCCAGTTTAAAATATCATCATTTATGTTTATATCGTTAATTAAAATTTGACCTTTCTTTGGAGTTATTAATCCGGTAACGATATTTAATAGTGTAGATTTTCCTGAACCACTTTCACCAAAAATACCGATTGATAAGTTACAATTAAATTCTAAATTAAAATTTTCAAATAATTTTATGTTATTTTGATTTGATGAAAAATTATAAGATAAGTTTTTTATTTTTATTTTAGAATTATTATTAAATAATTCATCATTTATTAGACTGGGTTGATCAATTATATTATCCTTATTTAGATAATTTGTTTTTAAGATATTTTCTACCAAATTTACAGATTGCAAGGTATTTTTAGTGTCATTATATGATTGAGATATTCTATTAATTGATGGAATTATCCTATAAGCGGCAATTAAAAAAATTGATAAAAATTTAATAAACTCATTTTTATCGGATATTAAAAGATTGCTGTAATACATTAATAAACAAAATACTAATATAAAAACAATTTCTACTACATATCTTGTGCCTTCCACTACAGTTTGTCCTTTTGCAATGGCAGTAGCAAACTTGTTTAAGTTATTTTGATATAAGTTTACAAAATATTTTTTTTTATCTTTCAATATTATGTCTTTTATATTGAAAAAAATATCGTTAAGTATCTGAAAAATTTTAGCAGATTTTTCAACTCTAATTTTCCCCACTTCTGTCATTTTTTTTTTGAATAATAAATTTATAACTAGAAAACAAAAAATCATAACAGAAATTAATAGAACAAAAATACCTGGATATATGTAAATAAGAAAACAAAGAATAGTTAAAGCAATGATTAATTCTGTAATTATTATTAAAACTAGAAGAACATAAAATCTTAACATATTTGCTTCATCAAAGATATTTTTTATTAAAACAGCTTTACTATTTTTATTAAATATATCGTATTTAACATTCAAATATGAATTCAAAAGTTTAATTGAAAAAAATTCGTGAATTTTTGCTGATAACTTGTTTCTATAATTTAATAATAAAGTAAGCAATAAATTCTTTGAAATAAATATTACAATAAACAAAATTATTAATGATGATAATAAGGTATCTCTACTAGAAATGAATATTTCTAAAAAAGGTAAATTGTATTCTAAAATTATTTTATTCAGATATTGATCGTCTAACCAAAGTGAGATTAAAGGTATTATGAGTCCTATTCCTAAAAGTTCTAAGATTGAACTTATAATTAAAAAAAAAAGGTAAAAATAACATCCTCTTTTTATTTCATTTGGAGAAAGATTTATAATTCTCAAAAAAGTTTTCACTTTATTTACGATTTATATTTTTAAGAGAATTCATCTATTTTAAAAAGAAATAAAATTAATTAATTCTTGTTTTTAATATTATTACTATGTAATTAACGATTATGAGAAAAGCAACAAAAAAAACTGTAATATTAATAACTGGATCTTCTGGATACATAGGCAGTTGTTGTTATAAATATTTTGAATTAAAAAAAAAATATAATGTTTTTGGAGTTGATAAAAAAAAACCGTATTTCAAAGATCAAAAAAATTTTATAAAAAAAAATATTTCAAATTATAATAACCTGAAAAAAATTGTTAAGCTTGTAAAACCAAATATTATTATTCATTTAGCAGGTCAATCGACAATCGATGGAATAAAAAATAAAATGAAATATAAAATTAATAATGAAATTGTTACTAAAAATGTAGTAAATGTATGCAATGAATTTAAAATTTCAAAACTACTTTTTTCAAGCACTGCAGCAGTTTATAGATCTAGTAAAAATAAGATTACTGAGAATAGCCCAATAGAGTTAAAACACATATATTCAAAAACTAAAATGAATTGCGAAATTTCAATTAGAAATAAACTTAATAAAGATACTAATTATATTATTTTTAGATTTTTTAATGTCTGCTCTTCATTATTTTCCTTAAGAGTTGGAGAACTGCATAATCCAGAAACACATCTTGTGCCAATATTAGTATCAAAAATTCTAAATAATAGAAAAGTGCATATTTACGGAAATAATTATAAAACTAAAGATGGTACCTGTGTAAGAGATTATTTGCATATTTTAGACCTTCTTAATGCTTTTAAGATTAGTTTACATTATTTAAATAGAAAGAAATCAGGAATATTTAATTTAGGCGCATCTAATGGTTCAACAGTATTAGAAATGTTTAATTACACAAAAAAAAAATTATTAAAAAATGAAAAATTAATAAAATTTGAAAAAAGAAGAAATGGTGATGTGCCATTTTTATTTTGCTCTAATAGAAAAATACAGAAAAGAATGAAATGGAAACCAAATAATTCTTCAGTCCAAAAAATAATAAATGATGAAATTAGATGGCAAAAGTATTTAAAAATGAGGGGAATAATTAAAAAAAATATTTACTAAAATGAAAATTTAGAATTATTATTTTTATATTAAAAATTTAAATAAAATTTGGCTGAATTATTTATAAAAAAATGAGAAAAAAACTCGCAGTAGTTATACCAGTATACAATGAGGAAGAATCTATTAAAAAAGTTGTTAATGATTGGAAAAAAATATTACCTACGAAATTATTTGATTTAATTATTATAAATGATGGATCAACCGATAATACAAAATCTATTCTGTCAAACTTTAAAAAAAAAATTAAAAATTTAATTGTAATTAACAAAAAAAATGCAGGTCATGGTAAAGCTGTATGTGACGGCTATAAATTTGCAATAAAAAAAAAATATAAATATATTTTCCAGACTGATGGTGATAACCAATTTTTTGCATCAGATTTTAAAAAACTTTGGAGTAAAAAAAGTAATTCAAACTACGACATTATTTTAGGAAATAGATTTAAAAGAAACGATCCTCTTATAAGAATTTTTTTAAGTAAAATAGTCCTGAGATTATTGTTAAAAACTTTATTTGGAAAATATGTTATAGATCCAAATATACCATACAGGTTAATCAAAACTGATTTTATGAGTGAATTTATAAAATTAAATCCTACAAAATTTATTGCACCAAATATAATAATGACCCTTCTAGCAAAAAAATTAATTTTTGTTAGAGTAAAACATTCAGTAAGAAGTTACGGTGAGGTTAGTTGGCCTTTAAAAAAATTATTAAAATTTGGTATTACTCTACTAAAGGATTTGAAAAAATTTCATTCATTAAGTCAAAAGTTTAATTAGTTTTATTTCTTTAATTTAAATACATTATAAAATATGGTTAAATTCATGAATATTAAAAAAATTTATATTCTTTTTAAAATAATTAAATCAAAAAACTCAATTGCCTATAGTATTTTAATTTATGAATTATTGAGATTAATACTTTTACCATTAAATATTTTTTTTTCCTTAATAGAGAAAATTTTTTTAAAACAAAAAAAAATTGATAATGTACCAATTATTTTTGTAGTTGGATTACATAGGTCTGGAGCTACATATATTGCACAAGTTTTATTAAGAGAACTTAACGTTTATGGTTTAAATAATATTAATAATATTTTTAATAAGTGTCCAATAATAATAACAAAAATACTAAAAAAAATGCTAATCAATATCAAAAGTTTTGGTCCTATAAAAAATTTTTATGGGCAAACAAAAAATATTTTTGATATTAATGATAACCATCAAGTATGGGATCAGTGGTTTGGACCAAATCATGAACATATAGAAAGTTATTATTTAGATAGAGCGGTGGGGATAAATGAATATTTTGCAGGTATATATAATATTATCAAAAAACCAATTTTGTCAAAAAATGGTAGAAATATTTTTGCTATTGAAAAATTAGATTCTATATTTAAAAAATCATTATTCATTATTGTTGATAGAGATGCTGAGAAAATATCTTTATCTACAAAAAAAGCAAATTTTTTTTTTTTTAACAATAAGTATTCTTGGGGTCTCAAACAAGATCCAGAATTGCTTGATGATGAAAAACAAATTCTTTTGATAAATAATTCAATAAAACAATCTGTTTCAAAATTGAAATCTGGCAAATTTTACAAAATAAAATATGAAGATTTTGTAGATGAAAATAAACAAAAAATTATAATTAAAGAAATTAAAGATAGAGTTTATAATTTAGATGTACAATAATTATATTAATTACGGTTTAGCTTTATTAATACTGATAGTTATTTTTTTATTAAAAAAAGATGACTTAAACGAAATTAATTACAATATTGATCTTAATAAAAATTTATATTTTTTTTTTTTATTTAAATCAATTAGTTTATTTTTTATTGCAAAAAGATGGCAATTGATCTGTAATAACAGTAATTTTAAGTTAAGTCTTTTTAATTCATTTACACAAATTAATGTTGGTCATTTATTTTCATTTTTTATCCCTGGTCCGTTTGCTCAGGATGTAACAAAATTTTATTTTGTTGCAAAATTAAATAAATTTAATAACAAAAAAAAAATTTTGGTAATTTCAATTTTTGATAGATTTGTTGGAGTAACAAGTTTTCTTTTATTGACTATTTTAATTATTTTTTATTGGTTCTTTCATCCTGAGAATGAGTTAATTTTTGATAAATTTATAAATAATTTCAAGACTCTCAGATTAAGTTTTTTTTTGATACCGTTATTAATTTTTTTTATTTTTATTTTAATTAAAAAAATTTTAAAAAAATACGTTTTCATAAAAATTTTAAATGGTCTATTTTTTAAAGTTTTTTGTATTGCATTATTGAGTCACATGGCAAATGTAATTGCAACTATTTATTTAATTTCAGAAATATCAAATTTAAAATTTTTGCAAAACGCCGTTGTAGTTTCAATAAGTTTGTTTGGTAATTTTTTTCCTTTTACACCATCAGGACTTGGCATAACTGAATTAATTTTTCAAGAAATACTTCACTTATTTAAAAATTCTAAAGGTTTTGAACTTGGTATTAAGTTGAGAATTGTCTCATTTTATTTAATTTTATTTCTATCAATCATGACATGCGTTATGTATGTTTTTAAATTAATCAAAAAATGAAAAAAATTAAAACTGATTTTTTAATTGTTGGTAGTGGTTTTTATGGTTGTGTTATAGCAGAGAGAATTTCATCTATTTTAAAAAAAAAAGTAATAATCCTCGAAAAGAGAGATCACATAGGTGGTAATTGTTATAGTGAATATGACAAAGCCACTAACATTGAATATCATAAATATGGTACTCATATTTTTCATACATCTAATGAAGATGTATGGAATTATATAAATTCTTTCACAGTATTTAATAGTTATAAACACCAAGTTTTGTCAAATTTTAAAAATAATATTTTTCAAATGCCAATAAATCTAGAAACTATAAACTCCTTCTTCAAAAAGAATTTTAAACCTGAACAAGCGAAAGAATTTTTATTTAATATTACAAGAAAATTTCAAAAAAATTCTTATGAAAACTTCGAGGATAAAGCAATTTCTCAAATTGGTAATAGGCTCTACAAAGCATTTATAAAAGAATATACAATCAAACAATGGGGAAAAAATCCTAAAGAACTTCCTGCAAGTATTTTTAACAGACTTCCACTTCGTTTTAATTATAATGAAAATTATTTTAATTCAAGTGCTTGGCAAGGGATACCAAAAGATGGTTATACCAAAGTATTTGAAAATTTAATTTCAAATAAACTTATCGATTTAAAATACGATAATTATAAACTTAGTAATTCTAAATATGAAGTTAAATACTTAACACTTTACACTGGGCCATTAGATAAATTATTTAATTATACCTTTGGAAATCTTGAATGGAGATCATTAAAATTTAAGAAAAAAATATTAAATTTTGAGGATTATCAGGGTACTTCTGTAATTAACTATCCTGAGTTAAAATTCAAATATACAAGAATACACGAACCTAAGCACTTACATCCAGAAAGATTAAAAACTAATAAAACGCTTGTTATAGAGGAGTATCCAAATAATAATTTTAAGGAACCATATTATCCTATCAACTCAAGCAAAAATAGAATTATTCATAGAAAATATAAACAAAAAATATCAAAAATAAAAAATTTTGATATTGGAGGTAGATTGGCTGATTACGCATATTATGATATGGACATGACAATTTCAGCTGCTTTACAAAAATTTAATAAGATAAAAAAAAATTTTCTATAATCCCCAATTTAATATTAAATAAATTTTTATTTTTTGCATTAGGGAGAGTTTAAAAGTTTTGGAAGGGTAATTTCTTTTATATTTTTTTTTTTTATAACTAAAGCTTATGGATTTTAATAATAAATTATAACTTAAATTAAAAAATTTTTCATAAATTTTAATAATATCATATTTTTTTATACTAAATTCCTTTTCAAATAAAATTGGTCCTTCATCGATGTATTTATTTATTTTGTGTGTAGTGACTGTAAATTTCTTTTCCCTATTTAAAATAGCGCTTGCCACAGGTGATCTGCCTTTGTATTTAGGTAATTTTCCAAGATGCAGATTAATTGCTCCATATTTTGGTAGATTAAATATTTCTTCACTTATTTTTTTTGGGTAATTTATTGATAATATTAAAGAAATTTTTTTTTGTTTAATAATACTTATTAGGTATTTATTTGATTTTTCGGTAATTACAGCATTAGCATTAATTGTATTTTCTATATTTTTTTTAGACAATTTAAAATAAAGATCTTTTAATAAAAAAGTACCTGAATTGATCAGTCCTAATAAGCATAATTTTGTAATAATATTAGACAAATTGTCGTACTCATAAATAAAAGAAAAATAAAAATTATATTTTTTATTTTTTTTTAATTTTAAAAGAAGCCTTTTTACATAAAAATTGTCATTAGTTGTTAAAATAAGAATATTTTTATTACTCATTGAAATCTTAATATAAACCCTTGTAATAACACGGCAATCAAATTATGAATTTATATTATGAAAAACAATTTAATTAAGACGTCGGAAGTTGAAACTTTAAACATAGAAACTATTTGGGATCTATATAGAAAGTATGTTAATAATTCTCAGGTTGATTTAATTTCAACTTTTGGATTTGGTAATGATACTATTTCTCACGCTGAAGGAATGTATATTTATACAAATAACAAAAAAAAAATTTTAGATTTTACTGGAGGGATTGGAGTTTTAAATTTAGGTCATAATCATCCAAGAATTTTAGAAATTCGAAAACAATTTGCTGATAAATTAAAAATGGAGGTTCATAAAAACTATTTTTCTCCTTATATTGCAGTTTTAAGTCATAATATTGCTTCTTTATTGCCAGATGGGTTAGATATTTCATATTTTCCCAATTCTGGAACTGAGGCAGTCGAGGGAGCCATTAAATTGGCGTATAAATTTCATGAAAGAAAAAGAAACGTGATACTGCATTCCAATATATCTTTTCATGGAAAAACAATTGCAGCGTTAAATCTCACTGGTTCAGAGGAAACATCGTATTATAAATTTCAAAAAGTTTTAAATACCGATAAATTTAAATATGATGATATTGATTCTTTAAAAGAAACCATATCTCGACACAAAAACAAATCTGAATGTGATATTTATGCACTTATTATAGAGCCAATGAATGCAAGTTCTATTCTGTCTTGCTCTGAGAAATTTTTAAGAGAAGTGAGGGAGATATGTAATAAGGAGAATATAATTTTAATTTTTGATGAAATATATACAGGTTGGTTCAAAACTGGTAAATTATTTTACTTTATGAATTTTGAAAATTTAGTCCCAGATATATTGTTGAGTGCAAAATCTTTGGGTGGTGGTAAGTCATCCATATCAAGTTACACTTGCAAAAAAAAAATTTTTGAAAGAGCTTATGATAATTTAAGAGATGCAACTCTTCATAGTACTACTTACAATGGTTTTGGAGAAGAAACTTTAACTGCTATTGAGTCAATTAATATTATGATCGAAGATAAATATTACGATAAATCAGAAGAAATTGGTAAATATATAAAAAATTCTCTAGATATAATTCATAAAAAACACAAAGATTTAATTGAAGAAATTAGAGGAAAAGGTTGTTTGCAGGGAATTGTTTTAAAAGAGAAAGCATTGGAAAAATCATTTAAATATTTGTCTCATGCATTGCCAGTTTCTTTTTTTAAAGATAAGCAAGCTTTTAAAAAAGTTTTGGTTTCCTCAATTATTTTTCATTTGTACGAAAAATATAATATCCTTACTTTTTATGGATCTAATAAAGGGATACCATTAAAAGTGGCCCCATCATTGATTGTTAATAAGAGTCAGGTAGATTATTTTATTAAATCTCTAGATGAAACTTTACAAAATGGAATGCTAAATTTAGTTAGTAAATTTATAAAAAATAAATTTTTTAAAAAAATTTAACTTATGCTGAATTTATCAAGAAATTATGATAGAAAAAAAATTTATAAGTAATATTTATAAATTCAGCATTATTAATCTAAACAATGGAAGAGATTTTGAAAGTGACGAATTTTTTAGTTATTTTAAAATGATAATTAATAACTCTCATATATTTGTCAAAATTGGTTACTTTTTTTTATTATATTTTTTTTTCATTTTTTATTTTATGACTGCTATTCTTTTATTACCAAAAAAAATTGAATTTAGAATTTTCATATTATTAGTTAATTTCTTAAAAAAAATTCCTTTTATAAGTGAAGTTTTCAAATTTATTAAAATTCACTCCTTAATTTTTAAATATGACTAGCCTAGAAAATCAATTGCAGTGTGAATATTTAGTTATTGGATCAGGAGCTGGAGGATCTACAGCAGCAAAATACCTGATTGATAAAGGTAAAGACGTTCTTCTAATAGAAGAGGGAGAGCATTTTAAAGTTGATCAATTTAAAGGTTCTATGTCAAAATCGCTTTCAAATGTTTGGAGAAATGCAGGTGTTACCCCCATACTTTGTAAAAGTAATTTTGGATTTGGTGAGGGAAAGTGTTTAGGTGGTGGCACATATGTTAATGGGGGTTTAATATGGAGAACACCAAATAAAATTTTAAAATTATGGAATAAAATTTTTGACACGAATAAATTTAGTATAGATAATTTAGATAAATATTTTTCTGAAATTGAGAATACGCTTGAATTAGATAAATATAAAATAAGTAACTATCCTCAAAACCAAGATAGTATTAAGTTAGATGAAATAGCAAAAAAATTTAAGATAAATGTAGCTACAGTTCCAAAATCAATCAATAGCACTATTGATCAAAATAAACTTCAATTGGGTTCACCAGGTTTAACCAAAAACTCAGTTTTACAAAAATATATATATCCTTCTTTAAGAAAAGGACTAAGACTTTATACGAATTGTAAAGCTAATAAATTAATTAGTTCAAACAATAAAATTACTAGTGTAGAAGTTTTATGTAATAGTAAAAAAACTACTATTTTTCCAAAGAAAATTATTTTAGCATGTGGAGCGACACAGACCCCAATGCTATTAAAAGGAAGTTTTGGTAATAAATATTTTAAAAGCGAAATGAGTGTTCATTTAAATTTGAGAATTGGAGTAAGATTTCACGAAGAAATGTTTTCTGATAGTGGAATAATGTTCACAAAACAAATACAAGAGTATTTAGATGATGGGGTATTGGTTATGCCTACTAGTTTTAGTAAAAGTAGTTTTTTTTCAAGTCTTGCAAAATTAGATAACCTAGAAATTGAGGAAATTTCTAAAAATTTCAATTTTTTTTCTAATTTTGTTATTCAGATTCAATCAAAAAATAAAGTAAATTTAAATAATTTAAATAACAATTTAATTCTTACCTATAAGTTAGACTCAGAAGACATTGAAAAAATTAAAAAATATTTTTTAATTTTTATTGAGTTTTTATTTAGTACAGGAGCAGCAGAAATTTATCTCCCATTTAAAAAAAATTACAAAATAGACAAAAATGTAAATAGGATCAAATTTATTGATGAAAATGTTAAAGAAAAAAATATAGAGATGGTTTCAGTGCATGGCATGTCTTCTGCTAAAATGGGAAAAAATAGATCAATTAATCAGATTTTTAACCTAAATGGGAAAAGTTTTGATTTTGATAATATGTATTGTTTAGATAGTAGTGTTTTGCCAACAAGCACAATAGAATCGCCACAAGGCACTATTATGGCATTATCAAGAAATATTGTTGAAAATTTATAAAATGTATCATGTTAAAAATATAATTTATTTATTATTAACATTGTTAATTTCACTTACTTTTGCATCAAAAATTTTTTTGAACATTGGTAGTGATTATTTAACATATTTAGCATTTGCAAAAAATATTTTGAACAATGAAACAATATATAAAGATTTTTTTTCTCACAAAGGGCCATACTTTTTTCTATATTTGGCAATGTTCTCAAATATAATAGGATTTGGACAGATTCAATCTTGGGTAATACTTTCAATAACAATTTTTTTATTTTATTCAAGTGTACTTTTATTATGTAATAAATTTAAGTCAGAAAATCTTTTAGTGTTGACATTAATTTTTGCTATATCCGCATGTTTAAAAAATATATCATCAAATTTAGTTTTAGACATCTATCTAGCATCATTAATAATCTTAAGTTTTTTATTTGTTTGTCACTATTTTAAAACTAACAAATTTAAATATCTTTTTTTTTCATATTTAGTATTATCTTTATTATTCTTTTCAAGGATTGATACTATTTTTTATTTCATAGGGTTAACAATTTATATTTTAATTTTTGATAAAAAAAATTTATTAAAAAAAATATTTTTAATTTTTTCTTCAATTTTTTTATCATTCTTTTTTTTAAATTTTTATTTTAATATTGATTTAGATCAGTTTTTAAATCAAAACTTCTATTTTAATTTGAACTATAAAAAAGAGTTATTCGGGACCTTTTTAAATCATTTTATAAGAGAACAACATTTTTCTATTCTTGCATCTTCCACAATTCTTCCTATTTTTATTTATATTTTGTATAAAAAGATTAAAGATGAAAGTATAAAAAATAATTTTTTAAATATTGAGATTATTTTTACTGCTGCGGGATTATTTTTGTGGTTTATAAGTGGTAGTGATAAAAATTATCATATTATTGTATTATTATGTCCGATATTAATATTTATTATTTACAATAGTAATATTTATTCTGAAATTGAAAAAAAATTTAAAGTGGTTTTTTTAATTATATCTTTTTATGGATTTTTATTGAGTCTGTTGCCAACATATACATTATTAAAAAATAATTCTGAATGTATATCAAATACACCATGTAATATTTCCTCTAACTATGAGGAACATAAAATCTTACAAAAATATAGTAAAATCGAGAAATTATACTTAATTGGTGGTAAGAATTATTTTCACTTAGTTTCTGATAATTTTGTTTCAAATCCAAACAACAGTTGGTTTTATTTAATGGAAAACTTTAAACATAAAAAGATTTTAGAAAATTTCAATTATATTCAAAATAATGAAAATATTTTGTATATTGTAAATAAAAGTTTAATGCATACTAAAAAAATCAAAAAATTAGTTCTAAATTCAAAAAAAATTGATGAAACTGAAAGATATAATATTTTTTTAAGTAAGTCATATAATTAACTTTTTAAATGAAGAAAAAAATATTATTCATAGTTACAAATACAAATATTTTTAGTGGTTTTTTTTTGAGGACATAAAAAATATTTCTAAAAATTTTGATGTATATTTTCTAGTTTCAACATATGGTTTCGAAGATCCAACATTTTACAAATCAAAAATTGATTGGTTTAAATATCTTAAAAAACAAAAAATTCTTAAAAAAGTAATTTATATGAATGATCTCACTTATACAAATTTCTATAGAAATATTTTGTTTAATAAAAAATTGATTTCAATTATAAATGAGTTAAAATTGTTAAAGATAGATCACTTTTTATTTCCAAGCATGTTCAGTTATTGGGAAGAATTATTATTTTGCATATTTAAAAATAAAACAATGTCATGTTATTTGCCAAATCCACCATCTGGTTTAGACTATTTTAATTCTCTAACAGAATTCAGAAAAAGTTTTAGAGAAAATAAAATTTATAAATCATTTGATGTAAAAAGCGATGACGAAAAACTACATCAACAGAATACAAGATATTTAAATAATAAAAATATTTTTAAATTTCTAATTCAAAAAATAAATATTTTTTTATCAAAGCAAATTAGTCATATTATTTTCCCACTATTTTTAATAAAAAAAGTAATTAATCCTAATTCAATATATTACAAATTAAATGTTAATTTTTTGAAGTTTAAAAAAATTATTATATTCAATCAAGAAACTAAAAATTTGCTTAACAAGTTACCTTTAGATAAAAATATTAAAATTTATTTTTGTTCAAAAAATTATATTAAAAAAAAAAAACAAAAATTTTAATTGGGTATATCCTTACTCCTCTAATGATAAACAGGTGTTGTTTAAACTTCTTGAATATTTAAAAATGTTAAAGAAATTAAAAAAAATTAATAAAATTTACTTTAAGGAACACCCTACCTGGAAACACAAAAAAATCGAAAAAAATTTTTTTCTCAAGTTGAAAAAAAATGGTATAAAATATGCTTTCTTAGATTCATATAAAAATATAAATTATTCAAAATATTACGGTTTAATATCTAACCCATCATCAGTAATACTTGAATCTGCCTATAATCAGCCAAGCATTAAAATTATTATAATAAAAGGCAAAAATCATGCCTCAGGTATGCTTCATAAATTTTATATGTCTGTAAATAGAAAAAATTTATGGGATCCAACCTATAAACAATTAGTAAATTTTTTGAAAAAGAATAATAAACCTAAATTAGGTTCAAAAAATTTTAAAAAAATTTTGTTAGAAATTTCAAATGCAAAATATTGACTTAGTAATACTAGCAGGTGGAAAAGGAAGTAGAATAAAAAAATTTACTAACTACCCAAAACCCTTAGTAAAATTTAATAATTTACACTTTTTAGATTACTTAATTCAGAATTATTCCGTATTTAATTTTAAAAATATTTATATTCTTGCTGGTTATAAAGGAAATCAAATTAAAAAAATCTATAGTAAAAAAAAGTATAATTTAAAGAGAATAAAAATAATAATTGAAAAGAAACCTTTGGATACTGGAGGAGCACTATACAATCTTAAGAATAATATTAAAAATGATTTTATATTAACAAACGGTGACTCAATACTAGATATAGATTTAAATAAATTTACTAAAAACAGATTAAAAAAAAGTCTTATTGAAATAGGTTTAATAAATAAAAAGTTTAGCAAAAATAAAAATAAACTTGGAAATTTATCTCTTAAAGGAAAACATATTATATTAAGGAATAAATCAATATTTATGAATTCCGGGGTATATTATTGTAATAAGAATATTTTAAAAGAAATCAAAAATGAAAAAAAATCGTTAGAGAACGACATTATTCCAACTTTGATTGAAAATAAGCAGGCTTCAGGTCAAAAAATAAATAACAATTTTTTTTTAGATATTGGTACTCCATATTATTTTAAAAGATCTGCAAAAATCTTAAAAAAATTATTTTATAAACCAGCTATCTTTTTTGATAGAGACAATACATTGGTACAAGACAAAGGTTACACACATAAAATAAAGGATTTGAAATTTATAAGAAAATCATTGCAAGCTATTAAATTTTTATTAAAAAGAAATTATTATATTTTTGTTGTTACAAATCAAGCTGGAATTGCTAAAGGATTTTTTAAAACAAAAAATTTCTTTGAGTTTCAAGAGGCTATGAAAAATAAAATGGATGAAAAAAAAGTTTTTTTTCATGATATAGAATATTGTCCTTTTCATCCTCATGCAAAAATCAAAAAATTTAAAAAGAATTCTAAACTAAGAAAGCCAGGTAATTTAATGATTAAAAATTTAGAAAAAAAATGGTTAATAAATAAAAGTAAAAGTTTTATGATTGGTGATAGTTTAATTGATAAACAAACTGCAAATAAAAGTAAAATTTATTTTGAATATTCTAAAAATAACTTACTTTTACAAGTTAAGTCAATTTTTAAAAAATTAAATTAAATTTCTTTTAATAATTATAAATTGGTATAAATAAAATAAAAATACATTTTAAAATAACTTATGATACTTAATATGAAAAATTTTTCACACCCTTTGATGGCCAACAATATAACAGACTCAGATGTTACCTCTTTGATATCTTTTTTAAAATATAATAAAAAAAAAATTTTTACTCAATCAGCAAAAGTAGTTGAATTTGAAAATAAATGGTCGAAATGGCTTGGATCAAAATATAGTATTTTTGTAAACTCTGGTTCATCAGCAAATTTGTTAACCTTGCAAGCTCTTAAAATAATGCATGGAACAGGTGAAGTAATAGTCCCACCATTAACATGGGTTTCGGATATAGCTTCAGTTATTCAAAATGATTTTAAACCAGTTTTTGCTGATATTAATCCTAAAACTTTATGTATGGATGAGACACAAATTATTAAAAAAATCAATAAAAATACAAAAGCGGTATTCATCACTCATATTCAGGGATTTAATGGACTCTCAAAAAAACTTTTAAAGACACTTGAACAAAAAAATATCGTTTTATTAGAAGATGTGTGTGAGTCCCATGGGGCTACATTTAACAAAAGAAAACTTGGAACATATGGTCTTATTTCTAATTTTTCATTTTATTATGCTCATCACATGTCCACAATTGAGGGAGGCATGATTTGTACAAATAATAAAAAAATCTATGAGTTAATTAGAGTACTTAGATCACACGGAATGTTAAGAGAATGTGGAAACTATTCTTATGAAAAAAAAATAATAAAAAATAATCCAAAATTATCACCAAAATTTATTTTTTTATATCCAGCTTATAATTTAAGAAATACAGAGATGCCAGCAGTAATTGGATTGAATCAACTAAAAAGATTAGATAAGAATAATGTTATAAGGACGAAAAATTTTCAATTCTTTCTAAAAAACTTAAATAAAAATTATTATAGAACTGATTTTGAGTTGGAAGGAAGTTCAAATTATGCTTTTCCATTAGTTTTAAAAAAAGCAAACTTTAAAAATCGAAATTTATTAGAGAAAGTAATGAAAAATTATAATATTGAATTTAGAAGAGGTAACGCAGGAGGAGGAAACCAACTTAGACAACCTTATTTAAAAAAATATATTAAAAATATTAATCTTAAAAACTTTAAAGAGGTAGATCATATTCATTTCTTTGGATATTATATTGGAAATTATCCTTCTTTAAAAAACGAGAAAATTTTAAAAATCTGTAAAATATTAAATAGTATCAACTATGAATAGAGTTTTAAAAAGATGTTTAATTACAGGTATTGCTGGATCTGGAGGAAGCTATTTAGCAGAATATATTTTAAAAAAAAGCCCTTCAACAAAAATATTTGGGTTTTATAGAAGCCCAGGTTATGCAAAATATTTAAAAAAAAGGTATAAATCAAGGGTTTTAATTTCTAAAATAGATTTAAATAATTTTAATAGTTTAAAAAAAAAACTAAGTGCCATAAAACCTGATGTTATATTCCATCTAGCATCTAATGCAGATGTAAGAAATTCATTTTTTGAACCTCTAAAATTTTCTCTTAACAACAATATGATTACAGTTAATTTATTGGAGGCTTTAAGACAAAATAAATCTAAGTCAATAATAATTGTATGTAGCACATCTGAAGTTTATGGTAATGTTAATAAAAAAAATATGCCAATTAAAGAGACACATCAGATTGCACCTATAAATCCATATGCGGTCACAAAAGCTTTTCAAGATTTGATAGCCCAAGTTTATGAAAAAACTTTTGGTCTAAATGTTATCATCACTAGGATGTTTTCTTATATGAATGCAAGGCGAAATAATCTTTTTCAAACTGCATTTGCAAATCAAGTTGCCGCTATTGAACAAGGTAAACTTAAATATTTAAGGCATGGAAATTTGAAAAGTAAAAGAACAATTATTGATACAAATGATGCTATGGAAGCATATTGGCTAGCAGCAAAAAGGGGAAAAATTGGCGAAATATATAACATATGTGGAAACCAAAAAATTTCAGTTAATGATTTTTTAAAAAAATTGATATCATTCTCTGATAAAAAAATCATATGCAAATTAAATAAAGATCTTGTAAGACCAAAAGATATAGATCTACAAATTTCAGATTTCAAAAAATTTCAGAGAGATACTGGATGGAAACCTAAAACAAATTTAAATTTAGCTATTTTAAATTTATTAAATGAATGTAGAAAGAATAAATCTTATTAAAATAATGAAAAAAAAAAATATATTAATTACTGGTGCTGCAGGATATCTAGGATCTAGTATAGCAACAAGATTAGTAAATTTAGGCCATGTAGTAACTGCTGTAGATATAATAAAATACGATAAAAATTCTCTCTCACACTTATTCTTTTATGATAATTTTAAATTTCTTAAGGAAGATGTAACTGATGAAAGAGTTGTAAAAAAAATTCTGAAAAATCAGGATTTTATTATTCCATTAGCAGCATTAGTTGGTGCACCATTATGTGAGAAGTTTAAAAAAAAAACAATAAAGACAAACGTTAAATCTATTGAAATTTTATTAAATAATAAGAAAAAAAATCAAAAAATAATATA
>MDTB01204175.1_pt1 | contig 24124 bp, 28 predicted proteins | sample 811161 | NCBI WGS metagenome assembly MDTB01 (sample SAMN05326650, study PRJNA326480) | marine metagenome | isolation source: seawater | place: Mediterranean Sea | collected 2009
ACTGTTTGGTGTGGATCTTTGAGTTATAAAGATGGTCTCGAATATATGCGGCCAAAGTTAGATCTTTTCCTTCCAAAAAATACGAGGCGAATCCGTTGGAACAGTCAAGATCGAGCTGTTGCAATCCTACCGAATAAAGGCCGGATCGTGTCTATGTCCTGTGATGCTGGAAGAGAGGCATGGCAGGGAGGATCGGCCAGTTTAATTTGGCTAGATGAAGAGCCGCCCGAGCCCGTCTTTGAAGAGTCGATTTTAAGAACAGTCGATCAAAGAGGGCGTGTTATTGTAACCGCTACACCTTTAAAAGGTCTTTCTTGGATGTTTGATCGCTTTGTTGAGAAGCCGCCGGTTGGATTTTCACGGGTTCAAATTTCTGGACTGGATAACCCCTACATCTCTAGTGTTAAGATGCGCCGCGCGGTTAGTCATTTGAGCGAAGAGGCACAACAATCACGACTATTTGGCGAGTTCGCCGCTCAAAGCGGTTTGATCTATTCTGAGTTTAGACCTGAGAGGCACATCACCAAGATCGAGATCGAAGACCACTGGCGCCGTTTTAGATCGATCGACTTTGGAACATCACATCCATTTTGTTGTCTTTGGTTTGCAGAGGCGCCCGCTGGACATCTAGCAGCTGATCCTGTGTTGATTGTTTATGATGAGCTATACTGGACCGATAAAACCACTCTTGAAAGTGGACGAGAGATTTTGAGGCGCTCAAAGGATCAAGATTTTGATTGGACTGTAGCAGATCCAGAATCTAGAGACGGCCGCTTAACTCTAGCCCGCGAGCTTGATCTTAGGACTTTGGCCGCGCCTAAACATTTCGGCGTCGTAGAAGGGATCAACCAAGTCAAAGAGTTTCTAGCGCCGGATCTTGATGGCAAAGTTAGACTCCTAATAAAGCCAAAATGTAAGAACCTGATCAAAGAGTTGAAGCTTTACAAATGGGATCAGAAGAGCAAACAGGACAAGCCAATTAAAAAATATGATCATGCCCTTGACGCTTTGAGATATCAGATCATGCAATATAAACGGTTTTTGGCTCATCAATAAAAAGATCAAATTTTTATTTGACTTTATAAATTAGCGGTTTATAATTAAGTATAACCAAACAACAACAGGAGAAAAAAATGACTATCACAATAACAAACATCAATGACAAATCAAAGTATGCTAAATTCATTTGGAGAGATGATTTGCAAGAATGTCATCATATTGCATTTAACATCGAGGATGACGAATTCCAAAAACTAATAAAGTCAAAAGCTTATGAAGGCGCTTCACTTGATGGGTGGATAGTAGATATTGAATAATAAAACAGAACAGCCACAGAAGATCGGCCTTGAAGGGCCTTTTTTCGTTTTTGTACAACTGATTACAGATTATGATATATTACGCTCAAAGAGGTCTAAATGTCTGATATAGTCAAACGAGATAATTATTTTATACGGTTATGGAGTGCTATTACGGGAAAGGGTTATGCTCTTCAAGTTAACAAACCTAAAGAAGAAAATAGAGGCGCCTCATGGGCTTCTCCTGCGGGTGTTAAACCGACCTATTCTCAAGGCGCATCACTTAAAGCTTACGGGATTCATGGCTATACACATGCAGCGGCTAAAAGATCAGCTCAGGATCTCGCCGCTTTACCGATCAAGCTTTTGAAAGGCAAGGGCGCGAACACAGAAGAGGTTTTCGAATCTGACTTCATTGATCTGCTCAATCAACCAAATTCAAAAGAAAGCGGTTTTAGCTTTAGGGAGTCGCTTTTAACTGATCTGATGTTAGCGGGTAACTGTTACATTTTGAAATTAGGTCCCCGAGATAATCAGCCTGTTTCTCTTATTCGGCTCCATCCGGATGAGGTCAGGATTGTTACAGATCCGAAACAGGGGATCACAGGATACGAGCATAACAGCTCAGGATCCGTTGTTATGTATCCCGTTGAAAGGGTGATCCACGGGAAAAACTACAGCTATGCGAAAGGGAGTCAAAGTGTTTATGGGTGCGGCGCGGTTGAGGCGCTCAGTCGTGAAATTGACGCCGATCTTAACGCTCAAAAGTTAGCCTCTGATGCCTCAGCAAAAGGGCGACCAGATATTTTGCTTTATCCCAAAGAAGACGGTGATATTTGGCCGAGTGAGACAAGACGACAAATCGCCGATCAATATTCAGGTTTAGCGACAAAGGGCGGCGCTCTTGTGTTGAGTGGTCAAGTTGAGGTCAGAGAATTGCAACTGTCCCCTCGCGAAATGGAATTTGAAGCTTCGCGAAGAATGGCGAGAGAGTCGATATCTGCTGTTTTGGGTATACCTCCGACCGTGCTCGGTTTACCCGCTGCTAACTATGCAACCAGTAGACAACAGGCGATAAATTATTGGACTAATCAAATCAAGAAAGGCCAACAGCTCGGCGAGCTTTTGACAATAATCGCGAAAGGGTTCAACCCTGATTATCGAATAGAGCATGATTATTCTGGTGTTGAGGCGCTGCAAACAGTTAGAACAGAGCAGCTCAATCGTGTCCAAATTCATATTTTAAACGGCATAGATCCTCAGGCGGCTTATGCGGCTGAGGGTTTGGAGTTTCCATCTGTCCAAAAAGATCCATCTTTGATCGGAGATGAAGAAGAAGAAAATGTAAGAATGCTAAGCGCCATTTTTAAGGCTGTTGATTTTGGTGATAAGTCAAACGCAAAAGAGGCCATGGATGATCTGCCAGAGGGGACACAGAACGCACTTAAAAAGAAAGCCAAAGATCACAACGAAGAACACGGCAACAATAAAGCAAAGAAGCTCACAAATAGAAATTATTTAGCTGTGTCTTATCATAGAGGATTAGGGGCATATCAAAATAACCCGTCCTCCGTTAGGCCAACTGTGACAAGCGCACAACAATGGGCCATGGCTAGAGTAAACAGCTTTTTATACGCATTGAGAAACGGACGTTATCGATCAGGTCAACATGATACTGATCTTCTTCCCAAAGATCACCCGATGAGCAAGGACGAAAAGCTTTATCTTGTTGATTTTCATAAATCTTTTGATGTTGATTTTGCTGATTTACCTGTTTCAAAAGATCCCTCTAATCCACAACAACAAGAAAAAGACGATATTATTAGATCTGTTCTTGGTCGTCCTCCAAACTGGGAGCGATTTAAAGCGGCTCATTGTTTGTACAATGATCAACAGGATCAATCCTTTGACGGGTACATGTTGTTAATTGCTCGTCGATATGATGAAAACGATCCAGTTAACGCCGCTCCCGATAAAGGATATCTGATAGTTTATCTTGACATGTTGAGTCGATCTGTTGATCTGCTCAATGGCGTAGAGGGTCGACTTGGGATCACAGAGGAGGAAAGAGAAAAAGCCTATCGGGTGATCGTTAGATATTACAATAAATTAGGAGAAGAGCCACAAAAGCTCATGCCCGTATATCTAGATTTTGAAGCCGAAAAAAAAAATTCAGAAATAACTAATTTCCCGAAACGCGGCGACGATCTAAAAGTGAGTTTGAGAAACTCACAATATCCAATTTTTGATCTTGATTATGCTGAAAAACTTAAAGATGAATATCCGCAGATATGGAGAGCAGGTGGCAACATCAAAGGTAATGAGCAATACAGAAAGCTCAGGCCTATAGTAAAAAATAACGGCGTGCCAACGAGCAAAGCAGAAGAAGAGGCGATCAGATTAAGAGAGGCCTGGATCGCTAGACACTTTAAAGACGGATCACAATTCAAAGATCAAAATCACCCGGTGAATATCTCGACTGTAGCTGGTATAGTTGCACAGATCAAATGGCTCGCAATCGGTGAGATTGGCGAGAGCAGGATGAAAAAGGTCTTAAGAGTTTTAAAGAAGAAACTCGACAACAATGAAAAAAGCTTTGACAATGAAGAGCGATCGCGCATGTGGCACAGCTGGGTGGAGCGATCACAAAAGAAAGTTGAGGATGATCTTAGAAGAGCTTTGAATGGTTATCTCAAAGGAGCAAAGTTTAGGTTCTTAAAAATCTTAGAGAATACAGATCCTGATCTTTTGTTGAGTGTGGTTGAAGAGCAAAGAGCAACAGAAAAGAAGCTCTTAGAGTTGGGATATCAGCCGCGCTTTTTAAAATGGTTTGAGTTAACGGGTAATTCAGAACTTGATCGGGTGTTTAAAATGGCAAATGAAACAAGGCCTCTTGATCTGATCTTTGGAAGAAGAGATCTAGCCGTACAGATATCTTCAACCGCCGCTGAGCAAATGACAGAAACAACGATCAAGAAAGTCTCTGAGGTAATTGAAAAAGGCCTGATAGCCGGGGCAGCTGTCGAAGATATAGCCAAAACTCTTGAATCAAACTTAGCTTTCTCGGCTGCTAGATCGTTAAGGATTGCACGGACTGAAAGCACAAAAGCAGTGAATACAGCAACTGATCAAGCTTATCGAATAGCAAATGAGAACGGGGTCAATGTACAAAAGCAGTGGTTAAGCTCGCGTGATTCAAGGGTTAGAGATGCACATGTGGAACTTGATGGAACAGTTATTGGTGTCAATGAAGAGTTTGAGAGTGAAGGTCTTTATGCTCCATCTCCTGCGGATTTTGGTGATCCTGCTCTTGATGTTAATTGTCGTTGCACTATCATCCCAGTTATTAACAATGTTGACGATTTGCCAACATGGGAACAAGACTAAACATGACAACCAAAACCGCGATCACTCCCTCAATCACGATTTTGATTGTCAGTAAACATCATTCAGAATGAACAAGATCTAGAAGTTGTTTAAGATACATTTGTCTTTCTTCATCGATTGTGCAAATTTCACAATGAAGCTCATGCTCTCTGTATTCAGCATCAAAGATAACCTGTTTTAAGCCTTCAATGGTATCTTTGAAAACCTTGTGTAGATAGTTATCTTCATCGAGAAGAGTAATCATTGTTTCAGCTTCTTCAAGCGCGATCTTAGCCTTTTCTGTTCGTTGATAGGTCATTATTTTCTCCTGTTGTTTGGTTATAGTACAGTATAACATTTAAGATTATAGATTGTCGAGTAATATATAAAAATAACCAATAATAAATCTATAATTGTAAAGAGTTGAATTTTATAGTATATAAAGGCAGGGTTAAATTATGAAGAAAATCAATTATTTGATGAGACGACAATCAACAGGAGAATCTGATCCTGCTAAAGTTAGTTTTGTAGCCTCAACATCAAACCCTGATCGATATGGTGATATCATTGATCAGGATGGGTGGTCACTAGACGCATATAGACAAAACCCGATCGTTTTGTTAAATCACGACAGCTCGCAATTACCGATCGCCCGGGGTCATGTTGAGGTTAAAAATAACCAACTTGTCATTGATGTCGAGTTTGACATGGACGATCCTCGAGGAGCTGAGGTCGCCCGTAAAACACAAAAAGGCTTTATGAATGCTGTAAGCGTTGGTTTTCAACCGCTTCAAAGCGCATTGAGAGCCGAGCTACCAGCTGACAATCCTTATCATGCCAAATCAGGTCAATATTTCAAATCTGCTGAGTTGCTAGAGGTCTCTATTGTGACGATCCCGGCAAACGGAGAGGCAACAATGATCACACAAAAACAATTTAACGAGTTTAAAAGCACAATGATCAATGAGATCAGGTCGATTATCAGATCTGAAATAGCCGATCAACCAGAGCTTAAAATCAAACACATCTTAGAAATCAGTGAAGAAGACGATCGCATCTTGATCTCTTTTGCCAAAGGTAAACCAGAAATGGAAGAGCCTGAAATGGATGAAGAGGAAATGGAAGAGGAGGCTTTTGACAGTGAGGACTCAACCGAGGACATGCCGAAAGCTTATGGCGATCATGATGATGATGATGAAAAAAAGAATTTAGAAATAAACAAAATCGCTGAGCTTTTCGCTCAGATCTTATAACAATAATTGGAGGATCTTATGTCAAACACAAAGATCGAGGAGGCTAAACGCCTTGTATCCGGTCTGGTTAAGCATCAGCGCGAATCAGACAACAGAATGGCTAACTTTGAACAACAGGTCAAAGACCTGAAAAAGGCTCAACAGCTCATGGTCGAGGGCCAAGAAAAAAAATCAGAGCCTGTTTTATCAGGTGGTGATTATGCTCTCAAACAATATCTATCTGATGATGATGGAGTTAGGCTAAAAACCAAATCTGTGAGAAAACAGATTAATGGTCGAGGTCTTGTTAATGTTGAAGAGCAGGGTCTACTTGATGCTGATCAATATGCTAATGAGTGGCATAAAGATCTTTGTAAAATGACACAAGAGCGATCTTTGGTGAGAGGGATCATGCAGACTCCTCATACACCAAAAGCAGACATGAAGCTCTACAATCACTTGATGAAAGCACCTAGCTTTTTCAAGCCGGCGATCGAGAAAATTTTTAGCGACTCCGCTGGAAGCGGTGGAGATTGGATCCCGGATGAATTTGCTTCTGAATTGTATCAATCTTTTGAAATTCCAAGAGGTTTAAGATCACTTTTTGCTGATGTGCAAATGGATCGTGAGAGTTTGCTGGTTCCCAAATTGGTACGCGGGGGGCGTCCTTATATTAAAGGCGCGGCGACTGACGATCTTGCTTCTTACACAGCTAGCACAATCGAAACAGCACAATCAACCATCAGAGCCAAAGGATTGGCCGTTTTAATGAACATTGACGACGCAGCTGGTGAAGATTCTGCATTTGCAATCATCCCAGCTATGAGCCGTCAAGTGGCTCAGGATCTTGAGGATGCCTATGAAGATTGTATTATCAATGGTGATACAGCTGCTAGTCATCAAGACGCTATAGCAAATTGGAATATTCGCGAAAGATGGGGCACGACTCCTTCACTAGGATCAGCATCAGATCACAGAAAAACCTTCTTGGGTTTACGGGCAGCTGCTCTTGATACTGCGAAATCAACAGGTTTCAACACGACTTTCAATTTCTCAAACTTCTTGGCTGTTAGCTCTGCAATGGGCGAACAGGCCATGGGTAACCGCATAATCATTGCAAGTCCTGAGGCTGTTCTGGCTAATTTCCTCGGTTTAACTGAGGTTGCAACCGTTGACAAATATGGTCCGCAGGCCACTGTTTTAAGCGGTGAGATCGCAAGTTTGGCCGGAATGCCTATTATTTTATCCAGGTTTATGGGCGCAGACCTTAACACAGATGGATTGTTTGATAATGCAACTAAAACGAAAACTGGCTATTTGATCGTGAATCGTGAGAGTTATTACAACTATGTTAGACGGCGGATCACCATTGAGACCCAAAAAGATATCAAGAGCGGCGTTATTCAAATTGTTAGTACCATGAGAGGGACGTTTGGATCCCCTGATGCGGACTCTACAAAAAATGTTGCTTACCACTATAATCTTGCAATTTAGGAGATTGACATGCCTATTATTTTAAATGCCTATCTAGATATTGAGGCCGGTGTTACACATGATTGTTTCTTGGTCTGTCCTGTTGGTTTGACCGTCAGAGAAGTCAGGCTTTGTGCTAATGCTGTTGGAGCTGATGGTAGTAATTATTTAACTTTATCTGTTCAAAACCGAGCCGGAACCACCACATATGCGACAAGAGCAACTAACTCAAGTGGATTTGCTGTTGGCGTTGTCGAAAGTCTAACTTTGGCGAATGGTGACGAGCTTGATTTTGCTGCTGGTGATGCTATCAAACTTAGAGTTGCTGCAACTGGATCAGGTGCAGCTGCCCAAATCTCTGTTAATGTCCTTTGCGATCTATCTAGAGATTATAGCTAGGTGATCTGATGGCCTTGGTTAACGCAGCAACTCTTAGAGAGTATTTGCCTGAGATCCAGGGCACAGATCTTGACACAGATTTAAATAGCCTCATTGGACGTGTTGAATCCGCGATCGCTCAATATCTCGGATTCACCATGTCTGATGGGGCTACCTCTTTAACACTGGATCAAGCTACATATAGTTTATTTTTAGACGGTCCTTTGTTTGAGTTGCCGACTGTTCTCCAAATTCCAATCAAACCAATCAATACAATTACATCCATCCACTCAGATCCCGATCTAGAGTATCCAAGCTCGACTGAGATCGAGAGTAGTCAGTATCATCTTGATAAAAATAACGCGCGGGTAATACTCAAAGCCGATTCAACGGCCTCATTTGATCGGGGTTTTCGGAATATCAAAGTTGTTTTGTCTGCTGGATACTCTACATCGGGCCCTCCTGCTGATCTAGTACATGCGATCTGTGTTTATGCTAGTCATTTACAACGAGCCAAAACCAGCCAAGGCAACAACAATATCACACAGCGCAATTCAACCATAACTTTGAGCCCCCGAACGATGCCGGATGAGGTCAAACAAATATTGAGGGGTTTTAGAAATGTCTCAACTATCTTTTGATCAATTTATAAAAGTCCAAGAAAAAGCTTCAAAGCGACTCATTGACGACCTGAAAAAAATACTTGAGGCATCGGCTTTGAAAATGGAGCGCTCTGCTAAAGTTAACGCTACATCATTTCCAAAAGTGAGAACAGGCCGTTTAAGATCGTCTATTCATGGTCTCATAGATGCTCCTTTGGCTACCCCTAGAATCATATTGAGAGCTGGCGGTCAATCAGGCGGATCTGATGTCCGTTATGCTAAATTTCAGGAATTTGGTACAGATAACATCCAGCCGCCCCGGTTATTTCTAGGGCGAGCAGTCGCAAAAGAAAAAGATAATTTGCCTGATAAATTAAGATCACTTTTATCTGTAGCTTTTGGTGTTTCTGATGCCTGATTCAATCCAAGTTACGATTATCAATAAACTCAAAGCCTTAACGAGTTCTGATTTTTCGAGCGGTTTTTCTGGTGCTAATCTTACCGCTTCAGGCAGGGTTATTTTAGGGGCTCCAAACGGCGCGCCGCTCATTCCATCGGCTTCAATCATTTATATCGACACAATAGAGCAGCAAGGTCGAACACTCGGACGATATGTTGGTGAGTCCGTCTATCAAATTGTAGCTTATGCGGGTGGTGCTACATTGGAAAAAAGAATAACCGGGGCTTTGAATCTAGCAGCTGATCTCCAAAAGGCTTTAACACAGGATCGAACGCTCGGGCTTTCTGGATTAACTGAAGATGTTTTGGTCAATCAAACCGCGCTTGATGGTGAAGAATATGGTATAAGTCAGGCAGGGATCGCGCTACTTGAGGTTAGAGTATCTCATCAAACTCAGTTTGGAGTTTAATAATGAGCTGGTATAATGGATCATTTAATCGTCGAATTCCTGTGACAATAGATGCAAGCAGCGCCTCAAGTGGCACGCATGATTTTGAGGTCGAAATTCCAGCCGATTGGGATGATTTCTGGGACAACATCCGAGCCGATGGCAATGATATAGTTTTGACTGATGCTGATGGAAAGTCAATTTTAAACTATCAATTTAAGTCAGGGTTTAACATCCCTAATCGATCTTTAACATTGCAAGCTGAAAACATCAATCTTGGCGCTAATAACCGGATGCGGATCGTTCAGCTTTATTGGGATAATAGCGCCCAGAGCTCCTCTCTTCAGACTTCAATAACCGTTTCAAGTATTTTAAACGGCTACATTTATCTAGGTGGTCCAAGTGGATTTATAGTTAAAGATGTTGGGTTTAGGCCGATTGGGACTGTTCCTGTTTCAGTTTTTCAAAAGGATCCGGCTGATGAGGTTGATATCTGGTTCCCAGTGGGAGCGGCTTTGGCTAAAAGACGAATTGAATATAATCAAAGACTAGATTTTAAGCTTCCTCAAAGATTCAATGTTGATGTCAAGAACAATTCAAAAGTATCTCAGGCTTCAATGTTTGCTCTCCAAGAAACGCGCCTGATTAATGGATGGTGTAGAGTAAGAGTCAAAGCAGGAACAGATCAACAAGATTTTACAGTTCGACTCGGCATGTTAACCACAGATGCCGAGGGGATTACATTTACATGTTTATTACAGATTAGAGAGCTTGTGGCTCAATAGGAGATTATTATGCCTTTACAATTTGGTAGATCAGGATTAATTAATTTAGGTGAAGAGTCTAGTTATGGAGCGGCGGCGGCTTTAACAGTCACCAACAGAATCGTTTCTGCAACTCTAGCAGAGAGCCAAGAAAGATCCAGAAAGTCTTTTTTAACTCAGAGCGCGGCGGCTTTTAGCACGGGTCATTTTGATAATTTTTTGGTCGTTGGTGGATCGGTGGAGTTGCCACTATTTTATGAAGGATCTGGAATGTTGATAAAAGCGGCTCTCGGATCGGCGGCGTCGACTGGATCCGGGCCTTATACTCATACTTATACACCATCAGCAACTCTACCCAGTTTAACTATACAGCTCCAAAGAGGGACTGGATCAAGCGAAAAATTCTTAGGTTGCATGGTTTCAACTTTGAGCTTCAGTGGATCAGCAGGTGAAGAGATCATGATGAGCGCCGAAATTATCGCTCAGGATGCAGATGCAAGAGCGGCGGCGGCTGGATCAACTTTGGGATCAGGTCGACAAGTATTTCATTTTGAAGCGGGTAATTTGACATTCAACAGTGTAAGCTACAAAGTTAGATCGTTTGAGTGCTCTATCGATAATAAATTAGAGCGGCGCCAAGTTCTTGGCGATAAAAAGACTTTAGAGCCGGCGATCAATGATGTCAGAGAGGCCATGTTTAATGTCACTTTAGAAATGGAGGACGACAATCTTTACAATGCTTCTTTGGATGATAGTGCAATCAGTTCTGATGCGGTTCTTGTTTTCACGAACTCGGATAGTGATAGCATAACCTTTACTCTTAAAAATGCTTATGTGACCGACTACAGCGATCCGGTTAACACTTTTGGAGCGCTCGAAAGAACTTTAACTTTTCAAGGTGAAGCGGATTCGAGCAATGAGGCGATCAGTATTGTTATCGTTAACCAACAAAGCTCAGCCGTTGATAACTAAATATTAAAAGAAACGCCATAATCGTCAGCTAGTTCTTCGGTCAACTCGACAAGAACCATTTGACCGTCATGCGCTGAGTTATAGCTGGTGTCAAAGTCATCGGGGGTCGAATCTTGTAGGTCTGAATCTTTATTGATCCATTCTTTCATGTCCTCAACCGCCTCCTGTTTTGTTTGACCTGTTCCAAAAATCGCATGACCTTTTTGAATTACTACATAAATCATATTAGCTCCTGTTGTTGTTTGGTTATACTTTATTATAACCTATCAGTTTATATCCTGCAGGGTAAATCATAAAATAATTCAAAAAACTTTATAAAAGATCTTTGATATGTTAAAAATCTATACACCTCACAACAGGAGAAACAATGAAAGACTTTTTAAAAGAGCTTGTCAAGGATAGTTATTGGCGAGTGACATGCTTTAATGGTCAGGTGCTATTTGAAGGCCGTATTTTAACACCTGCAGAGGCTGAGAGGGCAGGATTAGCTAGCTCATTAATTGCCGCTCAAATCGTAAAAGAACAGCCAAAAAACAAAAAATCTATAGATGTAATAGCAGACAAAGCGCAGAAAGGCGAGGAGCTCAACGACCTTGAACAGGAGCAACTTATAGGATTTATTAGCTCCTTGAGGCCTGAGCAATTGACTGCAATAACAGATCAAGAGGATAAAATTCTTTGTCAAGTTGTTAAAAGAGGCTCGTCTGATGGAGGATCGACATGGGATCCTGTGCATCTTGTTACAGGAGTAGATCAACAAAATCCGGATACTGGTTGTCTTTGGGTTGGCATGTTAAGTAAAGATGATCGAGCTGCTATTATTAACGCGGCGATGACTGGACATGAGGAGGCCGCCGAAAAAGCGGCCAGCTTTCGCAAATGATAAACAGCTGTTGCATATCTACGATCTTATTGGCGCTCGCTACGGTTTACTTCCTTCAGAGGTTCATAAACTTGATTGGTTTGATCTATTTATCTGTATCAGATGCCTATCGACAAGATCGGACCGTTTAAACGGAATTCTGAAAAAACAAAACCGGAAAAAATCGGCTATGTTATTTCCGAATGTGAGTTTGGGAGATCTAGCTGATCTTTTGGGGTGATTATGGCGCGCAGTGTTGTTGAATACATTTTAAAAGTTAACACGACTGGAGCTGTTGACTCAATCCAAAAGACTGAACGAGAAACAAAAGAGTTAAGATCACAGTTAACAAAAACGGCGGCGCGCGCTGAGGACTCAACCCAAAGAATAACGGGCGGTTTTTCAAAAGTTAAACTCGGAGCTCTTGCAGCTGTTGGGGGAGTTGCTGCCCTTGGTTTTGGTTTTGTTAAACTAATCGGCACTGTTAAAGACTTAGCCGGGTCAATAAAAGAAATGACCATAAACTCAGTTGATATGATCAACGATCTTGGCGATATTGGAAACAGATCAGGTGTAGCCGCTTCTACTGTAGGGGCGTTAAAAGCTGCGTTCCAGGCCTCAGGACAGGAGGCTTCAAATGTTGTATCTGTCTTAGATGTAACAGCTAAAAGATTAGCGCTATTATCAAAAGGCAGCGGCGAAACAGAGAAGGCGTTTAAAAAATACGGGATCCAGATCCGAGATAACACAGGAGAGCTCAGATCAAATAATGATATATTGGTGGACACCCTACATTTGATCCAAGGGATGGAGGACACATCATTAAGATCGCGCGCGGCTCTTGAGTTGCTGGGTCGAGGTGGTCAACAACTCAGTCAAGCACTTGGCGCGGGTGATTTTGATAAGTTTTTGGCTTTTGTTGATGAGTTTGGAGCAAAAGCATCACCAAAGGCAGCAAAATCGGCGGCAACTTTTCAGGATTCGATTAGTCTTTTGAATGTATCAGTAGGAGGACTTAAACAAAGTTTTGTTGAAAGTCTAGGTCTCATTGACATGTTTTCTCGCGCCATGAATGTCGCCATGGCTGTGGCTGCTGGTGTTAAAGCCGCTCTCGAAGAGTTTCAATCTGATATTGTCACAGGAGGCGATCGTCTAAACGATCTAGCTCTTGATGTTTTAAGATTTTTTACTGTTTCATTGGCTGGAACATCAGATGCCTCAAAAGGGATCAAAGGTCTTGTCAATAACATTTTGATCGCATCACAGGCGTTAATTCATAAAATGTTAACCCCTTTAATCAAAACATTGGAGATTATGATCAGCTTGATGGATATGATCGAGCAAATAAAAAGTTCAGCTGGCGATATCACAGAAACTGTTTCACAACTCTCCAAAGGATTAGGTGGTAGAGGGTTAACTGGACTTGATAAACTTACAAAATCAAATGTTATTGAGGTACCACAAACCAATCTATTGCAGCAAAGAGGGATCAATGTACAAACAGCTGCTAATCCGTTCGGAAGTTCAGAGATTCCAAAAAACTTTAAAGATCAACTTTCTGATTTTCAGAACATTTTAACTGATTTACAGAAAAGCTTCGACATCAACACGGTTGAAGGTTTTGAGGTAATACAAACGGCGATGAGTGGCGCCGAGAGTGCTTTGGATGCTTTCAATGATCTAATGTCGCAAAATAGAAAAAATGTCAAGGGCTTTGGTGATGACCTCAAAGATGGATCTAAAGATGTTGAAAAATTAGCAGATTCGATCGATCTTGTGGCTGAGCGCATGCGTATCTTTGATCGAGTGTTTGCAACGATTGGAATTCCTGAATTTTTTAGACCCCAAAAGATCAGAGAGATAATAAAAGAGGTCGATTTATTGGGTCAAAGCTTCCTACATATGCTCTCGAGTGATCAACAAAAATCAACAGATGAATTTTTTAGTCATTTACATGGTGGAGTTGTTGACCTGGCTAAATTTTTTCATACTAAAATAACAAAAACAGGTTTGGAATTTAATGTTTTAATTACTGATTTGATTAGCAAATTAGGCAAAGAGGGCCAAAGCTTTCTTGAGTCGACACCACTCCAACAAATGTTAACTCAATTTGCTGTTACTTTTAACAATGGGGTTAACAAGCTTCTAGAGATCAATAAAAAAATCACTTTTGGGTTTACAAAAGGCTTAGCAAAAACCAAAGAAGGCTCTAAGGAATTTGCTGCTAATGTCGGATCTACACTAATTGCCAAAGCCGGAAAAATAGGGGTTGGAATAGGAGCTGCCCTTGGTGTATTACAGCTAGCTGCTAGTTTAGGACAAAGAGGTAGCACAAAAGGCGAAATAATTAGATCTGTTGAAGATGAAGCACGCGCCAGAGCCAAAGCGATCCAGCTCGGCCTTCAAGTCCTGCCTGATATTTTATACAAAACACTCCCGCGGATATTGGCGATCTTTGCTGATGCTCTAATTTTTGGTATAGCTAAAGCTTTTGCTGAGCGGATCAATCAAATTTTAACTTTTTTCAAAAGCATCTTTACAAGAGAAGGACGTCAAGAGCGCCGATCTGATCGACAAGATCGCAGAACATCAGGTCTTGATGAGTTTTTAAGGCGCTTGGGTGTGGTTGGTGATATTGCCTTTGAAGGCATGCGCTCAGGCGGGCGGATCCCATCGGCCAGATCTGGCATGTTTACTGGATCAAATGCCGGGCTTCATCTGTTACATAAAAATGAGTTTGTCGTGCCAGAAAGCGGTCGAAGACCTCAAAGCGTGGATCGTGTCATGAGTGGATCTAGCGCGGTTAACATTGTTATAAATGCTCAGGTCGTTGAGCGGAATGCGGTTGATGAACTTGTTAGGCAAATAGAGCGCCGCTTTCAAACTTTTGGTCAATCAACATCACCTCTTTTTGGTAATTAACATGGGCAATTCGAAATTCTTTTATTATCCTCAACCTGATGCCTCAAGACTTGTAACGATCGATCTTGGTGAGATGATCGGCGAGCTGTTTAGTGATTACACTGTGGACGCGGTTGATGCTGATTATCGTGACGGGGGCATGTCTAGATCTGTAGGTAGGACAAGAGAGATTGTGAATATACAGCGCGATCGGATGGTCGGATCTGAGGATCTGGCGATCCAGTTTGTAGCCATGCAAAATCATCTCGATCGCGGTGGAGTGGTTGGTTTTTGTGCAGACTCTGACAAAGCCTATGCTTACCCATTGTCAAAAAGGCCGAGAACAGGCGATCAGTCTGTTGGCTGCGCCTCTAACCCTTTCACCGACTTTGCAGGGTCTATAATACCGACTGTTAACGATTATGTAACCCTTGAGACAGAGAGCCCGGCGAGCTTACGCGAGCAAAATAAAATCACCTCGGTTGCACATATCACCTCAGCAGGGGGCACGATATCTTTAAAAAACAAGATCGCTTTTAATTACAAAAGACGAACTTTTATTAGAAATTACCGATTTTGGCCTTTATGTTTGCGGCGTCCAGCTGGTGATATTGGTCAAAACATTGTCACCAACGAAAGGGGATTTTTGTTTAGTCTGGATATTCGGTTATTTGTTGATTTAAGCGCCCTGTTTGCATTTCATCGATCCTTTGATGGGATTAGGCGCGATCCTCAAACTTTACCGACGGAGGAGAGCACTACACCACCATTTACAGGCGGTTATGATCCTTTACCGTTTGTCAATCGTCACGAGATAGAGGTGGATGTTATACAGCAACATGAGAGCGTATCCGAGACAGTTGATGTTAACATTACCTAAACAGGATCACAAATGAGCTGGGATCAAGATTTTATTAATCAACTCGATCGATCAAGCTTGGCTTTTGATTGGCTGCTACAGTTTGTAGATGTCGCTAATCATCTCGGTCAAAATTATACGGTGAGATTACCTCAAGGTGTTAGTTTTTCTGGTTGTTCTGTGATTCCTCAAAGATGGAATGTGAGTTTCGGCGGGTTTTCTGTTGCTGTTCACGGCGACATTTCAGAAATGTTGCCCTATATCCGTAAAGGCCAATTGGCCGCTTTGTATTGTCGTATAATAGGCGAGTCTGATTATCAAAGAGTCGCAATTGGTCAATTGGTAACTCTTAACGGAGTAAGAGGACGATATCAGCTTAACTTTAGAGATCTTCTTAGCGCTCTACAAAATAGTCTTGACACTAGAGCAGGGACAGCATTCTCAACATCTGATCCACCCAGGTTTAATCTATTTTATAAATTGGGACGAACGACAACATTAACAGCTCAACTCAATACGGGTCACACCACATTAACCGTTTCGGATAATTCTTTTTTTAAAAAGCACAGTGGAACAGCATCAATCCCAAGTCGAGGGATGATCAAAATAACACCTACAGGAGGATCTGATTTTTATGTCTTTTGGACTGGGACCAGTGGATCAAATGATATCACCGGGATCTCTACTGTAACCAATAGAGGCGCTAATCGTGTAAATGCTCCGATCGGATCAATTGCCACGTATATCGGATTTCTCGAAAATCAACCATGGGACATATTAGGATCAATCATTACGAGCACGGGATCAGCAGGAGCAAACGGACCACTTGATATTTTCCCGCGCGAATGGTCTGTTGGTGGATTTATTGATCGCGATCTGTTTGATTTTGGTGATGTGAGTAGACAAGCATCATACATAAAACGATCTGACAATGGTGTTTATGAGTGGGGTTTGGTTTTTGAAGAGCCTCTAACAAACGGGATCAGGTCAATTGTTGACATCGGTATTAAAAGCGGTCAATGGCCCGTGTTTAGACAAGGCAAATTATCATGGCGCGGTTGCAGCGATCCGGATGGCAATGATAGTGAGATTATGATGGGTGGACCTGTTGCATCAATCAAAGATCACCATATAATAGAGATCCTACGCCATGAATTTTATAATGCAAACATTCAAAATATTTATCGAACAACAAGGATAATTTATAACGAGAATGGAGCGGGTAAATTCAGCGGGGGGGTTTATGATGGCGATCGGGTTGATACTTTACCCGCGATCGCTACAATAAACAGAGATAACAGTTTATACTATCATCATGACAGATCAGGAGCCGACAAAAGGGAAGAAATGGCGATCGGCGATCTTCAAAGGATGCGGCGGTGGGATCTTTACATTTCTGAAAAAATTGTCTTACGGGTCAAGATTTCGCTTTCTGGATTGGTTGCTGGTGATATTGTTGAGCTTAGCTCTAGATATTTATTTGGCCTGTTGGAATCGGGTCGAACGTTCAGAGGAAAAAGAGCAATGATAATTAGTTGTGATTTTGACTTTGATCAACAAAGCTGTGTTATTGGTCTAGCTATACCCAGCCGCAAAACCAAACAAACCACTGATACCATAGGATAAAATTATGTTGAGAATACATGCTAATAAACCTCTTATTTTGCTAGCAGCCGAAGAGCACGGGTTCAAAACATTTGCAAAAAGCTACGATCTTAACTTAATCGGGGCCCGAAATCCTTTACCCAGACCTAACGAATTTGATGATCTCTTACATGTTGTCCATTATCACAATGGTCTTTGGTTTGAGTATATTTATCCATGTACACTAGACGCCGGGGCTCACTGGATGGAAAACCCGATGAGAACAGGAGGAACAGCTCACATGGTCCACCCGCATCAATATAGATCGGCTTTTACTTTTGGATCTCACCGGGGCGAGTACGAGTGTTTAGTACAAAAGAGAAAAATATCAGTTTGGAGAGACAGCAATCGTAATGAGCTGCTCGATGAGTACAATGATGGAGAAGCTGTGGCAATACAGATCCACCGTGCTAGTAAAGGCGATCGATCTGCTCTTGTTAACAAATGGAGCGCTGGTTGTTGTGTGATTCAAACCGGTTTTCACGAGTTTATGGAGCTGTGTAAAAAGCAGGTCAAAAACAATCACGGATCAAGTTTCTCACTCACGGTTTTAGAGGGTAGATACTTGTAAATCAAGAAAAACAGATAATTTTAAATAATTTTTGGAAAGTATATGTTTAAACTAAATAATATCAAGCTAGTTCAAATCTTTGTTAATGAGTTGCTCTCAGTTTATACAGATCTACAGGCGGCGAGATCGGCTGATTCTGAAGGCGGCAGGACAATAACACGCGGAGAGGTTTGGGATCTGTTAACAGATTTTATTTGTGACCTAGCTCCTAAACTCGAAAATGCGATCTTAGCAAAGAACGCTTTGAATCCAGTTTCAAAACTCAGATGGGAAATGATCAAAATGTTGGCACAGGAGCTTAAAAATTTACCGGATGAGCTTGATCGTGTCAAAAGTGAAAACTCTGAGGGAGGCACGCAAATAACCAAACAAGAGGCGGTTGAGGTCATCACGAATATTTTACAATCTGCTATCCCAAAAATTATAACGAAAGCAGAAAATAAGCTATAATACCGCATGCAAACTCAACAAATTATTGACATGGTGACCGGCCAATTTGGCGCCTTGGTTCTCGCTGTTTTGTTACTTTTGGTCATCATGAGACATTATAAATCTTTGATTGATCAATCTTTAACAGAGCATCGAGAGGATCGCGCTTTATATCGAGATAGCATGTTAACTTTGGTCTCAAAGATGGATCAAATCGGCCGAGACATTGACGACATCAAACAAAGGATCACATGATGGAGATCTTTTATGATGTGCTCCTTAACGCCGGTCCATTGGGTGTTCTTGCGATTTATGCCATATGGACACAAAGAGAGGGACAAAAGCGGCTTGATACTCTTCAAGGTGAGTTTATGGCTAGGGTTGAGCAACTCAACGAGAAAGGCCAAATAGAGCGAGAAGCACTCACCGATAAAATGGAACAAAGAGAAAAAGAGATTATCGATCGTTGGCGATCTGTTGTCGAAAAAGTAGAAAGCGAGAGAGATGAAGCACAAAAAGACACACTTAGACAAATAGAAAAGATCCTTAATAAACTGGATCGGCTGATCCATCGTGGCTCAGATGCTGGATAAAGACCAACATCGAACAGCGGCGATGATGTGTAATTTTTTGTGTTACTACCTCAAAGAGCAGGAAAAAATAGAGGAGCCTGAGATCGTGGCTGCTCTTCTTTATTGCATCGCGATCCAATCCCATAACGGTAAGATCAAAAAGGCAAATGTTATGAAAACATTGTCAAAGATATGGTCTGAGGTCAAACTGAATTTAGCACTCATGAATTTTGAAGATTACGATATCCCTGAGGCATAAAAAAAAGGCCCATAAAGAGCCTTTTTGATGTCCAAACCATTCTGAAACCATGGTCCTAACTTATAATAACCTAATGATTAAATTAGGCAAGATATCGAACCTCTAAACTTTCACCGGCTGCAACAGCTGATCCGAAAGTTACAGTGGTGGTAGATCCATCAGTGGCGCATGTGTATTCACTATCATCAGATGGGGAAGATCCAACCAATTTACACAAAAGACCGTTTCGGAAAACCATAACCATATTCAACAAAGTTGTAGCGCAATTGTTAGCCAGGTTAAAAGCTGTCAAAGAGCCGTTTGGAGTTAAAATATCTTGACGGGCTTGGAAGCTTAGCTTAGCAGGAGTAACACCTGAGTTAGCAAGTTGACCTGTTCCAACTCCAAGATCAGAAACCTTGATCCCAGATGCTGATCGGCTTAAAGTGGATCCGTCAAGATCGGCTTTGAATTGACCCGATACAGCTTCAACACCATCACCAGCCATTGCAGACACTAGATCAGCTATAGACTCTTTTTTCGAACTGTTGCTATCATCAGCATCTACGATCGCGATTGAATCATTAGCAACATTCACAGATCCAGCTGCTAGACCATTAAGATCAACTCCAAAAGTGACCGCCGCCGATCCATTGTAGTTTGCAGAAATAGCCAAACCTGAATTGGTTGATAGGCTAAGATCAGCCAAATTGGTTCCCAAAGTTTTTCCTGAAATTGTAGAGGCTGCAAGTTTGGAAACGGCGATCGCCGCGCTATTCGAGATCTCTGAGTTGGTTAAACCTCCGACATTGAAAGCACCTGATGAGGCGGTTAAACCTGTTCCAGCCATCGCAGTGGCTAGATCGGCTATAGATTCAAGACCTGTGGCATCAGCATCAGCATCATAGATCGCTATACTATCAGCTCCGGCGTTAACAGCAGCTGCAGCTAAAGTTGAAAAATCAAGTCCAAAGGTTCGAGCTGCTGATCCATTGAAGGAACCAGAAAGAGCCAAACCTGAATTGGTTGATAGGCTCAATGAGGCTAGATTACCACCCAAAGTAACACCGGAGATGGTTGAAGCTGCAAGTTTGGAAACGGCGATCGCCGCGCTATTTGAGATCTCTGTATTTGTGATCCCTCCTGCATTAACTTTGACACCTGATGCACTAACAGCCAAAGTTGTCCCATCAAGATCGACGCTTATCGTATCGCCTGATTTTTGCAAACCGTCGCCCGCAGCCGTGCTATCAGGACCACTATAAACACCAAAGGTTATGTTATTGGTACCAACAACATCAGATCCTGATTGGCTAGTACAAACATACTTAAACCCTCCGGATGCTGTTCCTGTTTCGACATAAGCAAACGCGCCGGCCTCTGAAGATCCAGCAGCAAAATCGGAGGCTCTTGACCATCCAGATGCTGAGCTAATATAGATACCATTTTCGGATTGGGTTGATTGGTCCTTTACCAGAATTCTCTTATTTGCCGTAACCGAGGTGCCGTCTATTGTCTGATTACCGCTCAATGTGATGTTAGCTGTTGTTGCAACAAAAACACTTTCTTTGTAATCAAGACCAGCAGCTACAGAGTCAGCGTAAGCCTTTGCTGCGGCGGCTGTTACTAGTTTGGTAGATGAAGCTGATGATCCAAGATCGGTCTCGATATCAGCTGATTTAAGCTTAGCATAAGCAACTGCGCCCGCGTTAATTTTTGCCTCAACGACAATATTATCGACGAGCTGATTACTTCTGATTTGAATAGCCATGTATGACTCCTATGAGGTTGTATTGTAATCGGCGATCAAGCTCTCACCCGATGCAGGAGCAGCAAACGAGATCGTGAACCCGCTCGCCGTTTCTGATACTGATGATCCGCTCTGTCTGACACCATTATAATAAACTCTAATGGAGTTTGAGCTAAAACTTTCTGAAATTACAAAGGACGTCTTTGAGCCGTTTAATTCGCTACTAAAATCCTGGGTTTTTTGTGTTGATGTGCTACCACTGCCACCACCGCCGCCTGTGCCACCCTCATTATTAAAAGCGCGCGCGATGCTCATGGCGCTTCCCAAGTGATGGTTACTTTTTGGATATCACAAGAGCCCTGATCAACTTTAAAGAAAACATAGCATTTATCTGTCAAATCGTTGCTCATTGTAACAATCACATCAAGCATATATAGAGCTGTGCCATCTGTTGAGGTCGTTAACCCGGCTTGGATCGTGCTTTGAGTATCAGTTAAAAAGAACTGATCACCCTGCTGATCCTCGCTAATTGATATTGTGAGTTTGGTCGGCGTGCTGGATCCGCTTAGATTACTGAGAAAAACTTGAACAAGAGAGACTTTAGCCAAGAAAACAGCTGTCCGAGGTACAAAGTTAAGATCAACCTCTAACCCCTTAGAAGGGTCATAACTCGTCCCGATTCCGGTTATTGTTGTTGTTGATTTACCGTGATCCATGCGCATAATATAGCTCCTGTTGCAATGGTGTGAGGGTAATATATCCAAAAGTTTAGAAGGCGACAATAAGCCGCCCTCAAGGACCAATCATGGCCCTACAACAGGAGAACAGCCGAAGCTGTCCAATCGGGCACCACCCCGATCAAGTGAATTCTATCCGGTCTCTCGGATATTTACAATCAAACGAATTTAAATCTTTACGGCAAAGATAAAAAAGGTCCCGTGCATCCTCGCAATCTTTTTCAGCTCGATGGCTATTTATGCAGGTCCAATCGAGAAAGCGCCTAATCTCGTCAAGTTTGGCGCTTTTTAGGCCAACAGGAAACAGTGTGGCAATTGCCAAACACTTTGTATCAATATAACGGTTTTTGATCCAAAAGTTAGGATGATAGTCTTGACATAATTTTTTCAAAAAGGCTAGGTCAAACTGTACATTGTGACCTACAAATATCATCTCAGGATATTGGTATATTAGCTCCGTAAAAAAATCAGCTGTTTTGTTTGGATGCTCTGGATTGATCCATTTTTGAGGGTCAAAACCGTTAATTTTCAAAGCCTCGGGATCAGCTTCATTGATTCTCAGCGGTTTTACTCGCCGTGTGCGTCTAAACTTTTCTTCATCCTTGATGTGGACAATGATGGAGTATTCAATAATCTCATGTTTATTATGGTTTAACCCTGTTGTTTCAGTATCAAAAAAACATAAAATCATTTTACACCTATAAAAGAGCGGTTTATAATGCTATAATATTAACACCACTCAAACAACAACAGGAGCCAGAACATGTCCAAGTCCAAACATGCCCGGTTATTTTTGCCGGATCTCCAACTTATAGCTGATCTCAAACCCGCTGAGCTTAAGGTCTTTCTCGGCTTAAGATATGGAGGATTTCTAAAGGTTGATAAATACACCATAACAACGACCTACAATAAAGGTTTAGCCTATCTATCACAGATTATGTGCTGTTCTCCTGCTACAATAAGACGAGGCTTAAACGGCCTAAAAGCGCGCGATCTCTTGACAATCAAAAGAAGACCATCAATATCGGCGATCATCACTCTGGTTGTAGATCAATCACATGGTGACACATTAGAGAGCTCACATGGTGACACATCCGGATCAATCAACATGAAGAGCAATCCAGAAAGATCACATGATGAACGATCTATATATACTAAACAAAACAATAAACTAAAAACTAATATTTATTTAATAGAGGATAATTTCAAAATCGACTTTTAAAACAACAGGAGAAAAAAATGAGTGAAGAATACAGATATGGAACACCGATCCATGTTAAAGCTTGCCAACATGCCGCCGCTATGGTGCAGACGAATTGGAGCATATTACGATCAAATGATGAGTGGGTAACACAGCTAGAATTGGTGTTTAGATCCGCTTTTGCAGAAACCAAACCGGAAGCCATAACAGCAGCTGCGGGTAAATACATTGCAACATGTGAGCGAGAGTTCCCGCCCCCGGCTGGTTTGATCGTCAAATCAATGAGAAAGTTTATCGGTAACTCCAAGCTCAAAACAGTTTATCAGGACTGCGATCGATGCGATAAGGGCTTGATCTTAATGCATTATTGGGAGCTAGTTAAAGACATGCCACGGATGCAGCAAATTTATGCGAGCTGCTCTTGTGAGGCAGGCAAAAAGAAGAACAGCATGGGCATTTTAAGCTTAAAAAAGGGACTTGAGATCCTACAAAGTAAAGAAAACCTTTTGAAAGAGCCATGGATCCAAACAGAGCACAACCAAAAAATTCCAATGAATGAACACTACATGCCAAATAAAGAATATTGGAATCAAGTTTTTGAGGCTAAAAACGGACATCAGGAGAAACCATTAGCTACGATATTGGATGAATTAAATAAAAAATTCGGAATCTTTACGGGGAGGGTCTAATGGGTAGACCAGCGCAGCTTAAAATAGTAGATAATCTTAAAATGCTTGATCTTCTTGCTGATAATTTGCAATATCTTGAGGAGCTCAAAGAGCTTCACCAAAAGTATCTCACCGAGTCAATCAATGATTTTCGAGCTCAGGCTGATCAAGATGGGATTAACGAATTGGTGCGTTATCTTTATTGGTATTCTAAATTATCAGCCAATAAGATCCACGAGCTAACCGATGTTAGGCCATCTAAGATGCAGCATGTCGCAGGGCCGATCTGTTTTAGAGCTACTTGTCGCTCTTGTGGCTCAGAGTTTACTGCGCGGAAAACAAGCCGTCGTGGAGACTATGATCGCGAGTGTTCGAACTGTTCCAACAATCAAAAGATCAAAGCGCACCGTGCTTTTCTTGTAGATTGGGAAGAGCATGAGCATGTTCCAGAAGAGATCGATCGTGGTGACTACTCAGCATATCTAAACAGCCAAACTTGGAAAAAGAAAAGAAAGATCGCTTTAAAAAGAGCTGGATATCGTTGTCAAGTGTGCAGCGCTTCTCAGTGTCGTCTTGATGTCCATCATAATACCTATGATCGATTAGGACGAGAGGATCCTGAGGATCTATGCGTCCTTTGCACCTATTGTCATAAAAAACACCACAATCTTGAACAATAATTTAAATTACTTATTATTTATTGACAGTCTATAATATACCAGGTTACAATAGAGTATAACCAAACAACAGGAGCAATTATGA
>MDTB01092937.1_pt1 | contig 24121 bp, 25 predicted proteins | sample 811161 | NCBI WGS metagenome assembly MDTB01 (sample SAMN05326650, study PRJNA326480) | marine metagenome | isolation source: seawater | place: Mediterranean Sea | collected 2009
CCATGCATTGTTGTTAATTGGTTGAACAGCTCTGGTTGTACCACTTGTAATCCTGGTTGGAAAAGTTCGGTTCTTATTCCAAGGGCCAAAATACCACCCAGAAGCAGCATACTAAAACTAAACCACAAATACATGGTTCCAATATCTTTGTGATTTGTGGCAAATAACCACCTTCTCCAACCTTGAGGGTGGTGATCATGCGCGTGATCATCGGTTGAATGACCATGGGGATCCAAAACTGCACTCATTACAAACCTCCTTCTTGTTCGTTTGAAGTTGAAGCGACTGAGACAACTTCATTAACTGATTTGATTTCATTTTTACTAACTTTTATTGGTTTTTGATTTTCAACAACCCAGTTTGAATATTCATCAGCAGATACTACTTTCAAAGTTATCGGCATAAATGCATGGTCTTTGCCGCAGAGTTCTGAACATTGTCCAGTGTATGTACCTATCTTGTTTGCTTTAAACCAAGAATCCCTAACAAAGCCGGGTATTGCATCCTGTTTAACCCCAACAGCTGGAACTGACCAAGCATGAATCACATCATTGGCAGTAATGACCATCCTTATTTTTTTATCAACTGGTACCACTAAAGCGTTATCTACTTCTACCAAATAATCATTGGTTTTGGGAGACTTGTTAATTCGTTGTTCGTATGGGGTAGTTAAAGTCTGGTAGAATTTTATTCCTTCACCTTCTCCCCTGAGATACTCATACCCCCATTTCCACTGAAACCCTGTAACTTTTATTGTGATATCAGCGTTGGTTGTATCTTTCTGGGCCATAACTAATGGGGTTGCATAAACTCCAATACCAATGACTATTAAAAGTGGTATTGCTGTCCAAGCAATTTCAATGGTTGTGCTCTCGTGAAAATCTGCTGGTTTAAAACCTTTTGATTTTCTATGTGCATAAATCGAATAAAACATGAACCCAAAAACCACAACAAAAATTATTAGGCAAATTCCCATTAATACCCAATGAACAACATGCAGATCAGCTGCCATGACACTGGCGGGATCTCTAAGATTATATTTGGTAGTTAAATCGTTGGCGAATGAAGAAGTATAAAATGTAGCTAATAAAAAAGCTGTTATCGGCCTAGTAAAAAATCTAAACGAGCTTTTAAAAAAACTAAAAAATGAAAAATCACTAGCAATATTCATAAAAAACCTTTTATCTCATCAAAAAACAGTTCTCTCTTTTTAATAGAAACAAACTGGCCTACATTAAGTTCAACTCTTCCAGACCTAAAAAAAATCAAACCACCCCGTTCATTTCTTTCAAATCTTGCACTAATCCAACTCCTGGGAATTTTAGTTTTTTTGTTAAAACCCCCTATTTCTCTTTCAACAAATAACTCGCTTTTTGTCAAAATGACACGTTCAAAATCAGTTGCATGCCTTGAATAAACTAAAAAAGCAAGTAAAAGTCCAACACATTCCAAGAATGCAAATGGCAATATGACCCAAACTCCTTTAAAGGCCCAAACAACTGAAATGATGAGCGATAATCCCCCAACAAAAGATATTGCACTCCCAAACTGCTTTGGACTTAACGTGCAATTTTTTTTTAACAACCACTCTTTTCGAGCAACAATATTTTCCATTAATGTGTTGACATATTAACCCACGTAAAGTTTCTTTGCTGAACGAAGGCAACATTTTTTTTTAAATAAGTAAAAACCCTGAGAAAAACCACTCAAACAAATTTTATTTTTTTTTCAGAGCCCTCTTTTACAGATTGAATCTTCTCAAAGCTGACATTTTTTGAATTTTTTTTATCCTTCCATGCATGCCCATAAATTAATTCGAACTCCAATGTTACATAGCCTTTTGAGTCTCTACAACTATCCAATGCTCTAATTATTGACTGATACCTGTTTTTCCCACATAAAAATTTCTCTCTGTATATAAGGGGGTTTCCTGATAATTTTCTTAATTCCTGAAGAGCTGTTTCGGCTTTTTTGTATTTGAAAAAAACCCTATCTGATGAGACAACTGGACTAACAAAACCGGCAGAAATACAAAAGTCTCCTAAATCATGTAAATCAATCATTGGGATAAAACTTTTTTCTTGAGTGAGGTAATTTTCTTTTTTTAATGCCGATGCGAATGACTTAAGTGAATTGGGGCCAAAGCTAGTAAACCCAAAAAAACCACCTAGTTTTAATTGTCGATGAATTTCGCCCAGAAAAGAAACGATATTTTCTTCCCATGGTATGACCGTTAAAGCCTCGATGTAATCAAAACGATTTTCTGAAGCTAAAAATTGATTTTTTAACTCAATAAAGCTGATTATTTTTTTTTTGTTGATTGGTGAAAGTTTTCGTAAGGTAGATAGCAGTTTACTTTCTTTTTTTTTGTAATTTAAATTAACAGGTAAAAAAGAACACTCTAACCACTTTGCTTTGCTCAGAAAACTGTTTCGTGTGTGTTTGCCGGAATAAGGAAACATATCAACCGAAAAAGCATTCCTAGGTTGAATTTTTATTGCGTTGAGACTTTCATAAAATCTCTGGTCTAACTCAATCAAAAATGGGTGTCGCAAATTACTGTTCCTGGATTGTCTGCCCATTTGCATAACAAGCGAGCCATAACATATACCTCTAGCGTCAGTTTGACTCATCATCAACTTGAAACTTTCTGTTATTTTGAAATTCTTTGTTTTCGTCGGAAAAATCTCTTGTAAGCAAATAATTTAAGGCCTCATTAGGCTTAATATCTCCGTTTAATAACTCACAGACTGATTTTGTAATTGGAGTATCAATGTTTTTGCTTTCAGCTATCTCCAACAGTAAAGGAGCTGTTGTTACTCCTTCAGCAACATGGCCTAAGTTTTTTAAAATGATTTCCAAGGACTCGCCTTCTGCTAGACGAAGACCAACCCTTCTATTTCTGGATAAATTTCCCGTTGTAGTTAGAATTAAATCACCTAATGCAGCTAGTCCCAAAAATGTCTCTTTTCTAGCCCCCAAAGTAACCCCTAATCTGGCCGTTTCATTAAGACCTCTGGAAATTAAACTTGCTCGAGCATTTAAACCTAATTTCATGCCGTCAGATACACCTGAAGCGATAGCAAGGACGTTTTTCATGGCTCCAGCCAATTCAACACCAATCAAGTCGCTGCTAGAATAAATCCTTAGTCCATCACATTTTAAACTTTTAGCAACTGTGCGAGCAAAACTCAAATTTACTCCTGCACAAGTAAGAGCAAAAGGAAGCCCTGATGCAACCTCTTGTGCAAAACTTGGGCCTGACAAAACCAGGGAAAAAACTTTTGGAAAAAATTGTTTAATAACTTGAGAGGGCCACAAGACCCCCTTTTTTGTTCGAACAGTTCCTTTACATAACCACAATATACAAGAACAGTTCAACGGTTCCATTTTTTTTAAGTTTGAGCAGACCTCTATCAAAGCTGATACAGGAACAGCTAAAACGATTATTTTTAAGCCACTTTTATTTAAAGAAAATTTCGACCAGTTTTGTGATGCCTCCTTTAAATCTGCCTCAAAAACAAGTTTTTCTGACAGTTTAAATCCAGTTAAATACTTTTCATTTGTCTTTTGGGTTTGAAGTTTCTTGACATGATCTACATTTCTGGACCAAAGGTGAACAGATGCATTTGGATGCCCAGATGACAACCTAGTGGCAAAAGCTGTGCCCCAAGCTCCTGCTCCCAAAACGAGCATTGATGATAGGGATTCTGTCAATTAATTCTTTCATTTAAAATTAGAGTTTTCTGGATTTTTCATTCAATTGACCTTAGTAATTTTATTTTCTTCACCATTAGCTCCATTTATTTTCTCTTGTTTTTGTTGATAAAAAACTTCCCAGTTGATTTCTGTTAGGTGAACAGGGGGAAAGCTAGCTCTTTGCAGTATGTCAGCCATGTTGGCTCGCAAATATGGATAAACAATATTTGGGCAAGTGATGCCTTTTAAGAGGGTTCTTTGTTCATCTGGTACATTTTTAATTTCAAAAATCCCGGCCTCTTTTGCTTCAACTAGGAAACCAGTCTTTTCGCCTAGTTTGCATGTGATTGTGCATTTGACCCCAACTTCAACCATCTCGTCTTTAAGTTCTGAGTCAAAAGAATCTATCTCGAAAGACAATTTAGGTTGAGTGCTATCTAAAAAAACTTCAGGCGCATGTGGAATTTCAACTGATAGGTCTTTTAAATAAACCCTTTGTAAATGAAACAGAGGAGCATCTTTTTCTTCTTCGGCCATTTTTATTCCTTTATGTTAATTGCCCGTGAAAACTTTTTAATGTCAGTATTTCAAGCTAAAGTAAACTGGATTTAGGCTGACTTTACTGGAAGTCCAGCTTGTTTCCATGCTTCGAAACCACCATCCAGTCCAAATACTTCCGTAAAGCCATCTTTTTCTAATTGTTTTATAACTGAAGACCCACCTGACCCAGAACGAGTTAGCAGAATTATGGGCACTGAGTTTTTTTTAGTCTTCGATTTTTTTTTTAATTCCTGCATTCCTTCACCTAATTTCGAGACCGGCAATCTAATTGCTTGAGGAATAATACCCCCTGAAACTTGGTTATCCTCTCTCAAATCAAGCAAAATACCATTTTTGGAATTTAACATTTGTGTTGCTTCAAGTGTTCCGATAAGTTTGACTCCACTAGCCTTGCTCACTAAGGGCCAGACAAGCATTCCTCCACTAATAAAGGCAACAAAAACTAAAAATATGTTATCAATTATAAAATCCAAATTAAATCCTTAATAAATCTTAGAGATTAATTTATATACTAAGCTATTTTATGATAAAAAATTTAATTTACTGACTTACTCTTAATATTCATTTATTAACCTCTTACAAGATATTACTAAAATGACAACTAAACACTCAGTTATTTTTATACGCCACGGTCAAAGCATATGGAATGCTCAAGATAGGTTCACCGGCTGGGAGGACTCTGACCTTACTGATGCAGGGGAGCGTGAGGCAAAAAAGGCTGGAGAAATTATCAACAATAAAAACATTAAGTTTGATGTTGCATACACTTCTTTGCTTCGTCGGGCAATCAAAACACTTTGGATTGCTCTTGATGAAATCAATCAAGTATGGATTCCTGTTCATAAGTGCTGGAAATTAAACGAGCGCCATTATGGTCATTTAACAGGTCTGAATAAACTTGAAATGGAACAGAAATTTGGAGAAGCTGAGGTAAAAAAATGGAGAAAATCATATGACTATCAACCAAAACCCGTTGACGTTAATTCAAAAAATTGGTCAGGTTATGACGATAGGTACAACTTTTTGCCAAGTGATCAGATTCCTCAAGGGGAAAGCCTTAAAGAGACTGTTATAAGAGTCGGTCAGTTTTGGAATGAAAATATTGTTCCAGATTTAAAAGAAAAAAAAATAATACTCATTTCCGCTCACGGAAATTCTTTAAGAGCTTTGTTTATGTTCTTGGAAAATATTTCTTCCATTGAAATTGAAAACCTTGATATCCCCAGAGCGTCCCCAATAATACTTGAATTTGATTCAAAGCTAAATGTGCTGTCAAGAAATTTCCTGTAAAAACAAAAGTATTTTTTGAAAGAACTTTTAAAAAAAAAAAACTGTCATACTTTTAATAAATCTGTTTTAAAGCTAATATCCAGTTAGTAGCTTAATTTTATAGGCCTTGGTAATAAAAATGAAAAAATTTCAATCGATCAGTTTATTGTTTGTTGGCTTACTTGCCGGATTTTTCGTTAGTTTTGCTCTGACTGTATCAGCTGATAAAAAGGAATCTTCTGGTTTACCAATAGACGATTTGAAAAAATTTGCTAGCGTTTTCGGAGCAATTAAAGCAAATTATGTTGAGGATGTAAAAGATTCAAAGTTGATTAAAGGTGCTGTAAGCGGGATGCTTTCAGGTCTAGATCCACATTCAACTTACTTGGATGAAGATGCATTTAAAGATTTGCAAGCCGGAACTCAAGGACAATTTGGGGGTTTAGGAATTGAGGTCGGTACCCAGGACGGCCTTATTAAAGTCGTTTCTCCTATTGAAAATACTCCGGCTGCAAAAGCTGGCGTAGAAGCAGGAGATTTGATTATCAAAATCGACAACAAAGCCACTAAAGGAATGAGTTTGGGAGATGCTGTAAAACTTATGCGGGGCAAGCCCAAAACAGACATAAAACTTACAATAGTTAGAGACGGTACACCAGCACCGTTAATTTTCAAAATTACCCGAGATATAATCCAAATACAAAGTGTTCGCTCAAAACTCATTGAAAATGAAATTGGATTTGTACGAATATCCCAGTTTCAGGAAAAGACTATCCAAGGTGTAGTAACACATGTAAACAAAATAGTTGAAGAGTCTAAGCAAAACAAAGTCAATTTGAAGGGATTAGTTCTCGATCTCAGAAATGACCCCGGAGGATTACTTCATGCTGCAGTCGGTGTTTCGGCTGCTTTTTTAGAACCTGGTTTATTGGTTGTATCAACAGATGGAAAACAAAAAGAATCTCAAAGAAAATTTTATGCAAATGTTAGTGACTACAACAGGGTTGGCAACGACCCACTTGAAAATCTCAGTCCACTCGCCCGTACCTTGCCTATGGTGGTACTTGTAAACGGAGGGTCAGCATCCGCATCTGAGATAGTTGCAGGTGCCCTTCAAGATCATAACAGAGCTAAGGTTTTAGGCACCCAATCATTCGGTAAAGGTTCAGTCCAAACAATATTGCCTTTGTCTAGCAATACGGCTATTAAGTTGACAACCGCAAGGTATTTCACCCCTTCTGGGATGACAATTCAAGCAAAAGGTATCAAGCCAGACTTATGGGTTGAAGAATCGGAGGAAGGTGATATTTCGGACAGGCTTAGGGTAAGGGAGGCTGATCTTAGTAGGCACTTAGAGGGAAGCAAAATTGAGCAAAACACTGACACTAAAATACAAAAAGATTTAAAAAACTCGGCAAATAAAGAATCCAATTCTAATAACGATAGTGAAACGTCCAGAGTGAGAAAGCCTTTTGAATTTGGATCAAAAGATGATTACCAATTAACGCAAGCTTTAAATCATCTCAGAGGTTTGCCAGTAAAAACAAGTGAACCCATCGCCAGTTCAACCGATTGACCATACTCTAGAACAAATTTTTCAAAATGCAGGATGAATTTGAGAGTAACAACTTTGAATTGCGTCACAGTAGACACATTTTACTTGACCAACTAGACTCAAAAGGTGTCAAAAAAATACTATCAAGCAGAGTTTTAGTTATTGGTGCAGGTGGATTAGGTTGTCCAGCTGTTCAATATCTCGCTTCCTGTGGAGTCGGTACAGTTCAATGGGTCGACCCAGATGTTGTTGAATTGTCGAATTTACCGCGTCAGATATTATTTGGTCCAAATGATGTTGGAAAGAAAAAAGTTTTAGTTGGTAAAGATCGATTAAAAAAAATTACTCCAGAGATTATATTATTACCAGAACCTGTTCACGCACATTCTAAAAACTTACCTAGTTGGATTAGGATTGCAGATGTAGTTCTTGAATGTAGTGATAGATTTGAGATCAAACAATTAGTTAATAAATTGTGCGTTCAGATAAAACGGCCTCTTGTTATTGCATCTGCTATTCAATGGAGTGGTCAACTTCAAGTAATTGACCCCAGAATTGAAGATAAATCTTGTTATGCATGCATTTTTGATCCAAATGAAAAAATTAAGAATGCAGCTTGCGGAGCATTTGGAGTTTTTGGTCCTGCAGTTGGTACAGTTGGAGTACTTCAAGCAAGTGAGGCAATAAAGATAATTGCTGGGATAGAAGCCAACGTCGGTAAAATTTTATTATTCGATGCTCAAAAACTGAATTTTGACACTGTAAAGTTAAACAGAAGACTTAATTGTCCAGTTTGTTCATAACACTCATACTCGTAATAAACCCGATAAGCTGTTAATTTTTCTATCTACAAATAAAGGAGTAGTTCCTTTTCTTTTTGTGTTTAAAACCTTTCTTTTAAAACATTGAGCCCATATTGTCCTACAACCTAGCAGTTTAGCAGTTTGTAAATTTTTGAGACAGTCATCAACAACAACAACCTCGGTGGCAGGAACTCCCGCCAACCTTATCAACCTCTTCCATTGAAACTTTAGAGGTTTTGGTTTTATGCCACCAGGACCCATCATTTTTTCAACTGAAATAACTTTATCAAAAGATTTATTCAACTTCAGGTGCTTTAATACAGACAAAGCATATCTCTCAGGAGAATTAGTTACTAACCATTTTGTCCCATTTATTTTTTTTAATCTGGCAGCTGCACCGGCTTGTCCTTCAACAAAATCAGATAAAGTGATAGCGGGGTGACTATTGTTTAGAAATTCTGAGATAGAAATGTTGTGCAATTTATTTAGCCCAGCAACTGTGGCACCATATCTTTGCCAATACTTCATTCTTATTAAATTGGCATTTTTTTTATCAGTGCCCAGTAAGTTTTGAATGGCTAAGGTCATATTTGAGTCAATGTTTTTCAAAACACCGTTGGATGCATCATGCAAAGTGTCATCTAAATCAATAAACCAAAAAGAACCTGTGTTTTTATTTATTTTAGGTCTCATCAGTGTGATTTGATCATAGTTCCCACGCCTTCGTCTGTAAGCACCTCTAATAACAAACAATGTGAAACTCTTCCATCAATGATGTGAACTGATTCAACTCCGCTTTTAGCAGCTTCAAGTGCCGAGCCTATTTTAGGAAGCATGCCTCCTGATATAGAGTTTTCTTTTATCAAGTTATCAATTTCCTTAGCTGTTAATCCTGTTATGAGGTTACCTTTTGAATCAAGAACACCTGATGTATTAGTGATTAATACAAGTTTTTCGGCTTGTAATACCTCTGCAAGTTTACCGGCTACTATGTCGGCATTGATGTTGTAGGTTTCACCACCAGAGCCAGTGGCTATTGGCGCAACTACAGGGATAAACCCGTTTTTTGAGAGCGATAACAAAATCATGGGATCAACTTTTTCGATGTCTCCCACATGACCGAGATCAAAATTTTTATCAATTTTATTTTTGGGATCAAGAAATATTTTTTTTGATCTGATTAAGTTTCCATCTTGACCTGTTAAACCGACCGCTCTTCCACCGGATTGATTTATTAACTCGACTAACTCTTTATTGACTTTACCTGCCAAAACCATTTCAACTATATCCATAGTTTCAGAGTCAGTAACTCTGAGTCCATTGATAAACTCGGGTTTTTTTCCAAACCTCTCCAATATAGTTTCTATTTGAGGACCACCGCCATGAATCACTACTGGATTAATTCCCACTGATTTTAACCACGTCACATCGTTAGCAAAACTTCTTTTTAAGCTTTCATCTCCCATAACATTACCGCCCAATTTGATCACAATTGTTTTGCCATTGAATTTTTTAATGTAAGGCAAGGCCTGTGACAATACTGTAGCTTTTATCTTTGAGTCCACTGAGGGATCATCATATAAATTATTTTTTTTCAAATTCATTTTTCATTTTTTTCAAACCCCAAACTGACGCTGTCTTTTCTCTCTTCTCTGTTGGGCTTCAATTGAGAGTGTAGCTGTGGGTCTTGCTAATAACCTTTCAAGTCCGATCGGATCGCCCGACTCCTCACAGTAACCATACTCTTTGTTAGAAATTCTTTCCAAGGCTTGTTCGATTTTTTTTAGTAATTTTCTCTCTCTGTCACGAGTTCTCAATTCAAGAGAATTTTCCTCTTCAATAGAGGCTCTATCCGCAGGATCTGGAAAAATATCAGACTCTCTTAAATTGTCTGTAGTGTCTCCAGCGTTGGACCTGAGTTCTTCAGCCAATTTTACTAATCTGAGACGAAAAAACTCAAGTTGCTCTGCATTCATGTAATTATCAGGCAAATCCTTTAGTAGATCTTCTTCATTAGAAATGGCTTTCATTTTACTCACCTGTGAGCTTTGCTATATTCATGTTTCATTTTATCAGTACATACCGTTCCTTAAAACTAATTGTTTTGGAAAAATAACTAGACATAAATAAAACAATTAGTCAGAACCACTATCAGTTTTTTCTTTTGAAAATGCTCTAGGGTGGTGTTGATCATAGGTTTTTGAAAGATGTTGAAAGTCCAATTTGGTATATATTTGAGTACTAGAAATTTTTGAATGGCCCAACATTTCTTGAACAGCCCTTAAATCACCGCTTGACTGTAAAATATGACTTGCAAAAGAGTGTCTAAGCATATGAGGATGAACAGGTTGGCCATTATTTGCGTCTTTTGAATGAATCTGAAATCTTCTTTGTATTCCTCTACTGGATAATCGACCACCATTTTTATTTACAAATAATGCGTTTTGACTATTTTTAATTTTTTTTGACTCAATTAAATTTCTTCTTAAAATAAGCCAGTTTTTAAGTGCAAATATTGCTTGTTTTCCAATTGGAACTCTTCTCCAACGATCTCTTTTTCCAAGAATCTCAATAGCAAGTCCCTCATAATCAATCCAACCTTTTGCAGATTTACCCCTAATGATATCCAAATTAACTACCTCTGAAACCCTCAATCCCGATGAATAGATGAGTTCAAAAATGGATTTATCACGGATAGCTATCCATTTTTTTCCTTCGGATTTAAATGATGAAACAAATTTTACTGCATCATCTACCGATAGAGCCTTGGGTAGAAGCTGTCCTGATCTTGGAGGTCTAAGGCTTCTCAAAGGATTAAAGTCCAAATTTATTTCAGCAGACTCCTCGCTTTGCTCACACAGCCAATCAAAAAAAATTCTCCACGTTGAAATCCTTCTTGAAATTGTTCTAGATGAGAGCCTAGTCTCTTTTTTCATTAAAACCACATAAGATCTGAAAATAGTTGGATCATCAATTTTAAAGCTTTCATCAATTTTAGAATCACTGGATACTCTTTTATTAAGCCATTTCAAGTCATTCTTATATGCCTTTAAAGTGGCAGGAGCCAGTCTTCTTACTTGATGAACCATTAAAAGAAAGTTATCAATAGAATTTTTAAAGTTAGATGAGTTAAATTTATTTTCTTTCATGAAGATCAAAATTTTTTACTTAATAAATTTTGAAATCAGAATTGTAGAAAAAATTTCAACAATTGATTGTAAAAATATTGATCCTTTAGTATTCGAAAATTTTTTACTGTCATCAGAAATCATTATAAGAATACCCTCAACATCATTCTTTTCAACAAATACATCAAAAGGTAGGATGGCCATTGAGCCAGTCATTCCTGTAATTTTTTTCCCATTAGCTAATTCGGTAACCTTCTCTTTTAGTTTAAGTACTCCTTTGTCGATTAAAAAAAAGTCAAGCCAAAAATTTGCCTCTTTTGATGGAAGACTAATAAAAGACCCCTGTTTTAGATTTTTTATTTTTGATGAGAGATTATGACTTTTTGCTAATTCATATTCATCTACTTCTTTGTTTTTTTTACGTTTACTTTTTAAGACCAAGACAGATGAATATTTAACATCAAAATTTTTAGTCAAAAGATCTAAAAAATACCTTGCACCTACATCATTTTTTTTGTTCTCCACCAAATCTTTTATCAATCGGATAAATTTTAAATAAATCGTTTCGTTATGCTCTGCAGTCACGATTAATGTTGCAAATTTTCTCTCATAATCTTCAATTTTCTTTTTTAAATTTAAATTTTGACGCTCTAGTAATGATTTATTCGGACCAATATTAGTATGAGGGAAATTTAGTTTGTTTAATAGGTCTTTGTTTTTTCCAAAGAAATCATTGTTATTAAGCAAATAATCTCTAACAAAGCCCTCATTTTCATCGTTATGATCTATGTTAAATGAATCTTGATTTCTAACAGATTTTCTATTGTTCATAGTTGGATTGTTCCTCTGAAAACTTCTCTTGCTGGTCCAGACATGTAAACACAATCAGATAAATTACCTGACCATGAAATTGATAACTTTCCACCAGGTAAGTTTACTTCAACTGGAAAATTTTCCTCTAAAAACCCTTGTGCAACTCCAGCAACGACCGCAGCACATGCACCACTACCACATGCCAATGTTTCCCCAGCACCTCTTTCAAAAACTCTTAGGTCAATTTTCTTTTTATTTATTACCTTACTAAAACCCAAATTAATACCATATGAAAAAAAATTTTTAACTGCAATATATTTTGCTATTTCTTCTATTTTAAGTTTACTTGAAGTATCAATGTATAGAACGGCATGAGGATTACCCATTGATACCAAGAAGATTTTTATTACTTCCTGTTTATAAGGTAGGAGAAAAATTTCATGCTTGTTGATTTTTTGTTTGTTCATTAAATTTTTTTTTAAACCTACTTCAACAGTATTAAATTTAGGAACTGTCATTTGGACTTGAATATTCAAATCATCTAAAACTGTTGCCTTTATAACCCCAGCTTTAGATTTTAAAAAAGTCTCTTTACCTGATAGCATCCCAAGGTCAAATAAAAATCTCGTAACACATCGAGCACCGTTACCGCATTGTTCTACCTCGGTACCGTCAGAATTTATTATTTTAAATTCATACTGAGCTTCTTGATTCATACATGTTTTAACAGTCAAGATTTGGTCTGCACCAACCCCGTAGTGTCTATTAGCAATAAACTTTAAATGGCTTCTTGACAACTTTTCAACTGGAGCCGAACCAAAAAAAGGGCTTATTACAACAAAGTCATTACCTGCCCCTTGCATTTTTATAAACGGTATATCCATTAAAATTAGACCAAGTTTCTGAGATGTATTTAAAAAATTATTTCTTAATTCGGTTTGAAAGTTTCTTAGGAGTTTTGTAACGATCATACCCCCATAGGTAACTCTCGGGCTCTTCCAAAACTAACTCCTCTATTTTTTTATTGATTTCTTTTGTAATTTGACAAATATTTTTTTTCGATAAATTTTCATAATTCCAAGATTTTATGTTAACCCGCCAACCATTTTTTTTGTAATTTACGTATGTCCATACAACAGGGGAATTGGTTTTAAGCATCAGTTTTGCTGCCAATGTCATAGTGTAAGCAGGTTTCCCAAAAAATAATTTGGTTACCCCATAGTCAAGTGGAGGAACTTGGTCAGGCAATAGACCCACTATTTCCCCTTTTTTTAAAGCAATTAAGAGTTTTTTTACTCCTGAAAAATCTGGCTCAACCATAGTGATGTTGCGGGTTGGCCTTAATTCCCTTAAGATTCGGTCCAATCGTGCATTTTTTGACGGCTTGTACAAAATGCTGATCGGAGTTGTTGTTGAAAAAACTTTGGGAACTAACTCAAAAGAACCCAAGTGAGGAGATAAACAAATCAAACCTCTACCCCGATTTAATAGTTTTTCTATCTCACTGAATCCATTAATATCTACTGAATGCACAACATTTTCAGAACACCAAATTTTTGGTAATTCAAAAATAAGAGAACCAGCTCTTCCAATTGCTGTAAAAAAATTTGCATCAACCATTTTTCCCCCACCATATACCTTGGCAACTTCCCAGTTTTTTTTAAATCTCAAACGATATCTCTTAGAAGAAAACCAAAAGCACCAAGAGAAGATTAAGCCAATTAATCGTAAAGAGGTTAAAGGTAATTTTCCGAAAAATTTGAATACACTTATCATCAGAGATATAGTTAAAAACAAAAAGAATTAATTGAAGATTTTTGCAGAAAGTTTTAATTTTCTAAAAAAAATTTTTTTCACAAGACTTAATACTACTTGAAAGATAACATGGCAAATTCATATTTTTTTACATCTGAATCAGTTTCTGAAGGTCATCCTGACAAAGTTTCTGATCAGATAAGTGACGCAGTCTTAGATGCCTTAATAATTGAAGATCCAAATTCAAGAGTTGCTGCGGAAACTTTGTGTAATACTGGTTTAGTGGTGCTGGCGGGGGAAATTTCCTCAAATTCAGATGTTGATTACATACAAGTGGCAAGAGACACTCTTAAAAAAATTGGTTATAACAATACCGAGTTTGGAATTGATTACAAAGGGTGTGCTGTTCTTGTGGCTTACGATAAGCAAAGTTCAGATATTGCAATGGGAGTAGACAGAAAAAAAGAAGATATTTTGAACCAAGGTGCAGGTGATCAGGGATTAATGTTTGGTTATGCGTGTAATGAAACAAATAATCTCATGCCTGTTGCCATTGATACTGCCCACAGAATAGTTGAGAAACAGTCACAACTAAGGCATAAAGGTGCTCTTCCGTGGTTAAGACCTGATGCCAAATCTCAAGTAACGGTTAAATATGTCGATGACAAGCCTGAAAGAATAGAAACTGTCGTGTTGTCAACCCAGCATGCACCAGAGATTGATATTAAAAATTTAAAAGAGGCTGTAATTGAAGAGATAATAAAACCGGTTCTTCCTGAGGAATTAATTAAAGGTGATATTAAATATTTAATCAACCCAACTGGAAGATTTGTAATTGGTGGACCTCAAGGAGACTGTGGCTTGACTGGAAGGAAAATAATTGTTGATACTTACGGTGGATCAGCTCCACATGGGGGAGGGGCGTTTTCTGGTAAAGACCCTTCCAAAGTCGATCGATCAGCTGCATACGCTGGACGATATGTTGCTAAGAATATCGTTGCTGCAGGTCTAGCTAATAAAGCACTTGTTCAAATAAGTTATGCAATCGGTGTTTCTCAACCAACTTCAATCAGTGTTTCAACTCAGGGAACAGGTGTGGTCTCTGATCAGATTTTATCTAAAGCAGTTGAAAACACTTTTGACTTAAGGCCCAGAGGCATTGTTGAAATGTTAAATCTTTTGCGACCCATATACACTAAAACAGCATCATACGGTCACTTTGGAAGAAATGATCCTGATTTTACGTGGGAATCTACTAACAAAGTTAAAGAGTTAAAAGAAGCATGTGGCATTAGCTAATTAAAAAAACATTTCCCTTTAGTCAAAAAAAAGTTATTATGTTTAGTTGTCTAAGGAGCGTTGCAAGATCCATAATTCATTGGGCCCAGGCTTAGACAATATTTTAAAAACGACGCTCATTAATCTCAAATTAAGGAGAACTAATGAGCGCAGTATTAAAAAATAATTCAAATCCTGACTTCGTAGTTGCTGATCTCTCACTTGCTGAATGGGGCAGAAAAGAGATAAGCATCGCTGAAGTTGAAATGCCCGGACTAATGGCAATAAGAGAGGAGTTTGCTGACTCCAAACCTCTAACGGGCGCCAGAATTACTGGTTCACTTCACATGACCATTCAGACGGCTGTCTTAATTGAAACCCTTGTAGAGTTGGGAGCCGAAGTAAGATGGGCGTCATGTAATATTTTTTCAACTCAAGATCATGCAGCTGCTGCCATAGCCGAAAAGGGAATTCCAGTATTTGCTACAAAAGGTGAGTCTCTTGATGATTATTGGGAATATTCTCATAGAATTTTCTCTTGGTCGGATGGTCTTCCCAGTAACATGATATTAGATGATGGTGGAGATGCTACTCTTTTACTGCACCTAGGAGCTAAAGCTAAAACAAACCCTAAGCTGCTAGAAAACCCAAATAGTGAGGAGGAAGAATCGTTATTCGCCTCCATAAAGAAACAATTATCGATTGATCCAGATTTTTATCAACGCAACTTGGATGCGATTATTGGTGTAACTGAAGAAACCACTACTGGCGTTTTAAGACTAAATGAAATGTCAGCAGATGGAAGCCTTGCTTTTAGAGCTATTAACGTTAATGACTCAGTTACTAAAAGTAAGTTTGATAACTTGTATGGCTGTAGAGAATCACTAGTTGACGGCATCAAGAGAGCAACTGACGTGATGATTGCCGGTAAAACTGCAGTCGTTTGTGGATATGGTGATGTTGGAAAAGGTTCTGCTCAAGCATTGAGAGCTCTGTCTGCTCAAGTCTGGATTACCGAGGTTGATCCCATTTGCGCTTTACAGGCTGCTATGGAAGGTTATAAGGTCGTTACCATGGAATATGCAGCTGAGCATGCTGATATCTTTGTAACCGCAACAGGAAACAAATCAATTATAACTCGAGCTCATATGGAAAAAATGAAAAATGAATCTATTGTCTGCAATATTGGACATTTTGATAATGAGATTGATATTTCAGATGTTGAGGACTGTGATTGGGTTGAAATTAAACCCCAAGTTGATCATGTTATTTTTCCAGACGGAAAGAAAATCATTTTGCTTGCCAAGGGAAGATTGGTTAATTTAGGTTGTGCAACAGGTCACCCCAGTTTTGTAATGAGTTCATCTTTTGCAAATCAAGTAATTGCCCAAATTGAACTCTACTGTCATAAAGAAAGATACGCATCTGGGAAAGTTTATGTACTCCCTAAGCATTTAGATGAAAAGGTTGCAAGACTTCATTTAAGAAAAATTGGAGCAGAGTTAACTGAAATGTCTGAGGAACAAGCTAACTACATTGGGGTTTCAGTTGATGGCCCTTTCAAATCCGAAACATACAGATATTAACAAATGGAGCTTAGTATTGAATTCTTTCCTCCTAAAACGGAGGAAGGATTCTCTCGATTAAATAAAGCGGCAGAAGAACTATCTTGCTTAGACATAGAATATGTATCAGTAACTTACGGAGCAGGCGGCTCTACACAAAATGGAACACAATCAGCTGTTCAAATGTTGGGTAGATTATTTAAAAATGCGGCGCCACATATTTCTTGTATTGGTTCAGATAAAAACAGCATTGAAGAAATACTCCAAAATTACAAAAAAGCTGGTTTCAAGCATTTAATTGTTTTAAGAGGTGACCTACCATCCGGCTTTGGTAGAGGAGGAGAATTTTCAAATGCTGTAGATTTAGTTAAATTCATCAGAACAGAGTTTGATGAAAGCTTCCGAATAGAAGTTGCTGCTTATCCAGAAATCCATCCACAAGCTATAAGCCCAGAGATGGATATTAAATACTTTTGTGAAAAAGTAAAGGCTGGAGCGAATGGAGCAATAACCCAATATTTTTTTAATTCTGACGCATATTTTAAATTTATTGAGGAGACTAATAAACACGGAGTTAATGTTCCTATAGTTCCTGGGATCATGCCAATAACAAATTTTACACAACTAGCCAGATTTTCTGACAACTGCGGAGCTGAGATCCCAAGATGGATTCGTCAAAGGTTAAGTAGTTTTGGAGATGATAGCGAGTCAATTTTCTCATTCGGTATTGATGTGATTACTGATCTTTGTGATCAATTAATATCAGCAGGTGTTCCTGGATTACATTTCTACTCTATGAATCGATCTGATGCTGTGTTAAAAATAAATTATAATTTAGGCACCTTTATTCAAAACTAGAGGTTTAGTTAGGTTTACTTGTGAAAATCACAATAATTCAATTCTTAAAGAAAAATAAATGTTTAAAATACTTTGTATTTTCAGCATTTTAATTTTAAGTCTCTCCAACGAGGCTTTTAGTAACAAATCAATTGAAAATAAACAATTAATTAAGTCTGCTCATAATGCTTTTAAACAAGGTAATGTAAAAAAGCTAAAAAAAATAAAAACCACTCGCTCAAATAAAGAGCTTGATCACTGGATTAGTTTTTGGTTGATTAAACTAAAGATTAAAGAAAACCCGTTTGACGAGGAGATCAAGCTAGAACTTGATAAATTTGGTAAATCTAGCAAATTTAAATTTTTAGTAACAGAAGCCTATAAATTTTGGGCACACGAGGTAATTAAACTTAAAAACTGGCCTAAGACCGTAAAAATAATTGACCACATAAAAAAAGTTTCGCCACTTACTACAAGTCGATCTATAAAATGTGTCTTATATTTATCAAAAAAAGATAAAAATATAACAGAAATTTATAATTTGACGTGGGGTCAAGAACACAGAGTTGGTTGTCTTAAGCTGATTTTAGATTCTGTTGAAAAATATTTAGTCAATAAAGAGTTTGTAATTAAAAGTTCCAGATCTGCAGCAATCAAGGGCAAAATTTCCCACGCTGAAAAGATTCTTAGGTATTCAAAAAAATATAAGATCTCTATTAATTCATCGGAATATAAATTATTAAAAATTCTTAATGTTTCTCAAAAAAATAGTTTGCGTGCACTCAGAAGATTAAATGTTGCCAGTAGATCTCTTGATGATGAACAAAAGAAATTTGCATCAATGGCAGTTGGAAGTTCTCTTTCAGGAATAACACATCCATCATCTTTACGACTAGTCAAAAATGGTTTGAGTTCTGTTCATAAACAGCCTCTATATATACTCGAATCAAGTGCCAGAATTGCATTACGTTATGGGGACTGGAATCTTCTTAAAACAGTTATTGAGGCTATGCCTTTAAAAACACAAAAGCTTCCCAGATGGAAATATTGGGAAGCTCAAAGATTACTGGCTGAAGGTGAAAAAAATAAATCAGTTCAGTTATTAGACTCCATTAAACCTCAATGGTCTTTTTATGGAATGCTTGCGGGAGAAGAGTTGGCTAGAATATATGATCCCAAAAAACATGTTTCTTATCGTATTCCAAGTGTAAAGTTGAATCAAAAAAAAATAATTAATTCCTCCTCATTTACCGTAGCCATCCAATTTTATGAGCTTGGCCTTTACAAGGAGGGGAGAATGGAATGGGAAAATCTTTTAAGCAAAGAAACAGATAAATCTCTTATCAATGTAGCGAATTACTCTTCTAGTATTAAAGCCTTTGACAGAAGTATATCAGCAGCTTTAAAAACAAAAAATAAACATAATTTTTATTTAAGGTATCCAACACCATATCTAGAAATAGTTAAGAAAGAGTCCTCCGTTAGAAAAATTTCCCCGTTTTTAGTTATGGGACTTATGAGACAGGAGTCAAGATTTAAGAAGAAAATTACATCAACTGCCGGAGCAATAGGTTTAATGCAATTAATGCCCTCAACAGCAAGGTCAGTTGCAAGAAAAATAAAAATCAAATCAATAAATAAAAAAAAACTCGTTAACCCTGAAATAAATATCAAACTAGGATCTGAGTATCTCGCTATTTTATTTTCGAAATTTAAAAAATCAACGTTATTGACTGTATCATCTTATAATGCCGGCCCATCTCGATCAAAAAAATGGAAAAAAAGTTTGATTACAGATATTTCTGGTGCGGCTTTCACAGAGTCTATTCCTTTTGATGAAACACGTGATTATGTAAAATCAGTATTAAGTGCTGCTGTTATGTATTCACGGTTGTATGATAAAACTGACCTAGAAGGTTTGAATATTGGAGAAAATTCTTTTATTACTCTCCAGTCCTTACTTGGAAGTGTGAAACCAGACAAAAACAAATAAGAAGAAAATAAAATATGAGTTCTGAATATAAAAAAGTAGTTATTATAGGTGGTAATGGATTTATCGGAACCAACCTAGTATCGTCATTATCAGGCGGAGATTATTTCGTAAATGTTTTAGTGAGAAAAAGGGAAAGATCCAAACATTTGTGGCTTTTACCAAGAACTGATGTCATAGAGTACGAGAACACAGTATCGAGCCTAAAAACAAAGCTGGTAGATACAGACATAATAATAAATTTAGTGGGTGTTTTACAAAGTAGCCTTGGTGAACCATGGGGTGAAGAATTCGACGACGCTCACGTCCAATTAACTAAAAATATAGTTGGTGCAGCAAAAAGTACTGGATGTAACAAAATTATACACATCAGTGCTCTTGGAAGTGGTCATAATGCACCCTCAATGTACTTACGATCCAAGGCCGCAGGTGAAAAAATCCTTCATGATTCAGAATTTAATGTAACAATTCTTCGTCCTTCTGTTGTGTTTGGATCAGGTGATAAGTTTTTAACAATGTTTGCTAAAATGCACCGTTTTTTACCTTTAATCCCCTTGGCATCCTACAACTCGCTATTTCAACCAATTTATGTTGGTGATTTAGTTAAAATTATTCAGTTGTGTATGAATCAAAATACTAATGAGAATAAAATCTACGATTGTGTTGGGCCTGAGGTATTTTCACTTGGTGAGCTTGTTGAGCTTGCTGGAATTTTGTCTAGAAGAAAAAAATTAGTTGTTCCATTACCAGATTTTATAGCCAGATTTCAAGCTTTTATAATGGAAAAAATACCCGGTCCGACCCTGCTTTCAAGAGACAATTTAAATTCTGCAAGTATTCCAAACATTTCTCAAAACTCCGAAAATATTTTTCCTCTAAAGAATCCTACAGATATAAAAAGTATTGCAGCTAGTTACCTAAATACTTGAAATCACCTTAAGAAAATTTGTTTTGAATTCAGTAAACAATTTAATAAAGTTAAAACTTAAAGAGATCTCCCCAAATAGGTCTACAGATAAATTTTTTTCTAAGCTGCCAATGTCTGTAAAAATTTTTTGTGTAGGAGGTGCTGTTAGGGATATTTTATTAGAAAGAAAAGTATCTGATCAAGACTATTTATTGGTAGGTGCCGATTCTGATGAATTATTTGATATGGGTTTAATTCCTGTTGGCAGGGATTTCCCTGTTTTTTTACACCCCTTTTCAAAACAAGAAATAGCATTGGCTAGAACGGAAAAAAAGAAAGGAAAAGGCTATAAAGGTTTTCAATTTAATGCTTCAAAATTGGTCACGTTAGAAGAGGATTTGAAACGTCGAGATTTTACGGTTAATGCCTTAGCTATTGATGAGGAAGGGAATTTATTTGATTATTTTTCTGGTCTTAAAGACTTAAAGCTGAAATTATTTAGACACATTGGACCTGAATTTTCAGATGATCCTCTCAGACTAATTCGATTAGCTCGTTTTTTGGCAGCATACCCTGACTTTTCTGTTCACTTTAGCACTCAAAAATTATGTAATGAAATAGTCACTGCTGGTGAAATTAAAACTCTTTCAAAGGAGAGGATTTGGACGGAGTTTTCAAAAGGCCTGTTGAGTCAAAAGCCATCAAAGATGGTTGATTTCCTTGAAGAAACACATGCTTGGAATGACATAACTTCAGTTAAAAATGTATCATATGACACTAAAAATAAAATAGATTTTTTATCTAAAAGTAATGAGTCATTATTTTGGATGGCAGCTTTGTTATTTCTTAACTGTGATAATTCAAAAGTTCATTGTCTTATTCCAAATAAAGTCATTAGTTGCAAGAAAATTATCCTTGATTATGACTTTCTAAGCAAAAAAATAGAAAAATTTAAAGATGACAATACTAAACTTTCCGTAATAATCTTAGATTTTGTAGAACGATCTGATCTTTTTCGAAAGTCCCACTATAAAGTACCACTGATGAAAATTATGTTTTATAAAAATGAAAAAATGAAAAAATACTACAAGATTTTTTCAAAAATTTTTGATTCAGTTTTAGACGCGTCAGTGAGGGAAATTGCAAAAAATGCGTTAGAAAAAAACTTATCTATTAAAAAGGAAATCAGGTCATTTCGATTGAAGTTAATTCTAGATATTCTTGAGAAAAATTTATAGTAAATTAATAGAATTTTTCAGCACTTAATACTAAGAAAGATTGCCCCATTGTCGCATCTGAAAGAAGATTTTGTAATGAACTAATTTCTTTAAATTGGTTTTCATTTAGTTTTTTATTATGAGAAAAAAACATTGCTTCTGCATCTTTAAGAATCCCAGAATCTAACATCCATGCTGCCTGTGTTTTTATTTCAAGTTTTATTTTGGTTGATCTGGATAATGTCTCAACTATCGAACTAAAGTCGACTTGCGTCGTTAAATCCTGTTCACCCGGATCTTTTAAGCACTCGTTTAAATCTGTGATTTGTTTATGATTCCTGTATGCTACTAGTGTTCCTTGTAGCCTTGTTGGATAATCTAACTCATATCTCTCTTTACCATAATCAATGACTATAAGTTTGCCCCAATCAATTTTTTTTATAACTTGATTGAACCAATTATCTATGTGAGGGCACCACTCTCCGAGCCTAGGCTCACTCCAAGGAAAACCTCTTTCAATCGATTGATCAAATCTCTTTTTTACAGCACTAAGTAAATGATTTTTAGCGATACGTTTAGTAAACAAAAAGTTATTTTTATCCCCAATTGAAACACCATACTCATAAATGAGTGGTGATCCAACTAATTTTGTAGGAATAAATTTAAAAATTTTAGTAGGAAATGAGTCAATAAGTTCGTTGGCAATGACCATACCAGAAATTTTATTTTGTTTACTACAATCGAAGATATTCTGTTCTTTTACAAAGCCATTTTTCCAACAAATTACGTTAAAGATATTACTAGCAAGAGGCCCATTAAACTTCTCCTTTAAAATACTAAATATATTTCTTTTTTGAAGATCCACCATACTTTCGTTAATTTCAATAATTTCGTAAGCTTGTGGCAGACTATTGCAATTTTGCAAATTAGAAAGAATTTTTGCAGCCAAATCACCCGTGCCGGCGCCAATTTCTCTAATTTTTAATTTGTTTTTAAGGTTTTTAGGAGCTTGATCATTTAATTCGATAAAATTTCTTGCTAGTGCCATGGCTAACCATGGTCCCATCATAGGGGCAGTTACAAAATCCCCCTTGCTTCCAAAAGGTCCATAGCCCCCTTTCGGAAGAGGTTTATTATAATACCCATAGCCTTTGCAAAATAAAGCCTCAAACATAAACTTGTCAAATCCTATCCAACCATCTGATTTATTGATAAGTTTTATAATTTTAGAAGTCAACATAATTAATAATCTTAAGGACGAATTCTTAGAATGGAACAAGAAAAAACATGTTTAGTTACTGGAGGAGCAAAAAGAATTGGAAAAAGTATATGTACTGAGCTTGCTAAAGCTGGTTGGAACGTAGCGATTCATTACAATGAGTCTGACCATGGGTCTAAAATTCTCGAAAATGATATAAAGGAAATGGGAAGAGATTCGATTAGAGTTCAGGCAGATTTTAACACCTTTACTAAAGATCAATTGTTTTTGGACTTAATCCAAAATGTAGAAAAAAAACTAGGCCCTATAAACCTACTAGTAAATAATGCTGCAGTTTTCAATTATGATGATCCTAGTACAGTATCAAGAAATCAAATCGAATTTCATTTTAATAATAATTTGATAGCCCCTGTCATGCTAACTAAAGCACTTTTTCTAACGAAAAAAAATAATAAATCTACTGATGAACCATCTGCTGTCATTAACTTATTAGATCAAAAATTATGGAATCCAAATCCAGATTTTTTTTCTTATACGTTGTCTAAATCAGCTTTAAAAGAGGCTACACAAATTATGGCTAGATCTTTTGCCCCTCATTTACGAGTTTTAGCAATTGCACCTGGAATTACTTTGCCAATTAAAAACCAAACGGAAGACGATTTTAATAATGCCCATTTAAAGACTCCTCTTAATAAATCAAGTACGGCGTATGATATAGCAGATGCAGTTGTTTGGTTGTCAAAAGCAAACGCTATCACAGGTACAACCCTAATAATTGACGGCGGTCAGCATTTAGTTCCAAGTCCTCGAGATGTAGTATTTATGAAATCATGAGTATATTATTGAATCCCAAATTAGAAGATTGCAGGTGCATTTTTTTTGAAGAAATAAAGTGCTCTGCATCTATAGGTATCCATCCACAAGAATTATCAGAAAAACAAGAGTTACTCATATGGATAAATGTATACATTGAATTAAAAAATTCAAAATCCATGTCTGACAATATTAAAGATACTTTAAACTACGATGAAATCAATTCGGAAGTTAATTCAATAGTAAATTTAAAACATTATTTTCTACAAGAGACATTGATTGACGAAATTGCAGAATTTTGTGTATCTTACGCTAACGTAAAAGCAGTTTATGTAAAAACTGCCAAAACACAAGCTTATCGAAATTGTAAGGCTGTTGGTATTGAGGTGTTTAAGTGGAAGTAATTTTTACTCTTATTTTAACTTTTTAAAAAAGATTGATAAATGTTAAAAGCGACCTATGTAGAGTTGATTCAATGTTTAATGCTTTATCAAATATAACTCCCTCTCATTTGCTACAAAGAAATTTTTTTATTTTAATAAAAATGATAGTTCATGAAATCTATATTTAGACTTATCAGTATTGTGCGGGTGATTTGGGTTTTTGGTCTTGACCAACTATCCGTTATAAATCACAAGAGAGATAACAAAAAAAATTTTTTACTCAAAACTCTAGCTTACATCAGTTTTACAAGAAAATTTAAGGCTCCTAG
>MDTB01057343.1_pt1 | contig 24118 bp, 28 predicted proteins | sample 811161 | NCBI WGS metagenome assembly MDTB01 (sample SAMN05326650, study PRJNA326480) | marine metagenome | isolation source: seawater | place: Mediterranean Sea | collected 2009
ACAAAAAAGCGGTTATTTAAACGTTTCGCGCAATAACCTTGTCGCCTCTGCAACCATCGGTGATACGCGACTAATTGGCGTTACGCTTGGCACATATTGGCGGCCAGATTCAAACCGCGCCATGGCAGAGGGCTTTCAAAATGCGTTTACCGCAAAAGCCGTTATGCAGGCGACATCATATGCCATGCGCCCTGATACCGATACAAAGATTTCTTACAATGGCGAAGATATCAGCTTTGATAGCCTTGCGCCAAATTTGGAGACAGCCAGCCCTTACCCAACATTACAGCAAGTATGCAAGCCCTAAAAACACCGCATTATTTAAGCATATGCGCATAATTTTTCCGCAATGGAAACTGCCCTTGCCTGTCTAGGGCTTTATCATCGGGAAAAAAAGTAAAAACATTGGCTGGTAATTGCGACACATCAACGCAGCCAAAAGCGGATTTCAGCATCTCGCTAAGACCGCTTTGCTGATCGAGCGCTTCATTATGCACAGTGACTTTAACAAACCTGCACCATTCAGGTAGAACTTCATGTTTCTCACTATCACAAGCATCTTCAATCGCGCTTGAAACATCACAGCAATGATACTGCTTTCCTTCCGCATCTGCTGAGAAGCTTTCGCTTTCTATATGCACCGTAATATCTGGCTTTACTATAAAGTCTAAACAATTATGTAGATAAGCAATGCCGCCATGGCTACGCTGCGCCAAATGTGCGGCAAGCTTATCTGCGTCGCTTACACTACGCGGTATCGCTTTGCTAAAACCCGCAAGCCATGCCAAGTTCATAAAGCTTACTTCACGCATATCCTCCCCGCACGGCCCATAAACATATTCATCATGCTCATCATGACCATATGATGTCAGAGCGGCTTTCGCATTAAAGGCAGAAGCGAGAATGTTTTTATGCGCAGCGTCGCCGCCGAATTTTAGCTTTTCATCTGCAATGCCAAAAATTTCACTGCGCCCATAATCTGCGACGATTTTCTTGCCTGATTGATAGCTGCCCTGCACGGCAATGCGCACTGGCGCGGCGCGATCTGTCATAAAACTTGACGGTATGCAGCGCGCGATAGCACGGGATAAATCAATAATATCTTGGCGCGCAATTGTAAAAACACCGTAAGAAACACTCATAAAGCCGCCCCCTTAATATTATGCAGCGATTCCGCACTGGCGCGCAAAACATCTCCCAATGCTGCATTAGTAACTTTCACTTCACAGTAACGCCCCCAGCGGTTTTCATCTGTCGCCGCCGCGCCAAATATTGCACGCAAATGATCCGGCAGGCCTGTGCAGCGCAGCGCATTACCAAGGAAGCTCTGAGAATCATTTTCGAGCCAGATTTCAATATCTACTTTTATGTCTGCACCATCAGGTAAATTATCAGCATTTTGCAAAAACGTCACCCCGCCATATTTGCGCCCTGCATTAAATTTTTTCACCGCCTCATCAAGCGTTATATCTGGCGTATTAGCGCAGAATGACAAAAATGGCGTGTTATAAAGTAAGTCCACATATAAAAACTCTATAGGCTGCCCATCAATACGGCGTGCAGTGATATCTTCATCTTTTCCCTCTTGCCCCTTAAACACAAAGCCTTGCGCATTGCGCGCCGCTAAATACGCGCCATAATCTTTGCGGTTTTCAGGTGACCAGCCGCTCGCGCCTTTCAATGGGCAAGGATCAAGCCCCATCATCGCCTCAACGAAAGAATCTGATATAATTTTCTTACCACAGCTATATGAACCTTTTATAGCAATGGTCAGCGGCGCATCGACGTCTTCTAATAGTAAGAGCGGAACTGCCGCCGCAATATTGCGCGATAACGAAACAATGTCATCACGGCTGATTGTATACCCTGAAACTGCATTCCCCATGGCCATCATACATACACCTTATCTAAACATGGGGCGGGGCTACCTATTTTGATTTCGTTATATTTCTCAGATTCCCCTGCAGCGTGGCGTGCATGCGCCTCACGCAAATGCGCTGCATGTTTTTTCGCGACAGGGAAATCAGCGATATTAATAGCGGCCTCACCTTCTTCGCGCAGCTCAGAAAATTCTAAAAGCTTTGCTGGAATATCTTTCAAAGCGCGAAAACCAAACTCTGCTTTTAGCATTTTCGACATGATGCCGTCATGGTCAAGGGTCGCATTATTAAACTGCACGCTGACAAAGCGCCCCCATTTACTATATGCGCGCGCATCATCCTCACCAGCCACCATGGAAATCGCGTGATCAACATCGTGGCATGAACGATCATGACCATTAAGACAGGTCGAACCACTGCCACACTCTAACTTAATCTCAATATCAGGGCGTACATCATCTATATTCATATTATGTGCATATAAAATGCCGCCGCCCTGCCTTTTATCCATGTGCTTGCGATAGCGCGCTCTCGCGTCATCATCGCTGCCAAAGCTATAACCATAGCCCCAAGCCATGTTAATAAAGGATATATCAATTTTATCACCATCAATTTCTGCAGACACATATTCATCATATTCGCCATGACCGCGACAATCTAAATCCTGACCATTACTTTCGACAGAGCAGCGAGTAACCGCAGCTTCAGGCTCTTTTTCCTTCACGAAAAACTTAAACGCGTTTTTGAGTTTTTGAAAAAATGTAAGGGGAGGCGCAAATATCAGCTCTGGATATTTCGGGGGGTATACAATATCTTCATGGTTAATTTTCAGCAATGCGGCGCGCCCATAATCGGCAACAATTTTCTTGCCGCAGCCTACAGAGCCGTCCACGGCGATAATTACAGGCTTATCTTTATGTTTAAGAAAATCTTTGGGAATGCACGCAGCAATACGCGCAGACAGGTCAACCAAATCCTGCCTTTCAAGTGTAAATACTCCGTATTTTTCCCCTGTATTCTCGCCCATCATATCCTCAACAAAAGCAACAAGCGCATATATTTACATAACACCCACCCTCATTGCAAGAAAAAAGCACCGATTACGACGCCCTCCCCTCGTACAAAACAGCCTTGCCCTTTTATCAAAGCCGCGCTAAAGTCCGCACTGCAATTTAGACATAGATTAAGAATAAGGAAAAAATATGGCACGCGCATTTGTATTCCCTGGGCAAGGCTCTCAATTTATTGGCATGGGTCAAGACCTCGCTGAAAACTTCGTCGAAGCCAAAGACGTTTTTGGCGAAGTCAATGACGCGCTATCGCAGGATTTATTCAAAATCATGTGCGAAGGTCCTGATGATGCCCTTAACCTAACCGAAAATACGCAGCCCGCCTTAATGGCTGTTTCGGTTGCCATTATGCGCATTTTAGAAAAACAAGGCGGTCTGGATTTACAAAAGACCGCAAAATTTGTTGCAGGTCATTCACTTGGTGAATATTCAGCCCTTACCGCAGCAGGCACATTCACATTAGCTGATACTGCGCGCCTTTTAAAACTACGCGGGCAATCTATGCAGCAAGCCGTACCAGTAGGCGTCGGCGCGATGGCGGCAATTTTAGGACTCGATATGAACACAGTCGAAACCATCGCCAGTGACGCCACATCACAAAGCGAAGGCGAAATTTGTGAAGCCGCAAATGATAATGCCGACGGACAAGTTGTGGTCTCAGGCCATAAAAACGCTGTCGCAATTGCCGTTGAGCTTGCTACCGCCCAAGGTGCAAAACGCGCTGTAACATTACCCGTTTCGGCGCCATTCCATTGCCAGCTTATGGGCCCTGCGGCTGAAAAAATGGCGGCCGCACTGCAAGACACAACAATGAACGCGCCTGCCGTTCCTGTGATTGCCAATGTTCTTGCAGAGGCCGTTAGTGATGCAGACCAAATCCGCGACCTGCTTGTCCAGCAAATTACTGGGCGCGTACGCTGGCGTGAATCCGTATTATGGATGGGGCAAAACGGCATAGAAGAAATTGTCGAAATCGGCGCAGGTAAAGTGCTCTCAGGCCTAACGCGCCGCATTAACCGCGATATATCTTCTCAGGCCGTTGGCACGCCAGAACAAATTGATGCTTTCATCGCATCTTTATAAAACACTCTATATTGCGGCGCGGCTTGACAAAAACCGTGCCGCCTTTCTATATAAAGCCATAAAAACAAAAAATAAACCAACAGGGATATAAGCAATGACGCAGCGTACCATAGATGACGTGCCGCAGCACTTAAAAGACAAATACAAACCAAAGCTGGTTGAAACCTTTCGTAAAGCCGCCAAATTAGAAGCAAAAATTTCACAAAACCCTGATAACCTATCCGTTCTTGATATGGCAGCCGCAACGCGTCTTGCTTTTAAATTTATCAAAGTCGCAAAAGACATTAAAAAAGCTGGCGGCAGTGATGAAGATTTAGAACTCATCATGGATAAGGCCATGGAAGAAAGCGGCTTTAACCCCGCGCCATAAGGTGAACGCAATCATGCACCCCCAGTTTAGCGCACCCACACTTCTCACACCTGAAGATATAAGCGCAGCGTTTGAAATCTTCCAAAGCGCCTATAAAGATATGGATGTACCCGCCGATGAATTTGCATGGTTCAAACGCGACCTAGAAGGCAGCTTTGACCCCGCACAAAATTATCGTTTAGTCTTTTTCAAAATGATGGATAAAGACAAAATCATTGCCTTTGCCGCGATTGGCAAAAGCGGATTTATGCGCGGATCATGGGAATTACGCTGGGGAACGACACGCCCCGCATATCAGAAGCAAGGCCTCATGAGCGCGCTGACCGATCACCGCATCGCCTACGCCGCAGAGCATAGCCCCAACATTCCGGGCGTCATCCATATCTGCGCACGCAGCCCTAATCTTTATCTTAAAAAAGGTTTCACCCACATCTATACGCGCGGCCCTGAAAATAGAGCGCATTATTTAGTGAGATACCTTAATGAAGCCTCTCGCGACAATGAAACACCATGAATCTGATATTTTTCTTGACCGATGCGCAGAAATCATTATAACTACGTCGTTTCCGCATGGTGCGGATAATTTTAACCTCGCCAACATATTTATAGGGTTGGCTTTTACTAAATGTCCTCATAAGCACTTTAGTAAAAACCGAGAGGAGCATTACTATGTCAATTTATGAAACAGTGTTTATTGCACGTCAGGAACTTAGCGCACAGCAAGTTGAAGAGTTGACCACGCAATATTCAAAAATTATTACAGATGCAAAAGGCAAAGTCCTTAAGACTGAAAACTGGGGTCTTAGAACGCTTGCTTACCGCATTCAGAAAAACCGTAAAGGTCACTACGTTCTTATTGAATCAGATGTTGAATCTGCTGCAATCCAAGAAATTGAGCGCCAAATGCGCCTCGACGAAAACGTATTACGTTACCTTACAACGCGCCTTGAAAAGCCAACTGAAGGCCCTTCAGTTATCCTTGACAAAGGTGGCGAGCGCGAAGATAAACGTGAAGATAAAAAATTTGATAAGAAGGAAGCGGCATAATGAGTTCAGCAGACGCACCTACAGTAAAACGTCCATTTTTCCGTCGTAAAAAGACTTGTCCTTTTAGCGGCTCAAACGCACCAGCAATTGACTGGAAAGACGTTAAAACATTAAGCAGATACATCTCAGAGCGTGGCAAAATGGTGCCAAGCCGTATTACAGCGGTATCTAACAAAAAACAACGCATCTTAGCAAAAGCAGTTAAAAATGCACGTTATATGGCTCTACTTCCATATCTACGTATTGAGAGTGAGCAAACGCCTCGTCGTCCTCATTCACCACGCTAAGAGAAATTAAGGATTACCAATCATGGCAACAGAAATCATTCTACTAGAGAAAGTTGAAAAGCTCGGCCAAATGGGCGAGATCGTCAACGTAAAACCTGGTTACGCAAGAAACTTCCTGCTTCCACAAGGTAAAGCACTACGCGCCACTAAAGGCAATATTGCTTACTTCGAAGCTGAGAAGAAAACACTTGAGGCTAACAACAAGAAAAAAGCAGACGAAGCATCTAAAGTTTCTAAGAAACTTGACGGTAAGACAATCAAACTTATCCGTGCAGCTTCAGAAGCAGGTCATCTTTATGGCTCAGTGAACTCACGTGACATCACAGAAGCTGTTGAAGCATCATGTGGCGTTAAAGTTGAGCGCAGCCAAGTTGAGATGAACCAAAACTTCAAAGAAATCGGCTTATTTGACGTTGCAATCGCGCTTCACCCAGAAGTGAAATCAATTGTGACATTGAACATCGCACGTACAGAAGACGAAGCAGCAGAGCAGCAAAAACTAGGCCGCGCATTAATTGCTTCTGAAACTGAACACATGCACGAAGCCGCTATGGATGAAGCTGCGAAAGAAGAGCTTCTTGATGACAGCGCAATAGAAGCTGAAAAAGCGACAGCTGAAGCTGAAGCACAAGCAGCCGCTGAAGATGCAGAAAAAGCAGCGAGAGCTGCTGCAGAGACTGAAAGCACTGACGCATCTGAAGAAGAATAAGACACGCTCTATTCTTTATATGAAGATAAATTTTAACCGCGCCTCAATCCCTATTGAGGCGCGGTTTTCTGTTTCGTGCCCCTATCCTGTTCCGTTCTACGCCATACACGGCCTTTGCTCGCGCATAATACTGCATTGCAAAATAATTATATTGAACTATTTAACATAGTCATGTATACAGGGCACAAAAATAGACTATAAAAAAATGAAAACGGCAAATAAAGATGGTAAAAGAGGAAGATTCAGAGAAAATGATCGAAAAAACACTTATAATTTTTGACTGTGACGGCACACTGGTTGATACAGAATATTTAAGCTCATACGCCTATGCAGCGGCGCTGCATAAAATATCCGATAAATTAAGCGCCTATGACGCAGAAGCCATTGAAAGTGAATTCAAGGGTATGAAAATGTTCCAAAGCATTCAAATCCTGATAGACCGCTACCACCTTAATACATCGGCACAAACCGTCATTGAAGGCTATATGGAGCAAGTCACGCTCCACCGTGCAAAATTGCAAAACAGTATCGCCGGCGTAAAAGAAACACTTGAAGCCTTAAAAAGCCATGGCGGCTTTGACATGTGCGTTGCATCAAACGGCGAACAAGAAAACGTTATCGCATCATTGCAGCATGCTGGCCTTATGCAATACTTCACCCCTGACACGATCTTTAATGCATCAATGGTCGCTCAGCCAAAACCAAGCCCATTACTTTTCCTACACGCGGCAGAAAAATGCGGCTATGCAGGGCAAGAATGCATCGTAGTGGAAGACACAGCCATTGGCACGAAGGCAGGCAAAGCGGCTGATTTTTACGTTTACGGCACAACAGCCTGCGCAAGCCCAGCACATAAAAAAGCCGAAGAAATGGCCTTAAACAAAGCCAAAGCAGATATCGTCCTTGATAATTTCATCCAGATCGGTGAAGATATTATAGCTAAAAAAACAAAGAGTTACTTGATGTCAGCATAAGTGCTTGCAAAAATACTTGCATTTGCTAAAATCTCGTATTATGTTCGCATCCGCTTCCATGCGTATGTGTGTGTGGTGCTAAAAATTTAAAAGTTAAAAAATATAAAAGGTAAGAAAAATGAGTGATGTATTAGGCCAAGTTCAAAAGATTGTTGTAGAACACCTTGGCGTTGAAGAAGACAAAGTTGTTACAGGTGCGAGCTTTATTGATGATCTCGGTGCTGACTCTCTTGACACAGTTGAATTAGTTATGGCTTTCGAAGAAGCTTTTGACGTTGTAATCCCTGATGATGCGGCTGAAAAAATTCAAACTGTTGGCGATGCTGTAAGCTTCATCGAAAAAGAAGCTGCTTAATCCATATCATCTATCTGATATTAAAGAGTTTTAAAAAGGTGGCATCGCTTTAGCGCATGGCCACCTTTTGCATATATTATTCTAATTTTGAGAACAAAGGTTTATATATGAGACGCGTAGTAATTACAGGCCTCGGCATGGTGTCGCCCCTTGGTGACGGTGTTGAATCAAACTGGAGCGCATTAACCAATGGTCAATCTGGCATTCGTAGAATCCGCCAGTTCGATCCAGAAATTATGCCCTCACACATTGCAGGCGAAGTCCCGCTTATTGGTGAAGAAGATGCACCAAGTAATGCGTTTGACGCAGATAAATATATGGAACCGAAAGAACAGCGCAAAGTTGATCCGTTTATCGTTTACGGTATAGCGGCGGCGGAGCAAGCCATAGCCGATGCAGGCTGGAAACCTACCAGCGATGAAGATCAATACCGCACTGGCGTTATGATTGGCTCTGGCATTGGCGGCCTGCAAAGTGTTGATAACACATCACAAACATTAAAAGAGCGCGGGCCACGCCGCCTATCACCTTTTTCTGTCCCTGCAATGCTGATCAACCTTGCATCAGGCCATGTTTCGATCAAGCACGGCTTTAAAGGGCCGAACCATTCTGTGGTTACCGCCTGCGCAACAGGCACGCACGCCATTGGCGATGCCGCGCGCCTTATCATGTTTGGTGATGCTGATGTCATGGTCGCTGGCGGCGCAGAAGCTGCCGTTTGCCCAATCGGCGTTGCATCCTTCGCAGCCGCGCGCGCGCTATGCACCACGTATAACGATTCGCCAGAGACCGCATCACGCCCCTTTGACCGTGACCGTGATGGATTTGTCATTGCCGAAGGCGCAGGCGTTGTTGTGTTAGAAGAATATGAACACGCAAAGAAGCGCGGCGCAAAAATATATGGCGAAGTTGTTGGATACGGCCTTTCTGGCGATGCGCATCACATCACCACCCCCGCCCCAGATGGCAGCGGCGGTTACCGCGCAATGCAATCTGCTTTGCGTAATGCGAAAATCAACCCAGAAGATATCGACTACATCAACGCGCATGGCACATCAACGCCAGCAGGTGACGGCATTGAATGCACCGCCGTTAAACGCCTTTTTGCCAATACGCTTGATAAAGTCTCTATGTCATCAACGAAATCGGCCATTGGTCACCTTCTTGGCGCTGCGGGTGCGGTCGAAGCGATTTATGCCATCAAGACATTAAGCACGGGCGTTTTGCCGCCAACGCTTAACCTTGATAATATTTCAGAAGAATGTGCAGGCATTGACCTTGTCCCGCACACCGCCAAAGAAAAGAAAGTTAAATACGCACTTTCAAACTCATTTGGTTTCGGCGGCACAAATGCGTCCTTAATTGTCAAAGCGATAGATTAAAGCCCGCGAGCTTAACTGCATTGACATAAGCCATACAAAGTTCTAGTCTTCCCCTCATCCATAAAATGAGGGGAATTTTTTATGTTCACGAAGCAAGAAATCTTAGACCGCATCGCAGAAAAACGCGCCAAGGGCGAACTTTTAGAAGCCGGTTATAACCTTGCCTGTTTTATTGCCACCGCATCAATGATCGATGTTAAAGATAAATCTGGTCTTGATTACGCTCATCATTTTATGCGCGTTTCGCGCCACAATACAGATTCAGAAATTAAAATGATTATCGGCGTATTGCACGATGTCATCGAAGATACCGAATGGGAACTTGACGATTTACGCACGCTCGGCTTTTCAGAGCGCGTTGTTAAAGGCATAGAAGGCGTAACCCATAAAGACGGCGAACTTTATTTTGATAGCATTGAGCGCTGCGGGCTGAACGCAGACAGCGTTGATGTGAAATTAAAAGACAATTTTGACAATTTATCACAAGGCCGCAACAAGTTCCTTCCCACAGAAAAGGACCTTAAACGCCTGCAAAAATATACGGTCACACGCAATTATTTGATCGACATAAAAAAGGACTTCATTACCGCAGGCACGCCTGTCCATGAATGGATGGCTTTAAAAGGCCCTGAGATGCAAAACACGGCGCTGTTGCAAGAACACAGCACAAAATATCGTATCCATACACAAAGTCACAATAATAACGCCCCTTAAACTAAAATTTTATTGTAAAAGCTGCGCAATCCTTTACAAATTTATGCTGTAAATAAACAATATTTTAGGGATGCACAGATGAGCGATATTCTTCAAGAAGTAGACGAAGCGCTAAAACAAGATAAAATGGCAAAGCTTTGGCAAGATTACGGGCGCTATATTATTGCTGCCTTAGTTTTGGTCGTTCTGATGACCGCCGCAAAAAGTGCCTATGAACATTATCATCGCACAACCAGTGAACGCGCAACAACAGCTTTGCTTTCCATCCTCAATGACGAAGATGCAGATAAACAAGCCGCACTTAGTGAATTTATCAAAACATCCAAAGGCGGCAGCCAAATTGTCGCGCAGCTAGAATTAGCTGGCGCACAATTAGATGATGGCGAAAAAGACAGCGCGCTCGCAACCTTTAATGGCTTAGCAGAAAATAGCAAAGCCCCTGCTTATTTCCAAGACTTTGCCAAGCTGATGAGCATTCAATTAAAAATGGATGCGATGAATGATGATCAAATCACGGCGATTACCGTTCAGCTCAACGCTCTGATTGATAATGAAAAATCACTCTGGCGCTACCATGCTTTGCTTAATCGCGCCGCCATTAACGCCGCGCAGGCCGATTACAAAGCCGCCATTGCGGACGCTGCGCGCGTAAAAACCGCGCCAAATATGCCGCAAACGCTGATTAACCGCGCCGTCGCCTTAGAACAGCTTTACACAATTAAACTTTCTGAGAGCGAAAGCTAAGCGAAGGCCTAAGCGCCGCAGAGAATAAGGAAATTGAATATGCCAATACGTTTTTCAATCCACAAATATATCCCCGCATTGGGCAAAATATCTTTAATCCTTGGCGCAACAGCTGCGCTTAGTGCATGTAGCTATTTTGAAAGCGACAAACAAACCATCATTGAAGGCGACCGTATATCCATTTTACAGCTTGAAAAACAGCTTGTGCCCGAAGATATCGCAGGGCGCGAAAATATGTACTTACCGCCCGCATGGCAAAATGAATTTTGGCCGCAATCTGGTGGCTACCCAAACCATGCCATGCATAATTTATCGTTTAAGTATAATGGCGGCACACCTGAGCGCCTATGGGCTGCAAATATCGGCCACGGCACGAGCAATAAGCTTCCGCTCTCCATATCCCCAGTTATCTTTGAAGGCCGCCTTTTTGCGATGGATACTGCCCATAACCTCACCGCAATATCGACAGAAAACGGCAAGGAACTATGGCAGGTAAACCTCAAGCCAGAAGATGAAGATGAAAACGTCACAGGCGGCGGCGTTAGTGTTTCCAACAACACCGTTTACGCCACGTCAGGCTTTAGCCAGTTTCATGCTTTAAACGCCGAAGATGGCAGCGAAATCTGGAGCGTTGAACTCCCCGCACCGGCACGTAGCGCACCAACCGTTATTGCTGACCGTGCTTTTGTTATCACCGCAGACAGCCGCCTGATTAGCCTTTCTGCCAAGACAGGCGAAATCCTTTGGGAATATCAAGGCATATCAGAAATGACGGGCCTTACAGGAACCGCAAGCCCCGCCGCAGATAGCGACATTGTCGTTCCTGCGTTTTCATCGGGTGAGCTTTATGCGCTCCGCATTGAAAATGGCTCCGTCGCATGGTCAGACAATTTATCGCCCGTACGCCGTTACAGCGGCATGGATGATTTGGTTGAAATTCGCGGTATGCCCGTTATTGCCCGTGAAGTCGTCATCGCCATTTCATTTGGTGGCCGTATGGTTGCCATCGACACGCGCAGCGGCAGCCGCGTTTGGTCACGCAGCATTGGCGGCTCTGAAACCCCGTGGATTGCCGGTGACTATGTCTATGTCATCACATCAGACAGCGAAGTCGTCGCTCTTTCACGCCTCTCAGGTCAGGTTGTTTGGGTAAAGGCGCTACCTGCCTATCAAAACGTCGAAGACCGCAAAAACGCGATTATTTGGCGCGGCCCGATCATGGCAAGCAATGCATTAATCATCACAGGCTCTGACGGCACAGTGCGCCATTTCGATCCGAAATCAGGTGAAGACATCGGCAGCTGGGATACAAAAGAATCCATCGCCATGCCGCCAATTATTGCAGGTGAGACGCTATATATCACAACAAATAGCGGCAAAGTCCTCGCTTATAAATAAAACGCAACAAAAATAAACAAAAATAAAGCCCTCACTTTATGGAGGGCTTTATTTTTTGCCGTAAACCCTACGCCGTAGTTAGCGCCGCTCTGCCGCATAATATGTCAATCTACATCCGCGAAAAAGCTGGCTTTTTGTATTAAAACCCGTTATAACGCCCCCTTATCATAAATGAATAAGTAAAATAAAAGATAGAAAATATAAAATGGCTTTTACACTCGCAATCCTTGGGCGGCCAAATGTTGGCAAATCAACATTATTTAACCGTCTGTGCCGTAAAAAACTGGCAATTATTGATGACCGCCCAGGCGTAACGCGCGATTGGCGTTTACATGATGCACAAATTTTTGACCGTAAAATCAAACTGATTGACACTGCGGGTCTTGAAGAAAAATTCGACGAAAGCATTGAAGGCCGTATGCGCCAACAAACCGAAAGCGCCATCGAACACGCCGATGCCGTATTATTTATGGTTGATGGGCGCGAAGGCCTCAACCCACTTGATGAACATTTTGCCGACTGGATACGCCGCCGCGATATTCCTGTTATTCTGACCGTCAATAAATGCGAAAATGAAGACCAAGCAACAGCAGGCGTTGCCGAAGCATATTCACTTGGCCTTGGCGACCCTATACCAATATCTGCCGCGCATGGTCACGGCATGGGCGACATTTACCACGCCCTTGCACCGTACTTTCCCGAAGAAGACGATGAAGACGATAATGACCATGAGATCGACAATCCATTCGGCGTCGATGACATTGATGATCTTGAAGGCCGTGAAGATCTTGATTTCGCCGAAGTAGAGATTGAAGAAGAAGACACAGAAAAACCGATTAAAGTCGCGGTCGTAGGCCGCCCGAATGCGGGTAAGTCAACCCTTGTCAACGCATTGTTAAAAGAACATCGCGTAATGACGGGGCCTGAAGCCGGAATTACCCGCGATGCGATTGCCGTTGATTGGCAATATGGTGGACGTAAATTTAAACTGGTTGATACAGCTGGTATGCGCCGAAGAAGTAAAATCACAGATGCGATTGAAAAATCAGCTGTAGATGATGCGCTGCGCGCCATTCGTCTTGCCCAAATCGTTATCTTGATGATTGACGGCACAGAAAGCATTGATAAACAAGACCTGACAATCGCGAGCCATATCATCCGTGAAGGCCGCGTCTTAGTTGTTGCAGTAAACAAATGGGATAACGTCAAGGACCGCAGCGAGCGCCGCGATGACTTCTTACACCGCCTTGAACATGGCATGTCCCACGTAAAAGGCGTACCTTTTCAGCCTATTTCAGCGCTAAACGGTAAAAACCTTGATAAAATGATGGCTGCCGCGCTTGATTCTTACGCAACATGGAACCGCCGCGTGCCGACTGGTAAGCTTAATCGTTGGTTAGAATCCATTGTCAGCCATCATCCACCAGCGCTAACACAAGGCCGTCCGAACCGCCTAAGATACATCACCCAAATCAACACCCGCCCACCAACATTTGCGGTATGGGCAAGTGTACCCAAAGATTTGACCGATGCTTACCGACGTTACATCGTCAACAGCCTGCGTGAAGATTACGATTTAATGGGCGTTCCAGTGCGTTTATTAGTGCGCACATCTAAGAATCCATACTCTAACAAGTAACCATATAGACATTTGTTAAAAAAAACATTATTATGCCCGCTGTTTCAAAGAAATAGGGGTCTATTATGAACGAACAAATTCAAACAGTATCTACAAGCGCAGGTGGCTTTATCTGGTCTGCATTAATTATTATTGGTTTACTTGCTGGCGCATGGGTTGTCGGCAACTTTATTGAAGGGCGCGTTAAAAAAATTGAACGCATAGACCCAACACTCCGCCACTTCATTAGCGCTGTTGCGAAATACAGTTTATATGTTCTTGCGATCATCATGGCACTCACCAAACTTGGCGTACCAACCGCAAGCTTAATTGCCGTTGTCGGTGCTGCTGGCCTTGCTATCGGCCTATCCCTACAAGGTACATTATCAAACATCGCCGCTGGCGTGATGTTATTATTCTTACGTCCGTTTAACGTTGGTGATTTCATCTCAGCCGGTAGTGTAAGCGGTACAGTAAAAAACCTTGGCCTTTTTGCAACTGAAATCGCAACGGCTGATAACCTTTACCAATTCGTTCCTAACAACCAGATTTGGAGCAGCGGTATTTGTAACTTCTCGCGCAACACACAGCGCCGCAATGACCTTGTGATGAGCATCAGTTATGATGACGACATTAACAAAGCAATGAAAACTTTAGAAAAAATGCTTGAAAAAGAAGAGCGCATTATCCGCACCGAAGGCAAAGAACCACAATTCTTTGTTAACGCACTTGCAGCTTCATCTGTTGATGTTGTTGCGCGTTACTGGACAAAAGGTTCAGATTTCTTCGCAACAAAAACCGACTTAACTAAAGCGGTGAAAGAAGCTTCTGACAAAGCTGGCCTGACAATACCATATCCAACAACAACAGTTGAATATGCACAGCCAGCCACGCCATCAGCGGCAAAAAAAGCTCCTGCGAAAAAGAAAGCTGCTTAACTGCGCATGACATATAATTTACGCATTGCGAATGAAAATGACATCCCAGCCTTGGCGGAATTACACTGCCAAGGCTGGGTTGATTCTTACGAAGACTTAATCCCACAAGATTATCTCGACGGCCTAACCGCAGAAAGTTTCGCCGAAAAATGGCAAAAATGGATGCCCGATGATATTTCGACCACACTTATGGCCGAAGATGAAAACGGTAATCCGGCTGGTTTTTGTATGTTTGGCCCCTTAAAAACCCCTGTGCCTGGGCAATCATCCATCCGCCCAATATATTCTGCAGAGATTTACGCAATATATTTAAGCAAAGACCATTGGGGTAAAGGGCTCGCTCAACAATTTTTTCATGAATCTGCAAAGGCCCTCAAAGAACAAAAGCATTATTCAATGGCGCTTTGGGTTGTTGGCGGCAATAAACGCGCCTGTAAATTCTATGATAAAATGGGCGGCCAGCGCATTGGCAAGAAAGTCGTTGAGATTGGCGGGCGCAACGTCAAAGAGGCTTGCTTCGGATGGCGTGACACAGCGCCATTAATCGGGTAAACTATCCTCCGAACACCGTATAAGGCACAACGCGCTTATGCATAGAGGGGGATAATCATGGGCTTAAAACGTAAATTAAGACAGTGGCAAAGCGCCGAACTCATCAGCGCGGCACAAACAAACTCAATTCTTTCCCATGAACGCCAAGGCATTGGCCAAAAATATTTTCGCGGCCTTGTCGCGATTGCTTTGCTTGCGATATTTGGCGGCGCGGCTTTAATGGTTGCAGCCAATTGGGCACATATCTCAGGCGGCATCAAGCTGAGTGCGCATTTTTCACTCAATGCGGCTTTTGCCTATATCCTCTGGCATGGACGCGAAACAAGTCATTACTGGAAGCGCGAAGGCGCAACCTTCATCCTCGCCGGCCTCAACCTTACCCTTATCGCCCTTATTGGGCAGGTTTTTCAGCTTAGCGGCACATTAGAATCGGCGCTACTGCTCTGGCTTATTATCACCACCCCATTTATTTTCTTATTTGGCACATCACGGATGAATGCGGTGATGTGGACCGCCGCCCTCATCATTACTTTAGGGCTCAACCTTTATGACATTATTGATGCACTATCTATCCCTTCTTATAAAAAGGAATGCCTGTTTATATTCGCGGTGGCATCTATCCCTGGCATTTTAATGCTCAGCGGTATGAGCCCCAAGTTACGCGCACTGCGCCCTGAATGGCAGCAAAGCTACATTCTTGCCGGCAGCGGCCTTATCATTGCGGGGGGCATGTTTACATCGCTCGCATGGTATACTGATACTGATTACCTCCACAACCTTAAATCACTTCACTGGTTTCCTGCAGCCATATCGATCTTCTGGTGTGCCATATTTATAATCATGCGCAGCATCATCCAAAGCCAAACATACAAGACGCTATGCTTGCTCGCCGCAGTAACAAGCCTTTTCGCCCTGACGGCATCACTGCCATTCCGCCCTGAACTTGACACCATGGCAACAGTGCATTTTGTCTGCTTTATGGCCGTTATTGGTTATTTTGCTATCCCGCTTGGAATGCATGGGCTTGTCACCCTTGCCGTGCTGTTTATTACTTTGCGCCTGTTTATATTCTATATCGAACTGACAGGGCCAATGTTCGCAATGGGCTTTGGCATGATTGTGACGGGGGTTATTCTGCTCATTGCCCTAAAATTCGCGCTAAAGATCGACAAAAAAATCAAAGCCAAATTATTTGATATAGGGGCATAATCATGATCATTTCTAAAAATAAAATTGCTTATCTTCTGGCGCTAGCGCTACCCTTTATCGTGCTGGGCTATATCACGCTATCAAACCATCATAAGCATAACTCAGGTGAGCTGTGGCATGTAGAGATCGCGGGATACGACCCACGCGACCTTATTCATGGGCGCTTCCTGCGCTACCGCATCAGCTGGAATGAATATGGCAACGTTTCTGGCGGCAAAGCGTCAACTGACGCGCTTTGCCTCATGCGCAGTGCAGCTGATCCACGCATCCCGACAATAACCCAAATTAAAGCTGATCAGACGCGTACGGCGCGATGCGATTCATTGCTTAACGCGGGCAAAGCAAAAGACCATTGGAACATCCCACTGCGTCAATATTATATCCCCGAGGAATTTGCAAACACCCTTGATTGGGCATTTGGACAGACAAAGAATAAATTTACCGTTGATCTGCGCATTGGCGGCGCGGGCACGTTATCGGTGACCGATTTATACATTAATGGCGAGATCATGCACAAAGCGATGCCCGCCCTTAAAGCCGCTTATAACAGCGCAAGATCAGGCGAGCGCAATAAGCCACAGACATGGCGCCTTAAAATCAAGGATATTACCCCTTATTACATATCTGACGTACAAAATTGCATCACCTATAATATTGACTGGGCGCATTACGGCCTTGAGGTTGCGGCATATCAAAACACGCCTGATTTGTGTCTAATTCCATCACCAAATGATGCAAGTACACCTATCATTTCAATCGCCGCGCCTGACACCAATTTGCAAGGCTGCGCGTCTATTGCCGAATCCACACCATGGAACAATAATAGCTGGAATAGACAGCCCAAAACAATTTGTCAGTCAGCGCAGCTTGGTAAATTCATGATTGCGCAGAGTAAAATAAACGCAGCGCAGTTTGAAGTTGAAAACACAATCAATAACATGGGCAATTTCTATAGCACGGAATTATTTATTAATGGGCAAACACTAAAAGATGCCATGAAGAATGACGCTGCGCATAAAGCGCCTTAAAGCAGTTATATTTATTGTTTATCAACGCCTTATAAAAAATCCCTTGCAGCGGCGCGTCAAACCGCGTTAAGCTTAGCCCATGATTGAAATGACACTCGCAGCAGCATTAATCACATCGCTTATCGCAGCCGCCACTGGCGCCGCGGCAGCGAAGGCCTGCGCATGTGCGGCATCGCGCCGCTAACATAGACTCCCTCAAAACACATCATAAATATCTTTTTTAAATATCACCAAAAGCTGATAAGCTTAGAGCCAAGTCATATGGAGTTACCATGGAGTTTCTACAGTCAAATAATCAAATGGATTACACAAAAGAAAAATTAAATTACCGCCCAATATTCAGCACCTTGTCCAAAAATGCAGGGGCTGAAATTATTCGCTATGGGCGCAGCAAAGAAAATGCCATCACCCTCGCCCAAGGTCAGGGCGATGCCAACACACCAGATTTTATCTGCGAAGCCGTGCAAACAGCGATGAGCGACGGACACACATTTTACGGCCCACCAATTGGCGAGCCTGCATTAAGGCAAGAAATATCGGATTATTATAAGCGCATTTTTAACATTGACGTGCCGATGAACCGTATTTTTGTCACCGCGTCAGGCACAACGGCGATGGATTATGCGCTAACCTCCCTTCTCGACCCAGGTGATGATGTCATCGCCATTACCCCTATCTGGAAGAACTTATTAAGCGCCGTAGAAGTCGCGCAGGCCAACGCCATCGAAGTTCCCTTAGATGAACAAGATGGGCAGTGGTCACTTGATTTAGACCGCCTATTTGACAGCGTTACCGACAAGACCCGCGCCATATTAATTGTCAGCCCATCAAACCCGACAGGCTGGGTGATGAACGATGCAGAGATTAAAGCGCTCCTCGCCTTCTCACGTAAAACAGGCATATGGATTGTCGCCGATGAAGTTTACAGCCGCCTTACCTTGAACGAAAGCCACGCACCAAGCTTCCTTGAGCACGCCGAAGAACGCGACTTCCTGCTGACGGTCAACAGCTTTTCTAAAGCATGGGCAATGACAGGTTGGCGTTTAGGCTGGTTGGTTGGCCCACCATGCGCGGAAAGCATTATTTGCGACATCGCCCTATATAACACAATGGGCGCGCCCACACCGCTACAATATGGCGGCATAGCAGCATTGCGCCACGGTGAAGACTTCATCGAAAGCCAAAAACTGCAATGGCGCCAAAACCGCAAAACGCTTATTGAACGCTTTGATAATCATGACCGCATCTTAATGAACCCACCAGATGCCACATTTTACAGCTTCTTCAAAGTTGATGGTGAAGAAAAGTGCATTTCATTCTGTAAAGACCTCGTCGATAATGTCGGCCTTGTCCTTGCCCCTGGGGTAGGTTTTGGCAAAGATTGCGCAGGTTATGTCCGCCTATGTTACGCCGTATCTGACGGCCTACTCAGCGAAGCGCTTGACCGATTAGAGGAAGCTGTGCGATAACAGCACCCTCTAACATCAGATAAGGATAATCGCATGGGAACAGGTAGAGGCTATTTTGGCATTGGCGTAGAAGGCATCACCAAGGAAACCAATCTGGGTAATTTGGCGCGCTCCGCCCATGCCTTTGGTGCAAATTTCTTTTTCACTGTCGCGCCCATTGTCAGCGTTAAAAAGGTACGCTCCGTTGATACATCAAGCGCCTTTGATAGTGTGCCTTATAATCAATATGATACATTAGACGACCTTGTTCTTCCACGCGGCTGCCAATTGGTCGGCGTGGAATTGGTCGAAGATTCTATTGAGCTGCCAAGCTTTCGCCACCCCACCCGCGCGGCCTATATCTTAGGCCCCGAAATGGGAAATTTATCCGATGCCGCGCAGGCACGCTGTGACCATATTATCAAAATACCAATGCATTTTTGCATTAATGTCGGCGTTGCAGGTGCGGTTGTCATGTATGACCGCCTGATATCTACGAGCCGTTTCGCCCCTCGCCCCGTCAGCGCCGGCGGCCCAACAGAACAGCTTATCGATCATGGCGCAGGATTGCGCATTAAATTGCGCACTGAACAGGCCAAGTAAGCGCTTAGCTTTTACTAAATCGTTTCCATTAGAATTAGCGGATGGATTATAATCATTATTGCATCCCTATACCTTCTTAACAACATTGTCGGATTGCTCAGTTTATAGGGCGACAACAAGCATTCTTTCTTAAGGCTAAGCATAAGGTGTGCAGCATAGCAGCTTTATGTAAGCAACAAATAACGACAATTTGGAGATTTTTATCGCGTACTCGGCACGAAGAATGCAGCCTAGCAGGGCTCGGTAAATGATAAGTAACGACGTAATAGGAAAAAATGGGCCAGTTCTGTTGCGAGGCCGACCCACGCCCCACCTAATAGGTTTCAATTACCAGGAATTCAAGTGTAGCGCACTACAACTGCTCAATTAAGCAGCTACAGCTAGACTAACAACAGAGTTGTCGTTAGATGCTACGAAACGAGTATTATCGTTTGCATTTATAATAATAGCCCTATAACGGAGGTACAATACCGAACGCAAGCTAATGTCTTTACCACACGTGTCAATCCTATTTCGGCCCCATCACTTGATGTCTAAATCACGGTTTTATACCATTAATAGACAGCAAATGGTGGAGCCGCCGGGTACCGCCCCCGGGTCCACAATGCTTATTCCACAACGCGTTTAGCGTCATAGTCAAGTTACCCTGACATATATATAATAGCCCATAAGCCCTGAAAGTTCCAGTGTTTTCATATAGATTTTAGTTAAAATTTTTGCTATAATATATCTTATGATAATGATCCATAATGGAAAAATAGGGTATAAGAGAAGCGAATTTCGTAAGATATTCCAAGTCTATTCACACTATGTCTATAAGGGGCTGTTTCGGGATTTTTCCTTTGCGGAAACTGACGGACGTTATTACATTTCATTTTGCGAAGAAGCTGGCAAAACCCCTTTAGTTACCGTTGAGAAAAAGAAAATAAATGCGGATCGCGCCCTTTTTATCGCGACAACGCCAAATGGCAGCGGTCAGCCAACAGAAATTGCGCGCTCTGAGAAAATTGATAGCTTTACTGAACAGTTAAAAGCCAAGATTGAGAAATTCCACCTCGCCCAGCAAAGCGGCAAAGTTATCAAAATCAGCTAAATAGTTTAGATTTATCTCATATTTATATTGACATAACAAAACATCTTCGCTATTACTATGATCCCAGTTGTAACACATAGACAATTGGAGAGCCCCATGTCCCTACATAAAGATTTCGCATCTATCACAGACCATTTACGCGTGGCTATCGTTGAGCGCAACGTCGCCTTCCCTGAATTCAGATTTAATCAAGGCCTTGTCAATTTAACGCAAAATTTCATGGAAATGGCGGCAAATGCCGACATCACACCTACGGATCTTGATAAATCAGCATCACTGCCATGCCTACGCATAGCATTATCACAATTGCATGATGCGACATCACTTTGGAAAAGCGATGAACAAACACGCCATTACGCACAAAATACAGTTAATGCGCTGAAACCATTTATGGCTGAATAATTGAAATAATCACAATTGATAGGCTCTACACCTTAAAAGGGCCTATCAATTCAAATTTATTCGGATCCGCTTTGTAAGTATCATAAACAGTATTCAGCGTTTCCGCGCTACGCTGCGCCGCATCCGTAGGGTTTATCAATAAATATGTCGATGAGCCAACGCTCAGTAGCGCATCACACTGCCCCGAAAAAACATCTTTCAAATTCTGTCGCGAACCAAGACCTTGATTAGGAACACCGCATATAGAATTTAAAACAAGTCCATTTTCAGGCAAGGCAGCGCCCTCAAAAGCTTTACAATATCTTGGGTCAAATTTTGTTTCCATTGCGGTTCATCCTTATATTCATTGTTTAATTACAACAAATATAGGACATAACACCTTAAGAACCCTTTAAGAAATCAGCTTAAATTGCCCATCGGCGTTAATCTCATAGCGCTGCGCTGCGCCTTCATAGCGTGTAAACAGCGCATGATCTGTACCAGACAGCCAAACCTGCCCACCAAGCGCGGCAAGACGGCTATAAAGCGCCGCGCGACGTTCGTCATCCAAGTGCGCGGCAACTTCATCGAGCAGGATTAGTGGCGGCGCGCCGCGCTCTGCATTAATCAGCCGCCCATGGGCGAGGATCAAGCCAATTAATAAGGCTTTTTGTTCGCCCGTTGAGCATTGATCCGCAGGCATATCTTTTGCCGCAAGCCGCACCAATAAATCACTGCGATGTACGCCCATCGCCGCGCCGCCGACCAGCGCATCGCGAGAGCGCGATTTTGCAAGCTCGCCCTTAAACCATGTTTCAACATCAACCGCGCTATGGTTTGCAAGGCGCTGTTCAATATCACCATCAAGGCGAAGCTGCGCCAAGGGGAAATGCGCCCCGTCTAATTCTTGCGCACGCACACAAGCATCTTGTAGCCTTGCACAGAAATCAATCCGCGCCGCCGCAATCGCCACCGCAGATTCGGCCATTTGCGATTCGAGCGCTGCGCACCAATGTCCATCTGGCGCATCATGTTCTTTTAAAATTTTACTGCGCTGACGCAATGTTTTTTCATAGCGCGTAAGCCGCCCTGTATGTGCAGGGTCAAAGGCATAAATCAGCCGATCCAAAAATCTGCGACGATGCGAAGCGCTATCTATAAACAGCCGATCCATTTGCGGCGTAAGCCAAACGCAGGACACATAATCAGAAAGCGCATTTTGCCCGCGCTGCATATCGCCATTAATACGCACTTGGCGCTTCTGCGGCTGTTCTGGGGTTGTCCCTGTGCCTATTTTGGTAAAGACATCGCCATCAAAAAAATCCGCGCTCACCCCCCACGGCCTATCAGCGCGGTCGCGATTAACAAAATCAGAAACAGACGCAGCACGCAGACCGCGCCCAGGGCTCAGCAGTGACACAGCCTCTAATATATTGGTTTTGCCAATACCATTATGCCCAATAAAAATAACAGCGCCCGACTGCAAATCATCCAGTCGGGCGGTATTATAATTGCGAAAATTGCTTAAGGTTAGGCGCTTGATATAAACCACAACGGGCGAACCTTAAAGCTATGAATTAAACGCGTAGCGGCATCAGCACATAAAGCGCCGCAGCATCACTTGTGTCTTGAATAATCGTCGGCGACGCTGGGTCAGCCATTTCCATACGGCAGCCATCACCGCTAACCTGCGAAGTAATATCAAGCAAATATTTCGCGTTAAAGCCAATTTCAATCGATTGTACTTCGCTGTTCACTTCAATATCTTCTGTCGCGCTGCCTGATTCGGCTGAGTTCGCAGATAATGTCATTGTTTTGCCATTAAGCTGGATTTTCACCGCGCGTGATTTACCATCAGAAATTGTTGATACGCGGTCAATTGCTGATGTAAAGACCTTCGGGTCAACTTCGATCATTTTATCGTTACCAACGGGGATAACGCGGTTGTAATCAGGGAATGTGCCATCAATCAATTTTGAAGTCAGCACTATATGGTCAAACGCAAAACGGATTTTGTTTTCAGAAAGACTGATTGAAATTTGATCCGCAGCTTCTTCCAATAGGCGGCGCAATTCATTGACAGCCTTACGCGGAATAATCACGCCCGGCATTTCGCCTGCACCGTCAGGAATAGGCATTTCAAAACGTGCCAAACGGTGACCATCTGTTGCCACAGCGCGCAAAACAGGAATGCCGCCTTGGTCAGCCGCATGCAGGTAAATACCGTTAAGGTAATAACGTGTTTCTTCTGTCGACATTGCAAATTTTGTGCGATCAATCAAGGCACGTAATTCTGCCGCAGGCACGGTGAATGTCGTTGGCAAATCCCCAAGGCCGAGTTCAGGAAAGTCGCTAATTGGCAAACAGGCAAGACGGAAATTTGAACGACCGCCGCTGACAGTCATTGTGTGACCATCTTCACTTACTTCAAGTTCAAGCTTTGTACCATCAGGCATTTTACGGACAATGTCATGCAAAGTATGCGCGGGCGCGGTTGTTGAGCCTGTTTTGCTCACATCTGCAGATACGGCCTCGTTCATTTCAAGATCCATATCAGTCGTTGCCATGGAAAGTACACCATCTTCAGCGCGCATCAACACGTTTGAAAGTATTGGGATAGTGTTTCTTTTCTCGACCACGCTTTGGACGTGGTTAAGTGCTCTTAATAATGCTGCGCGATCAATAGAAAATTTCATGGCGTTTATCCTGATATCAATTTATTCTGTGCGCTAAATTTAACACAGTGAAAAACGCTGCCAATCCTTTTATTTACTGGTGTGGGAGTTATCCCCGAAACTTATTTTACGCCGCACAAAAATAAATTACGGAAAATATATTGCGTATAAGGGACGTTTTGGGTTATATTCATTCAAAATATACGCGGGAGGCATACAAAAATGACAACACAGCCAGATATGAGCTATAAAACTTCGCAGCTTTATGATTACGACACCCTTAATATTGAGGACCTTTCGATCATAGCCGGTTTGTTAGAAGATTTTTCCAACGCCGCCGCGAGCAAAATTGAAAAAACTCCAGCAATTCAAAGCGCTTTTGACGCATTATTTGCCCCGCCAGAAGGCAAGAAAACAGGCCTGCTTACTGAAGCCTATACAAGCGCCGCGATGGACCACTGCATAAAATATGCCGCGACAATCGAAAAATCATTCAAAGAATTCAACCCCGAGCAACGCCGCAATTTACAAAAACAGGCCTGTATTGAGCATATCCTCTA
>MDTB01011800.1_pt1 | contig 24116 bp, 20 predicted proteins | sample 811161 | NCBI WGS metagenome assembly MDTB01 (sample SAMN05326650, study PRJNA326480) | marine metagenome | isolation source: seawater | place: Mediterranean Sea | collected 2009
CTCTCTTGAAATATTTGAATTCGGTTAATTCAATACGTCAAATGGGATCAATATCACTTGAAATATGCATGGTATCCAATGGTGCATTAAACTGCTTTATCGGTGATAATGAAAGTAGGCATTCCGTCATTGCATCGCTCTTAATTCTGGAAGAATCTGGGGGAAGAATAAATACCCCCAACTTAAAAGGTGAGCGCAAGAAAAATTATTTTATTGTATCCAACCAAAAAATATACGACAATTTGATTAACGGGTAATTCAAGAATAGTAGTAGGGGAATTTATAGTCATGACTGATATTCCTGTTTCTAGAAACTTCACGCATCCAAGAATTTATTTATTTAGGATGCTGATCTTCATATTATTAATTTCATTCTTCATATTGTTAATTCAAGAAGACTTAGTTAGGGCATTCCAAACGAATCCGATTATTAATACAATCATAAGCTCCGTTCTTGGCTTTGGTATATTATATATCCTGTGGCTGACAATAAAACTATTCCGTGAAGTTAGATGGGTAAATAATTTTCAAAATGGTGACCATCATGCAGATATAGGTGCACCACCGTCCTTGCTTGCGCCAATGGCGACTATGATGCTAGATCATAAATACGAGATTACTCTCTCTGCAACATCAATGAGATCTATACTGGACTCAATCTCTTTTAGACTTGATGAGTCAAGAGAATACTCAAGATATATGATTGGTTTGTTGATCTTTCTTGGTTTGCTTGGAACATTTTGGGGCCTGTTACTGACTGTTGACTCAATTGGGCAAACAATTGGTACACTTAAAATTGGAACAGGTGAAGCTTCGATTATGTTTGAAGAATTGAAATTAGGTCTTGAGAAACCACTATCTGGAATGGGCGTTGCTTTTTCATCTTCATTATTTGGCCTTTCTGGATCTTTAATTCTCGGCTTCTTTGATCTTTTATATAACCAAGCCCAAAATAGATTTTATAATGAACTTGAGGAATGGCTATCCACGGTAACTGAAATTAATGACGAAAGATCTGACAGTAAAATGAATTTCTACCTCAACAGAAATTTAAAAGATATGAACTCAATCCTCGTTGAATTAGAAAAGGCATTAAATAGTGAAAACAAAGATAAAAGTAGCGGACTAAAAACTGTATTAGACTCAATTGAGCAGCAAAACAAAGATATAAGTAAACTATTGAGTGAGCAGAATAAGCTACAAAAAAAAATAATTGACGAAGTTAAAAAGAAATAGAAATTTTTTTAACCAGAAAAATCAGTATTAACCATGCCCAGAAGTAGTATACGACCAAATAACAGCAATACAGCAAATTATTGGCCTGGATTTGTCGATGCAATGGCTACTATTTTATTAGTCATAATATTTTTACTGACAGTATTTATTTTATCTCAATTTTTCCTATCAACAGAAATATCATCAAAGGACGAAGCTTTATCTGATTTGCAAGATCAACTTAATGAGCTGTCGCTTCTGTTGTCGCTCGAGCAAACCCAAAATGAAGAATTTATCAAACGAATTCAGGTCCTAGAACAAGATATAATAAATCTTGGTTTAAAAAATGAAGGGTTGAACATCCAGCTTGAAAAAGCCAAAGATGATGTAATAATTCTACAAGATGAAATTATTGCCCTTAAAGATGATTATAATAACAGACTAATTATCCTGCAGGATGAGTTGGATCAGAAAATCGTGCTTTTCGAAGAAAAAAGAGATGAGTCTGCTCTCCGAAGTGAGAAAATAATTAAACTAGTATCTGAAAGAAATCAGCTCGCATCACTGCTTAAAATAAAAGACCTACAACTCGAAAATAATTCAGAGAAGATTATTAATTTTGAGGTTCAAATAACTGATCTACAAAATAATATAGATGATTTAGGTTTAGATCTGGAAAATAAAGAAAGGGTGATTATCGATTTGAGGGAAAAAAATGAAACCCAAAATAACCTCTTAACTGAGCTAGAAACAGATAAATTAAATATGGACATAGCCTCAATAGATCAAGAAAAAATAATTCAAGATAATGAGCAAATAATTATAGATCTTAGAAAAAAAGAAATTGAAAATAGTGACAAACTTGAAAAATTAAAATCAATTTTATTATCTACAGGCCAAAAAGCAAAATCATCGAGTAATGAAGTACAAATTCTAAATATTCAAATTTCTGAGCTAAAGAGGCAAATACAGGCATTACAAGCTCTTCTTGATGAGTCTGAAAAAAGAGATATTGATCAGCAAGCACGAATAGCAGACTTGGGGAAGAGATTAAATGTTGCATTGGCGCAAAGAGTAAAAGAATTATCTGAATATAAATCTGAATTTTTCGGTAAGCTTAAAGAAATAATTGGTAACCGTGATGATATTAAAATTATTGGTGACAGATTTATATTTCAGTCTGAGGTGCTTTTCGATAGTGGTGAGGCAAATATAGGAATTGAAGGACAAAGACAGCTCGCAAAGCTATCGGTAGCTATCCAAGACCTTATAAATGAAATACCACAAGAGATAAATTGGATACTTAGGATCGATGGGCATACGGACAGAGTCCCAATCAGAAATTCCAGATATGAGTCAAATTGGGAATTATCAGCCGCTAGGGCGATTTCAGTTGTAGACTTCCTCATTAAAACGGGGATTCCGCCAAATAGACTTGCTGCAACTGGAAGGGGTGAGTTTATGCCACTTGAAACTGGAGATAACGAGATTGCCTACAAGAAAAATAGACGTATTGAAATAAAACTCACCGAGAGTTAGAGCAATTTTGGACTTGTGATGTTTGGTTTATTATTGTATACAATCAAAATATAAATTTATGAGATAGTAAAATGAAAAAACAGGGTCATCCAGATTACCATAAAATACATGTTGTCATGACTGACGGAACTAAATATGAAACGCACTCAACGTATGGTTCGGAAGGTGATACACTCACATTAGATATCGATCCAACCAGCCATCCTGCTTGGACTGGTGGTTCTCAGCAAATACTTGATAGGGGCGGAAGGGTCAGTAAATTTAATAAAAAATTTGAAGGCCTTATAAGTAAATAATCTTTTATATTTAAATCTAGTTTACACCACAAATAACATTTCTAATGAAAGTAATAGATATAGTCAATCATGGTAAGAATAGTAAACTTATTCTGACCAAAAAAGCTGTTCCTACTCCGAACGAGGGTGAAGTATTAATTGAAGTAAAAGCAAGTGGAGTCAACAGACCCGATATATTGCAAAGATATGGACTTCATCCACCTCCAAAAGGGTCCCCAGATCACCCGGGGCTAGAAGTTTCAGGTATCATCAGTGAAGTAGGATCGGGAGTTAAAAAATTTAAAAAAGGTGATAGGGTAATTGCACTACTCGGAGGTGGTGGCTATGCTGAGTATTGTCTGGCAAACCAAGAACTCACCTTACCAATGCCAGAAAATCTATCCTTTTTAGAAGCGGCAGGAATACCTGAGACTTATTTTACAGTATGGAATAATTTATTTCGAATTGGCAAACTGAGGCCAAATGAGAACGTTCTTATCCATGGCGGTTCAAGTGGCATTGGTACAACAGCAATACAGATGTCAAAAAAATTTGGCGCAAATGTTATAACCACAACGAGCAGTGAAGATAAGCGCAAAAAATGCTATGAGATTGGCGCTGATTTTGTCGTGAATTATAACAATCAGGATTTCTATGAAGAAATTAAAAACTCAAGATATAATAAAATAGATATAACTCTAGATATCGTTGGTGGTAACTATACAAATAAAAATTATGCTTTATCAGCAATGAATGCTCGAATTATTCAGATTGCTTATTTAGAAGGGCATCTCTGCAATATTGATCTTTCCCAAATTATGAGAAAGAGCCTATCTCACACAGGATCGGTCCTACGTCCAAAAAGTTTAGAGTACAAAGCTGCAATTGCAAATGATATTGAATCAAAAATCTTACCCTTAGTTAACCAAGGTATGGTAAAACCAATTATCTACAAAAGTTTTTTCCTCGAAGAAGCAGATCAAGCACATGATTTGATGAAAAGGGGCGAGCATTTTGGAAAAATTATTCTGACGAAAGAATAAAATAATTTCGAATATCTATAGAAACAAAATAAATATTAGTATATTAATATCCTATAAACCGATAATTTGGAGTAGATTATGGCACAAACACCTTTAATGCCCAAAGCAACAGCTGTTTGGTTAGTGGAGAACACAGCTTTAACTTTTGATCAGATAGCCGAATTCTGTAGTTTACACCCACTAGAAGTTAAGGGAATAGCAGATGGGGACGTCGCTCAAGGGATAAGGGGAATGGATCCTATAATGTCTGGGGAATTAACAAGGGTGGAACTCGAGGCCGCTGAACAAAATAGTGAGCACACACTGAAACTAAATCAAACGATTGTTGAGCTACCTGTGACCACAACAAAAAAACAAAAAAAATACACGCCTTTATCAAGGAGACAAGACAGACCCGCTGCAATTGCATGGCTCGTGAGAAATCATTCTGAATTGAAAGATAGCGAGGTAATACGGCTTGTTGGCACAACAAAATCAACAATAGAGTCTATCAGAAACAGAACACATTGGAACATAGGAAATATACAACCTCAGGACCCGGTTGTTCTGGGTCTTTGCTCTCAAATAGAACTTGATAAATTAGTTCTGAGAGCTTCAAAAAGAGTTGAACGAGAAGCGCAAAAAGAAAATAAAACGCTTCAATCGACAGCAGATACTCCTGATTAATTTAAGACACAAGTCTTTTTAATAAAACTTAATATATGTCTCTCGATGATAATTGATCCATTATTTTATGCTATGGCTATTCCCTCTGTAATTCTAATTGGATTATCTAAGGGGGGGGCTTACAGGACTTGGCGTACTTGCAGTACCGCTAATGGCAATCGTTGCATCTCCGATGCAAGCCGCAGCTGTACTAATGCCAATATTGTTGATATTGGACCTAGTTGCAGTTTGGACATACAGAAAATCGTATGATAAAATTACTCTATTGATAACAATCCCAACATCAATTATTGGCATCATAATCGGTGCAATTTTGGTTTTACAAGTTAATCCAGATTGGATAAGAATAATCATAGGCCTGATTGCAATATCTTTCACCATATCCTACTGGAGAAATACTAAGGAGAAACAACCACGAGGACACAGCATAGTGAGAGGAACGATTTGGGGAAGTATTACAGGCTTTACAAGCTTTGTTACACTGACGGGCGCACCCCCATACCAAATGTATCTTTTGCCCCTCAGACTCAATCACAGAACATATGCTGGAACTTTTATGATATTTTTCTGGATGAACAATTTACTCAAAATAATTCCATTTATGATGTTGGGTGAAATGAATAAGACAACAATTACGACATCAGTAATATTATTTCCTATATCACTGGTCTTTACATTTTTAGGCATCTGGATTGTAAGGAAACTACCAACAAAAATATTCTATGAAATAATTTATATTCTGTTATTTTTAGTGAGTATAAAACTTTTATATGACGGCTTTACAAATATATTAGTTTAATATTGGAGTTTGATAGATGAATAAAATAGCAATAATCATGGGCTCACAGTCAGATTGGGAGACAATGAAGTTTGCAGCAAATATTCTTGATGAATTTGAACAAAATTACGACACGTTAATTATTTCCGCGCACAGAACTCCCGAAAGATTGTACAGTTTTGCAAGAGAAGCCGAAAAAAATTATTCCATAATCATCGCTGGGGCAGGTGGGTCCGCGCACCTCCCTGGTATGGTTGCCTCTATTACAACCTTACCCGTTTTGGGTGTTCCCATCGAGTCGAGCTTATTAAGTGGTGTTGACAGTCTTTTGTCTATTGTACAGATGCCTAAAGGCATACCAGTTGGAACTCTTGCAATTGGAACATCTGGTTCTGTAAATGCAGCATTATTAGCAATATCGATATTATCAATAAACGATAAAAAATTGTCTTCGATGCTGAAATCATATAGAAATAAACAAACAGAGTCGATAGATAAAACCCCTAAATGATCCAAAAAAAGAAAACTATCGGTATATTGGGTGGCGGTCAACTAGGAATGATGCTAGCCGAGGCTGGTAAAAATCTTGGCTTTGAAACACATATTTATTGCCCGGATCATGAAAGCCCTGCCTTTAAATTTGCAACTAATCAAACGATAGCCGAGTATGATGATAAACAAAATTTAATTAAATTCGTAAAGAGTGTAGATTACATAACAATTGAATTTGAGAATATCCCTCAAAATACAATAAATTTTATCGCAAAATCGGGTAAGTTATTCCCTTCTTCTGACGCCATTAAGATTAGCAAAGATCGTTTAATGGAAAAAGATTTTTGTGTTGAAAATCAAATAGCTACAAATAAGTATACTAGTGTAGTAAATATCTCAGATCTTTCATATTGGAATTATGATAAAAAAAGTGTGATCAAGACGCGTCAACTTGGATATGATGGTAAAGGGCAAAGGGTTGTAAATACAATCAGTGAGGCTGAAGAGGCATTTAAAATATTTGGTGAAAGACCCTGCATTCTCGAAGACTTTGTTGATTTTGCTATAGAAGTATCAACAATATCAGCACGTGATATTCATGGTAATACTTTTACTTACCCACCTTCTGAAAATATTCATAAAAATCATATACTTAATACCTCATGTGTTCCTGCGTCCATTGATCAGAAGACCGAGAATACACTCATTGAGATATCAACAAAAATGATTACAAATTTAAATTATATTGGCATCTTAGCAATAGAGTTCTTTGTATTAAAAGATAATTCTATATTAGTAAATGAGATAGCGCCGAGAGTTCATAATTCAGGCCATTGGACACTTGATGGAGCTAATATATCACAGTTTGAACAGCATATTCGAGCTATATCACAATTAAAGATACTAAACCCAAAATTAATTTTTAAGACAAAAATGCTCAATCTAATTGGTGATGACGTCAATATTTGGAAAGTCAAGAATAACTCAAAAAATGAAAAAATATATATTTATGGAAAGACTGAAACTAAAAAAGGGCGAAAGATGGGGCACGTTAATTTTCTTGAAGAATTTAAATAATAATAAATATTGAACAACATGACCTATTTGTGTTTACAAAAACATATAATAAGTTATAAGTAAGTAACAATTTGAGCATAAATTTCTAAATTGGAGAAAAATTTGCACGTAACTGTAAGAGATAATAACGTTGACCAGGCTCTAAAAGCATTAAAAAAGAAAATGCAAAGAGAGGGTATTTTTAGGGAAATGAAACTCAGAAATCATTATGAAAAACCATCTGTAAAACGTGCGAGAGAGAAAGCTGAAGCAATTAGACGTGGCAGAAAGCTAGCAAGAAAAAAACTACTCCGAGACGGTTCAAGTATTTTTTAAATAGATATTAACACCCATAAATTACAATCAGAAAATGTATTAATGATAGGAGCCTATTAATCCAGGGCAGCCACTGATATATGACTGGAAAGAAATTTAACTTACTGATTTGTGTTTTAATAACGCTAAACGGTTGTGCGACCGCTAACAATGCTACGCTACAAAGCCAAACAAACCCAACTTTTTATCAAAGTGAGAACAAAGAGAAAAGTATTCTATCTATAAAATCAGCCCTTCATAATGATGAGAAAAATACAGACCTCTATATATTATTGGGCAAAGAGTATATGCGGCATAATAATTTCAGAGACGCAATTGATAGCTTTAATATTGTACTAAGTCAGGATCCAAAGGCATTCGAAGCTTTCAACTATAGAGGAGAAGCTCAATATTTATTGGGTAGTTTTGAGCAGGCTTTGCATGATTTTGATATGTCATTGACTATTAACCCATTTTATTCTGACGCGTACTATAATAGGGCAAAATATTATGATGAAATTAATAACTCAAAATTAGCATTAGGCGATTTAGATAATGCAGTAAAATATAATAATAAAAATTTCTTAGCCTACCAAATGCGAGGAAAAATTAAACAAAGATACAAATTGCACGCTGACGCAATACAGGATTTTGATTATGCTATCAGTCAAAAACCAAATAATGTAACAGCTTTATACTATAGATCCTTATCATACCATCAGCTGGGAAGACTACATAATGCGTTAGATGATTTAAACCAAGTTCTTAACTATGATCCAAGTTTAATACCTGCCCTTTTTATCAGAGCTGATGTGCTAAGGAGTTTAAATCAGATTGAAGATGCTATAAATGATTATGAAAAGATCTTATCTGAAGAACGTAACAATGCTAGAGCAAAAAAGGAATTAATAAAAGTAAAGCGGGCTAAAAGGCTTTAACAATATCCTCCACCATTTTCTTCGCATCACCGAATAGCATCATTGTGTTATCTCTAAAAAATAACTCATTTTCAACGCCAGCATAGCCTGAGGCAAGGGATCTTTTTAGGAATAAGATTGTACCAGATCTTTCAACATCTAATATAGGCATTCCATAAATAGGACTGCTTGTGTCGGTTTTTGCTGCCGGGTTTGTGACGTCATTTGCACCAATTACGAAGGTAACATCAGTTTGATTGAACTGAGAATTTATATCTTCTAATTCAAATACCTCATCATACGGAACTTGAGCCTCAGCTAATAAGACATTCATGTGTCCGGGCATTCTTCCAGCTACTGGGTGAATAGCGTACGAGACATTTACCCCTGATTCCTTCAATATATCAACCATTTCACGAAGAGCGTGCTGCGCTTGCGCCACTGCCATTCCGTAACCAGGCACAATTATTACAGAGCCAGCATTTTTCATAATAAAAGCAGCATCATCAGCAGATCCTTGCTTCACCGGTCTATTTTCTGTATTGCCAGCACTTTCAGATGAGGTTTCACCGCCAAAGCCACCAAGTATAACGTTGAAAAATGATCGATTCATTCCCTTGCACATGATGTAAGATAATATTGCCCCTGAGGACCCAACTAATGCGCCTGTTATAATAAGAGCTATGTTTCCGAGCGTGAACCCAATACCTGCTGCAGCCCAACCTGAATATGAGTTGAGCATTGATACAACAACGGGCATATCGGCACCCCCGATTGGTATAATAATCAAAAAACCAATGAGGAATGATAATAATACTATTGTCCAATAGATTGAATGAGACTCAGTCATGGTAAAAACAACAAGAAGTGAAACAATACCAATGGCTATAATAAGATTTAAAAGGTGCTGTTTTGGAAATACTATTGGAGACCCGGACATTAAGCCTTGTAATTTAAGAAATGCAATAACAGAACCCGAAAAAGTTATGGCTCCAATTATTACACCAAGTCCCATCTCTATTAAGCTTGCTAAGTGTATATCGCCAACCGCACCTATGCCCATTGATGAAGGAACATACAATGCTGCAGATGCAACCAGCACAGCAGCAAGACCAACCAGAGAATGGAATGCTGCAACAAGTTGTGGCATAGCCGTCATTGCAATCTTTTTAGCAATAACTAGACCAATTGTACCCCCAATTAACAAGCCTCCCAGAAGCAATAACAAATCTATACCACCTGGCGGTGATATGAAAAGTGTCGTAAAGGCCGCAATGACCATACCAATTATACCAAAATAATTCCCCATTCTTGCAGATTCAGGATTTGATAATCCCCTTAGAGCTAGAATAAAAAATATCCCCGAAATTAAATATAAGAATGAAATTAAATTAGCAGACACGTTATTTTACCTTCTTTTTGTACATTGATAGCATTCGATATGTTACAAAAAAGCCACCAAAAATATTTATAGATGCAAGTATGAGTGCAACAAAACCAAAGCCCTTTGCAATGTAGAAATTTGTAAGGCTTGTTTGACCTTCAATAAATTCTGCCCCAAGAGACAAAAGGGCGCCTACAATAATAACAGATGAGATAGCATTTGTTACCGACATAAGTGGTGTATGCAAGGCAGGAGTAACGCTCCAAATTACGTAGTAACCAATAAAAATAGCCAGAATAAATATTGCAAACTTGTACATCAATGGATCTACTGTTCCCATTAATCCAACATTATGCGCCATATCAACAATATCGGTCATTGTCTTTTCCATAGCCATAATTACTCTCCTTTCTGGTACATTGGGTGCACTAATTTACCAGCCCTTGAAATTAGAATTCCCTTAATTATTTCATCATCATAATTTATTGATAATTGTTTATTTTCATAGTCAATTATTTCTTCCAAGAACTTCAATACATTCTGCGCATATAGGTTAGATGCATCTGTTGGTAGAAGCCTTGCGAAATTTTCTGAACCTAGAATTGCAACTCCGTTGTGCATGATATTTTTCCCCGGCTGCGCAATTTCTACATTACCACCTCTTTCGGTTGCAAGGTCAGCTATGACTGAACCTTCTTTCATTGTTTCAACCATTTTCTTGGTAATAAGTATTGGGGCTTTTCTTCCGGGTATCAATGCTGTTGTTATAACAATATCTTGGTTTTTGATATGTTCTGAAACAAGCTGGCTTTGTTTCTCTTGATACTCTTTTGACATTTCCTTTGCGTAACCTGCTGCAGTTTCAGCAGCCTTAAACTCTTCGTCTTCAACGGCTATAAACTTAGCTCCAAGTGACTCAACTTGCTCTTTTGTAGCCGGTCTAACATCAGTGGCTGTCACGATACCACCCAATCTCCTTGCTGTCGCAATCGCCTGAAGTCCGGCTACCCCTACACCCATAATAAATATTTTTGCGGGTGCTATTGTCCCAGCAGCAGTCATCATCATTGGAATAGCTTTCTTGTATTCTGCCGTACTGTCAATTACTGCTTTATATCCAGCTAGATTTGATTGGGATGATAGTACATCCATAGATTGAGCTCTAGTAATACGAGGCATTAGTTCCATCGAGAAAAGCTGATGTCCATATTTAGTATATTCATCCATTTCAGTTGGGCTCACGTAAGGATCCATTTGGCCAATTACAATCGCACTTTTATTTAATTTTGCTAAGATTTTGTCATTGGGCCTTTTGACTGTTACCAAAATGTCCGAACTGAGAACTTTATCGCTTATCGTTCTTGTAACTTTTGCGCCTGCTTCTTCATATTGCTGGTCTGAATAATTCGATTGCTGCCCGCAGCCAGACTGTATAATGACATTAAGACCATTTGAAACAAGTTTTTTTACTGTATCTGGCGATAAAGCTACTCTTGTTTCTAATTGATCATGCTCAGTTAATACGGAAATTTGCATTATATTTAACGAATTAATATACGAAAGCTACAAGAAAAACTAAAATTAATATAACCAAAATTGTTGTGTATTTTGTGAACCTTATAAAACCGCTGTAAGTTTTATTATGTTCTTCATAATCCATTTATGTTTTCCAAGTAAAAGTTAAGTTTTGGTATGTTATATTAGTATACAAGATAGACCCAATTTTCAAGAGTAAAATGCTGATCAACTTCCATAATCAACACCTGTTTTCTGAAAAATTTTTAACTGTCTTTCTGATAGCTTCTTCGAGCTAAAATTGTCAATCGCCTCTTCAAATAAATCGTGCAAATTTAAATTTGCATTTAAATGAAGAAAAACCGATCCAAGACCGATTGCAGCTCTATCCATAAACACAAATTCTCTTGGTATTTCAACAGGACCAATATCTTTGAGTGCTTGGTAAACGTTGAAAGCTTCTTTTCTTCCATAGAGCTCAGGCTTTATACCGTCTGCAACAGTTCTTTTTCTGTTATCCAGCAGCGGCCCGTATATGAAATTCGCCCAAATATTTAATATATCAATTAGTTCTTTACTTAAATTCTTAAATCCCCACTTTTCATATGAGTTAATGACGAGTTCCTGATTATTGTGTTTAAGTCCATCATATAAATTGATTACCCCTTCAACAAAGGCTGGGTGAAACCTTCTTACGCAACCAAAATCTAGAAGGTTAATACCTAATATCTCGTTTTTTCTTTTAATTATTGAATAATTACCAAGATGCGGATCGCCATGAATTACGCCATACTGTCCAAATGGTATCCACCACGCCCTGAATAGACATTTAGCAATTTTATTTCTCACAGATTGTGATGAATTCTTGAAATTCATTAGAGGTTCGCCGGGCAAATATGTCATTACAAGAAGTTTTTCTGTGCATAGATCATCCACTAATTCTGGTATTTTGATGTCATTATAGTCCTTGAGTATCTCACCGAATAATTTCATGTGAGTTCCTTCGCGCTTATAATCAAGCTCTTCGCGTAATCTTTCAGCAATTTCTTTTCGTATTTGATCGGTGCCTATTGCTGGACCTAAATTTTTGTTGATCTTAAATATTACATCTAATTGCTTTAAATCCGCCTCTACGGCTGAATTCATATCTGGATACTGTAACTTGCATACAATTTCACGGCTTTCATTTGTAACAGCTTTGTGAACTTGTCCTAGTGATGCTGCAGCAAAAGGACTGTAATCAAAATCTTTGAAGCAATCATTCCAATCTACCCCGAGCTCACTTATCATTCTTCTTCTTACAAACCCCTTACCCATTGGTGGTGCCATGCTTTGTAACTGGGATAACTCATTTGCATACTCAGCAGGCACTGCACCAGGAATGGTTGACAGTAATTGCGCTATCTTCATGAGTGGGCCTTTGAGGGAGCCAAGAGCATTTTTTAGTGCCAAGGCATTCCTCTCATTTTTATTATCTGAAATTATCGTGTTAAATAGAAATTTTGTAGTAAATTTGCCAAATTCTTTTCCGACACTTGTATACCTTGATAATCTTTTGGTATAGTTATTCTTCTCTGTATACCCGTTGCTCATCAGTTAATTTTCTCAAGATCATCAATCATTTCTGTTATCAGAGAGATTCCACTATTCCAAAAGCTTGGATCAGTAGCATCAAGATTAAATGGTTGAAGTAATTCTTTATGATGCTTTGACCCACCTGATGCTAATAAGTCTGTATATTTTGTAACGAAACCACTCCGATCTTTTTCATAAACTGAATAGAGAGAATTTACCAGACAATCGCCGAATGCGTATGCATACACATAAAATGGACTATGAATAAAATGAGGTATATATGACCACAGATATTTGTGCATCTTATCTAATTTGATTGAAGGACCAAGACTATTTTTTTGAGTTTCTAACCAAATATCATTTATATCTTCTGAAGTAAGCTCTCCTTCTTTTCTACTTTGATGAACTAATTGTTCAAACTTGAAAAATGATATTTGCCTAATTACTGTATTAATCATGTCTTCAATCTTTGAGGCCAAAAGAACTTTTCGTTCAAATTCATTTTTCGTATTCTGTATGAGTTTTCTGTAAGTCAGCATTTCACCAAAGACACTTGCGGTCTCAGCAAGCGTGAGTGGTGTATCAGAGAGAAGCGGCCCTAGATCGGATGCCAATACCTGATGTATTCCATGGCCTAATTCGTGAGCTAATGTCATCACATCTCTTGGCTTTCCCTGATAATTCATCAATATATATGGATGAGTATCAGTCGTCACTGGATGGGCAAAGGCACCCGTAACTTTTCCATCTTTAATTTTGGCATCTATCCATTTGCCATCAAAAAATCTCTTAACAATTTTTGCCAAATCAACAGAAAATTCTTCGTATGCATCTATTACAATATCTCTTGCATCATTCCATTTTATTTCATTTGTTTTTGTATCGGGCAAGGGTGCATTTCTATCCCAGCTCTCAAGGTACTTTTTTCCTAAAATTTCTGACTTTATTTTATAGTATCTGTGACTGGTATTTTTATAATTCAGTTCAACTGCATTTACTAATGCATCTACGACTTCGGGTTCAATATTATTTGATAAGTGTCTTGATTGCTCTGGGTATTTATACTTTCTCCACTTATCCGATATAGACCTATCTTGGCAAATCGTATTCATGATATGGGTGAAGAGTGGAATATTTTCTTTTAACCTCTCTGTGACGCTCAAGAATGCTTTTTTTCGATCTTTTTCTTGAGGCGACAAAAGGTAATTTAATGCTTCTTCTAAGCTTTTTGATTCACCATCGATATCAACCTTCATATTAGATATTGTTTGGTCAAATAATCTGTTCCATGCTGAGAATGAAGTCATACTTTTATCATGGAATATTTGTTCAACTTCATCAGATAGTTGGTGTGGCTTGTATTTTCTTATATTCTCAAACCATGCCTTGTATGAGGCTAATTCTTTGTCATTCAGTAATTTTTCAAGAGCTTTTTCAGATAGACTGTTAAGTTCAAGCTCATAAAATATGATTTTATTTGAAATTTCAGTGATTTTAACTTGCGTATCACCATAAAACTTAGTTCTGCCAGGATCATTTGTTGCTGTAACATGGTGCAATGTGGCATATCCCGATAATTTACCCATAGAATTTAAAATCTTTTCGTATGAAACAATTGATTTTTTTAATCTTTTCACATTTTCATCGATCGGAGCATCTTTGATAAGTATAGCTTTTTTGTATTCCGCCTCAAAATCATGAACACTTTTTTTTAGTTGTTCCATGTCCGCGTTAAATGTAACACTTTCCGGTGCATCGTAGAGATCACTTAAATCCCATTCTGGTAATTTATCAATTTTCTTTTGTAGCATTTTAACCTCTTAATATATACGTATCGTCGCAATCTTCTGATTAATTATAGGTACCTATTTCTGATATTTTTTTTTCCAATCGTTATAGGGCATGCCGTAGATCACTTGCCTTGCATCCTCATACTCGATTGGAGATGTGTGACCAGCTGAAGCTTCCATATACCATTTTGCAAGACAATTACGGCAAAACCCTGCGAGATCCATCAAATCTATATTTTGTAGTTCAGTACTTGTTTGTAAATGTGTTATCAACCTATCCAAAACTTCTGCTTTAATCTTTTCTTCGTTAGCCATTGCTTCCTCCATTAAAGTGATTTCGTTCCATATTGCTTCATATTGCGAAGATTTCTATGATTTGTACTAATTACGTGGCTTAATTTTTTTGTGAGATAATTTGCAATCTTTTCTTGACCAACCTCATCTGCAATCAAGTCATTTCTAATCTCAATTAAAACGTGCGGTAAGCCACGTGATGTTGCGTGTGTGAATAGGGTATCCCCTCTTAAGTAGCCTTTGTATGGCTGGTTATCACCGATGACATAATTATTATCACGTTCTAATAAATCAATAAGTGGCGCCGATATTCTATCATCAGAGTCCCACAGTATTGATATTTCCCATGGCCGAATTTTATCTCTGAATTTACGAGTAAAAGAGTGAATAGAGATCAAAATAGGCACAATACTGTCATTTAATAGAGATACTATAACATCTTCAATCTTTTCATGATATTGATTATAAAACTCGCTTATTCTCATCTTTGTATCCTGATCACTAATGCTCCTATTACCAGGAATTATGTATTGATCTGCAAAAAGCATTATCGATGTAGGATCATCAACTGATCTATTGGGATCAATTAGTAGGCGTGAAAAATTTGATAAAATGGCTTGTGCATTCATTAAATTAGCCATTTTTTGTGTTAGCCCCGCTGCCCCAATGTCATATGAAATGTGCTCTTTTAATAATTTCTGAGATAATCCTAAGTTTTTATATTTTGAGGGTATTATGTTGGATGCATGGTCACAAATAAAGAGAATATTTGTATTATTATTTTTAATTGTATTGTAGGGCTGGGTAATATCTCGGTCTCTATTTCCCATTGGTATTTAAATTAACCTTGCCTTGCTTTAAAACGCTTATTGACTTTATTGATTACATATAGGCGTCTTCTTCGTCGCACGACTCTGTTTGCGCGATGCCTACTTTTTAGTGATTTTAGTGAGTTCTTTACTTTCATTTTATCCCTTAGTTACTATTATTTCCCAATTTTGATAAAGTCAAGGAAATGTTTAACTACCTATCTCGGAAGATTTGTTTGCCCCATAAGGTATTTGTCTACAGAATGCGCCACTTGACGCCCTTCCCTTATTGCCCAAACAACTAGAGATTGACCGCGTCGCATATCCCCAGCTACAAAAATTTTATTGATGTTTGTCATGTAATCATTTTCGTTTGCTTGAACGTTGCCTCTATCATTAAGTGTAACGCCGATTTGCTTTAGCAAACCCTCATGAATTGGATGAACAAAACCCATAGCCAATAGAACTAGGTCAGCTTTGATTTTAAAAGCAGAGTTATCAATTTTTTTAAGATTGTCATCAACTCTTATACAATTAAGCCCTGTTAAAATTCCATCAGAACCATCAAAACTTTCAGTCAAGACTGAAAAATCACGCATTGCGCCTTCAGCTTGACTTGATGATGTTCTCATTTTTAGCGGCCAATATGGCCAAGTCATCTGTTTATTTTCTTTCTCAGGTGGTTCGGGCATAATCTCTAGCTGAGTAACTGATAATGCACCTTGTCTAAAAGATGTTCCAATGCAATCTGATCCGGTGTCTCCACCTCCAATTACAACAACATGCTTCCCGTTTGCTGTGATCGATTTTTCATTTTCTGTGATTTCGTATGAGATAGCTTTGTTCTGTAAAGGCAAAAAGTCCATTGCGAAATGAATCCCGCTAAGATCTCTTCCTTCAATCGGTAAATCACGCGGTTTTTCTGATCCACCTGTTAATATGATTGCATCATAATTCTTTTCAATGTCTGCCATACTCAAGTCTATACCTATATTTTTTTCAAAATGAAAATTTACACCTTCGGCTTGCATTTGCTCGACTCGCCTATCAATGTGATGCTTCTCCATTTTAAAATCGGGAATACCATACCTGAGTAATCCCCCAGCTTTTGAATTTTTTTCAAAGACATCAACGGAGTGTCCCTGTCTTGCGAGCTGCTGAGCAGCAGCAAGACCTGCTGGTCCTGATCCAATTATTGCAATATTTTTATCAGTTTTCCCAGTTGATACCATTGGCTTTATCCAGCCATTTTGCCATGCTTTATCAACTATTGCGCATTCAATCGTCTTAATAGTTACTGACTCATCAGTTATATTTAAGGTACACGATGCTTCACAAGGTGCTGGGCATATTCGTCCTGTGAACTCAGGAAAATTATTTGTAGAGTGTAAATTGGCAGATGCCTGTTCCCAATTACCCGAATACACAAGATCATTCCAATCAGGTATTTGATTGTTTACTGGGCACCCAGTATGACAAAATGGGATACCACAATCCATACATCTTGCAGCTTGATTCTTTGTTTCTGTGTCTCCAAGGGGAATTACAAACTCTTTATAGTTTCTTATTCTGTCAGCAGCTGGTTTATATTTCCTATCATGCCTGTCTATTTCGAGAAAACCTGTTACTTTACCCATCACAATACCTTCTTAAATCTTTTTGTTATTTAACTAATTCCATTTTTTGTTTTTCTATTTCAACCAAAGCTCTTCTGTAATCGACTGGCATTACTTTAACAAATTTTGGTAAAAATTCATCCCAGTTATCCAGAATTTTTTTCGCCTTATCAGAGTTTGTATAATTATAATGATTCTGGACTAATTTGTATATCCTCTCTGCGTCAAATTTTGTCATTGACTTCATAAGATCTACTTTACCCTTTGTTTCAAGGTCACCGCCTTGATGTTGCAGTCTTTCTAACAAGTCATCTTCCGATGTGATTGGTTCTAATTCAACCATTGAAAGGTTACATCTATCGCTAAAGTTACCAAACTCATCCAATACATAGGCAACTCCGCCTGACATACCAGCGGCAAAGTTTCTTCCTGTTTCACCTAATATTACAGCACATCCACCCGTCATATATTCGCAACCATGGTCTCCTGTTCCTTCGACTACAGCGATTGCACCAGAATTCCTCACAGCAAAACGTTCGCCAGCTATACCTCTAAAGTAACACTCACCACTGATCCCGCCGTATAAAACTGTGTTTCCTACAATCATGCTCTCATTTGGGTTAATCTTTGAATTTGGATTTGGATAAACTATTAATTTGCCCCCTGATAATCCCTTACCGACATAGTCATTCGCCTCTCCAATCAACTCCATGGTAATGCCGTGTGAGACAAATGCGCCGAAACTTTGTCCAGAGGTACCAGTAAATTTGAGATGTATCGTATCTTCCGGAAGACCCTTGTGTCCATATTTTTTAGCAATCTGGTTTGATAGCATTGCCCCTGTTGTTCTGTCCACATTACTTATTTCTTTCTCAATTACCACAGGCCTTTGATTTTCAATTGATTGTTTAGCTAATAGTATCAATTCCTGATCCAGAACACTATCTAAGTTATGATCTTGATCTTCGCTGTTATAAACTTTCTCGTCTTTGTCTGTTACTGGTTTATATAAAACCCTGCTTAAGTCTATGCCTTTTGCTTTCCATTGTTCTATCACATCTTTTTTGTCTAACATCTGGCTTTGCCCGATCATCTCATTGAATGTCTTGAAGCCCATTTCAGCCATATATTTTCGTACTTCTTCCGCTACAAAAAAGAAGTAGTTGACTACATGTTCAGGTGTTCCTGTAAATCTTTTTCTTAACTCTGGATCCTGAGTTGCAACTCCAACTGGGCATGTATTTAGATGGCATTTTCTCATCATAATACAACCAGAGGCAACTAATGGCGCTGTTGAGAACCCAAACTCATCTGCGCCAAGTAAAGCCCCAATAATAACATCTCGTCCTGTTCGTAAACCACCATCAACCTGGACTGTAATTCTTTCTCGTAATTTGTTGATCACAAGAGTCTGGTGTGTTTCACTAATACCAATCTCCCATGGTGACCCGGCATGCTTGATTGATGTAAGTGGACTCGCACCTGTACCCCCCTCATAACCTGAAATTGTGAGGTGATCAGATTTAGCTTTTGCAACGCCTGCCGCCACAGTTCCTACCCCTACTTCTGACACGAGCTTTACGCTAATCTTTGCTTCTTGATTTGCATTTTTTAAGTCATAAATAAGCTGTGCAAGGTCCTCAATTGAGTATATATCATGGTGAGGTGGAGGTGAAATAAGTCCAACACCAGGAGTTGAATATCTGACTTTAGCTATGACAGCATCAACTTTATGGCCAGGAAGCTGACCTCCTTCACCAGGCTTTGCTCCTTGCGCCATTTTTATTTGTATCATATCCGCATTTGTTAGATATTCTGCAGTCACACCAAATCTCCCTGAAGCAACTTGTTTAATTGCAGATCGCATCGTGTCCCCATTAGGTAATGGTGTGAAACGATCAACCTCCTCTCCGCCCTCTCCTGTATTGGATTTACCACCAATTCTATTCATTGCGATCGCAAGATTCGTATGAGCTTCTCTACTTATGGAGCCAAAAGACATCGCCCCCGTTGAGAACCTTTTTACTATCTCTTTTGCCGGTTCAACTTCTTCTATTGATATTTTTTTTCTTTTATCCTCTTTTGCGTCTTTAATTTTCATCAAACCACGGATGGTGAGCAATCTTTTGTCTTGCTCATTAATTTCGTCAGCATAAGCATTATATTTATCCTGAGCATTGCCCCTAACGGCGTGCTGTAATGAGCTTATTGTATTATAGCTCCAAGCATGATCTTCTCCCCGAGTTCTTTGAGCATATTCGCCCCCAACATCGAGAGTTATTTTTAAGATGTCTGGGCTGTTGTAAGCTAACTCGTGCCGCGCAATAGTCTCCTTAGCGATATCATCAATTTTCACACCACCTATCTGTGAGTGAGTACCAGTGAAATAGGCATCAATTACACTTTGATCGAGTCCTATTGCATCAAATATTTGAGCCCCACAGTATGATTGGTATGTTGATATACCCATTTTTGACATCACCTTCAAAATACCTTTATCAACTGCTTTAATAAATCTACTCTGAGACTCTTTTTTTGAAATTTCTTCGTCTAGTGACTGCCTAATTTGTTCGATTGTTTCAAAGGCTAAATATGGGTTTATAGCTTCAGCGCCATAGCCTGCAAGCGTACAAAAATGATGAACTTCTCTTGCTTCACCAGTTTCTACTACCAATCCAACAGATGTTCTTAGACCTTTTTTAATCAAATAATGATGAACCGCTGCGGTGGCAAGCAAGGAAGGTATAGGAATGCGTGATTCATTTGTGTATCTGTCAGATAGAATAATTATGTTATGTCCCTCATTTACTACTCTTTCTGCTTTCATACAAAGCTTGTTTAATACTTCTGTCAGGTCAATTTGGGGTTTATCATTTGCGAATGTAATATCAAGAGTTCTTGCCCTGAAATAGTTTTCGGAGAGCTCGCTTACATATCTTATTTTTTCTAGGTCTTCATTTGTCAATATTGGTTGTCTAACTTCTAATCTTTTCAATGATGAGTTCTTGTGAGGGTCAAGCAGATTTGGTCTCGGTCCTATGAAAGACACTAGTGACATAACAAGCTCTTCTCTTATTGGATCGATTGGCGGATTAGTAACTTGGGCGAAAAGTTGCTTGAAATAGGTGAACAGTGATTTTGACTTATCAGAAAGTGATGATATTGGAACATCATTCCCCATTGAGCCGATTGCCTCTTGTCCAGTTGTAACCATGGGTGATAATAAGAATTTTAAGTCTTCTTGAGTATATCCGAAAGCTTTTTGTAGGCTTAGTATGTCTTTATTTTGAGAGTGATTAATTTCATTTACCTTTGGTAAATCCTCAAGAATAACTTGACTATTTGCCAACCACTCTTCGTATGGGTGGGCATTAGCCATACTTTCTTTTAACTCATCATCTGCAATAATTTCTCCCTTTAGCAAATCAATAAGCAGCATTTTTCCTGGCTGAAGTCTCCACTTTTCAGTTATATTCTCTTCCTTTACCGGAAGCACACCCATTTCAGAAGATAATATTACTCTGTCATCATCTGTTTTGAAGTACCTCGCAGGTCTTAATCCATTTCTGTCAAGTGTTGCACCAATTTGGTTTCCATCCGTGAACGCAATTGCAGCAGGACCGTCCCATGGTTCCATCATTGAGGCCTGATGTTCATAAAATGCCTTCCTATTTTTCGGCATAATTTCGTTGCCAGTCCATGCTTCAGGGATCATTGTCATCATTGCGTGCGATATTGAGTAACCACTGTTAACCAAAAGCTCAAGTACGTTGTCAAAACAGGCCGAGTCTGATTGGCCGTCAACCACAATTGGCCATATTTTCTTAATATCATCGCCAAGAAGATCAGACTTTAATGTTGAAAGTCTTGCCTTTAACCAATTAACATTTCCCCTCAGTGTATTTATTTCTCCGTTATGGCATATCATTCTAAATGGCTGCGCCAGACTCCAAGTTGGAAAAGTATTTGTAGAAAACCTTTGGTGAACAAGTGCTAGTGCGGATTTAAAAAGTGGGTCGTTTAAATCTAAGTAATATTCAGCAAGTTGGTCAGATAGAAGCATTCCTTTGTATAGAAGTGTTTTTGAAGAAAGTGAGCACATATAAAAATCGTCGAGTGGCTTGCTTTGATCACCTAAAAACATGCGATAAATGTTTTTCCGAGTAACAAATAACTTTCTTTCTAGCGCATGCTGATCCGATAACTCCTCATCTGATGCGACAAACATTTGTAGATGAAATGGTTCAGTTGGCTTAACCGAATAGCCTAACCCGTTGTTATTTACGGGTATATCTCTCAAAACAAGAATCTTTAGGTTTTCATTTTCAACAATCTTCTTAATTTGTTTAATGTAATTTTCTCTTTTTTTCTTTTCTTTTGGCAAAAATATATTACCAACACCGTAACTGCCGAGGCTAGGAAGCTCCACACCAAGATCGGCTGTAACTTTTCTTAGGAATTCATCTGGTATTTGGGTTAGTAATCCACAACCATCACCTGCTTTTGGATCAGCCCCGACGGCTCCTCGATGAGTGAGATTTTCAAGGATTGACAGACCGTCTTTAACTATCTGGTGTGATTTTTTATTTTTGATGTTCGCAACAAATCCAATACCACAGGCATCATGTTCGTTTCTTGGATTATATAAGCCTTTATCAATTGTTTCTTTTACATTATTTTCTACGTGTTTAAACATTAATCACCGATTTCAAAAAGTAATATAATAAATGAGTATAACAGATATACGATAAATATAATAATTTATATCAAAAAATCTAGATGATATTACCTAAAAAATGGATTAATTTATTCGCCCTGAGGCTATTTTATAATATGCTCAATAATTACAATGAAGAATCTGACGGAAATATATAAGGGTGAAGGTGCAAAAAATGATCCTGCATCTGAATATGACATATCTAATAGGCAAAAAATGTCCAAAAAAAATTATCCCTTATCAAATTCCCATAGCATATATTGGATTGAAACAGACATAGAAAAAGGTGGTTTATCTTCAATAATCCAATACAACTTTGAGTCCTTGCAATCAATTAATTTAAGTGGCACAGAATTTAATGTAAAAAGCAAAATACATGAATATGGCGGGATACCATATCATATCGATGAGATGCGAATATTTTTTGTTAACAGCGATGATCAAAACATTTACAAAATTGAAAATAAAAAAATAACTAAAATTACCAATCTTCAAAATGTTAGAATTGGTGAAATTGTATCATATAAAAACCATCTTTATTTTATTGTTGAGGATGGCAGCAGTGATAGCAATAAGTATCCCATCAATTATATTGCATATTTAAATCTTGAGGATACTAACAATATAAAAAAAATAATAGCTGGGGCATCTTTTTATACAAATTTAAAAATATCAAGAGATGGATTAAAGTTATTATGGCTTGAATGGGATTTGCCTTTCATGCCTTGGGAAGCCTCTAAGCTAATCTCAGCAGCTCTTTCAGCCCAAGGAGTTGTCGGTGAATTGCAACAAATAGATGGTGGGCTTGGTCGCTCCATTTTTCAGCCTGAATGGGACGGGGATGATATCATTTATGTTCGTGAAGATTTTGATAGTGGAAAATTATTCAGGTACGACAATAAAGGTGAAGACCTAATCAGTGATTTGCCGGTAGATCTTATGAAGCCATTGTGGGTGACGGGTCTATCAAGTTACAAAATAATAAATGATCAATTGATTTTTGCGTCTGGCTGGAAGGAAGGCCGCATGAAACAGATTGTTATTAATAGAATTAAAAATAAATTTGATGAGTATGACTTTAATTTCATATCTGACCAATTTTGTGTGAAAGATAATTTCGTTATATTTTCAGGTTCGACAGAAAATTCTAGTAATGAAATATTTTATTTAGATACTGTTATACTTCCCCCCAAAAAAATAAATGTGGGCAGAGAAGTGCATCAAACAGAGTCTGTTAATGACTGCTATATCAATCATTTTAAACCCCATAACCGAAAAGAAAATGGCTCGGCCATTATAAAGATACACAGTGGTCCAACTAGTTGCTCAAACTATACTTATTCAAACGAGAGGGAATACTGGAGAGATAGAGGGTTTGGCTTCATTGAAATAGACTACAGAGGAAGTACAAATTATGGGATAGATTACAGGAAAACCTTAGATGGTAACTGGGGTATTTATGATACACAGGACGTTATTGATGTAATAAATTACTTATCGGAAATGGGTTTCTATGATCCAAAAAAGATCATACTAAAAGGATCGAGTGCTGGGGGTTTTACCTTACTTAATAGTTTATGCGAAGATATTGATGTAGGATGTGCAAGTTGTTATTATGGGGTCAGTGATCTTGGAAGTCTATTAAAAGATACACACAAATTCGAGTCCGGTTATACAAATAGTCTAATCGGTGTTAATGAAAATAAATCAAATCTTGATAATCTGTTGCAGTCTAGATCACCAATCTTAAAAATTGAAAAAATAAAAACCCCAATAATATTTTTTCAAGGGATGAACGATCCAGTTGTACAACCTGATCAAACAAAGAAAATATATGATCAATTGATTTTAAATGGCATTGATGCAAAAATGTACTTATTTGAGAATGAAGGTCACGGTTTTCGAATGAAGAATACTATTGATAAATGTCGCTTTGCTGAAGAGCAATTTTTTTCAAAACACCTTGATATGGATGATGCTTAATTATGATTGATTTTAGAAGTGATAATGTGCACTCTGTGCCAGACCAAATAATTAATGCTCTTGTAGATGCAAATAAGGGGACTATTTCTTCTTATGGTGGCGATCAGTTGACCAAAAAGGCTTGCGATCTATTGTCA
>MDTB01172396.1_pt1 | contig 24114 bp, 6 predicted proteins | sample 811161 | NCBI WGS metagenome assembly MDTB01 (sample SAMN05326650, study PRJNA326480) | marine metagenome | isolation source: seawater | place: Mediterranean Sea | collected 2009
ACAGCAAAAGAAAGGGCAGTTGATATGAATGTAGGTGCAGGAAATACAGCAATTGAGAAGAAAAGAGCACCTTTTGAACCAGAATTAGGATAAATAATATCATTCTATAAAAAGTGTCATAAATAAAACAGGAGAATACTTGTTTTTATGGCAATAACACGGATATCAAGGGCATTTAAGGATATAAGTCTGTCTTTCACACCTCATCCTGTGACAAAAGACTTACCAATTCTTAAAAATGAGAATGCAATTAAGAAATCTGTAAGAAATTTAGTAGAAACTATTCCAACAGAGAGGTTTTTTAATCCTGTCATTGGATCTGAGGTAAGAGATAGCCTATTTGACTTTGTAGATTTTGGAACTGCAGCAGTAATTCAGAATCAAATTATAATATGCCTTGAAAATTATGAACCTAGAATTGAAAATGTCTCTGTAGAGGTTGAACCAAGACCAGATTTGAATGAATTTGAGGTTGCGGTGTTTTTTGATATTGTAGGACAGGAGTTTCCAACTCAAGAATTCACATTCATACTCGAAGCATCAAGATAAATGCCTTTTACTAAGTTTACAAATCTCGATTTTGACCAAATCAAGAGTTCAATCAAAGATTATATACGTGCAAACTCAGATTTCACTGATTTTGACTTTGAAGGGTCTAATTTTTCTGTCTTAATCGACACTCTAGCATATAATACGTATATAACATCGTTTAATTCTAATATGGTTGTTAATGAGTCATTTCTAGACTCTGCAACTCTTCGGGAAAATGTTGTTTCTCTTGCAAGAAACATTGGATATGTTCCAAGATCAAGAACATCAGCACAAGCAAATATATCTTTTGACATTACAACCGCATCAAATACACCAACTCTTACTCTTCAACCAGGTTTAGTGTGTGTTGGAAGTTATAATGATTCTTCTTTCGTATTTTCAGTGCCAGAATCAATTACAACTACTACAACTCAAACAACAGATATAAATGGTAATATAATATCAAGCACTGGATCTTTTAATAACATAACTGCATATCAAGGAACATATCTAACAAAGACATTTAACGTTGATGGATCACTAGATCAGAGATTTGTTCTTGAGAATGCGTTCATCGACACATCAACCATTAAAGTTTTCGTAAAAGGTGCTGCAGATACTGGTGTAGGTAGAGAATATCGCAAAGTTGATAATATTTTAAACATTACTAACGTATCGGAAACATATTTAATACAAGAAATCACTGATGAAAGATATGAACTACTATTTGGTGATGGGATTTTTGGTAAAAAATTAGAAAATGATGCAATTATAAATGTTTCCTACATTGTTACTGATGGAATTGAAGGAAATGGTTCATCAGTATTTACTTATGCTGGAAGTGTGACATCTTCATCAAATCAAATATCAATTCCTTCAGCAACTCCTTCAATTACTACTAATTCATCAGCAGCTAATGGAGGTAATGTTGAATCGATAGATTCAATTAAGTATTTTGCACCAAGATTATACTCTTCTCAGCATAGAGCAGTTACATCGAGGGACTATGAATCTGTAATACAACAAATATATCCAAATACGGAGTCAGTATCGGTTGTTGGTGGTGAAGAATTAGATCCACCAGAGTTTGGTACTGTTTTTATTACTATAAAACCGAAAAATGGTGAATTTGTATCTGATTTTGATAAAAATTCAATACTTTCTAACTTAAAAGGATATACACTTGCAGGAATTAACCAAAAATTACTAGATCTTAAATTATTATACGTTGAAATTGATTCTTTTGTATATTATGATGTATCTAAGATTAGTACAGTCTCTCAATTGAAGACAAATATCACAAATGGTCTTCTAACATATGCTTCTTCAACAGATTTAAATAAATTTGGTGGTAGATTCAAGTATAGTAAAGTTTTAAACGTTATTGACAATATAGACGAGGCAATTACATCAAATATAACCAGAGTAATTATAAGAAGAAATCTTCGTGCATTAATAAATCAATTTGCACAATATGAATTATGTTATGGAAATAGTTTTCATATAAATCCAGAGGGAAGAAATATAAAAAGCACTGGATTTACTATTCAAGGTCAGAGTGGCATGCTTTATCTTACTGATATTCCTAATAAAAATATTGATGGCACATTAGATGGTAGTGGTAAGGGAACCATTGCAATTGTCAAAGGTGACACTGAACTACAACAAACACAATTAGTTGTTGCATCTGCAGGTATTGTTGATTATCAACATGGTGAGGTAATCTTATCTACGATTAATATTACATCAACTCAAAGAAGTAATAATATTATTGAAATTCAAGCATTTCCTGAATCAAATGATGTTATAGGATTAAAGGATTTGTATTTGACTTTTGCTGTTGGAGATAGTGCGATAAATATGGTTAAAGACACCATCACATCTGGTGAACAAATATCAGGTGTTGGTTATAAAGTTACATCAAGTTATTCAAACGGAGCATTGGTAAGAGGATAGTATGATTACCACTGGAATTGATAAAAGAGTCAAAGTCCAACAGATAATTGAAAACCAAGTTCCTGAGTTTTTAATATCTGAAAGTCCAAAAGCAGTTGATTTTTTAAAACAATATTACATATCACAAGAATATCAAGGAGGTCCTATTGATCTTACTGATAACTTAGATCAATATATTAAATTAGATAATTTAACACCTGAAGTTATTGTAGGTGAAACAAAATTAACAAATGGAATATCTACAACTTCTGATGTTGTAAATGTTAGTAGTACCAAGGGATTCCCCAATAAATATGGTCTTTTTAAAATAGAAAATGAAGTTGTAACTTATACTGGTATTACAACCAATAGTTTTACAGGTTGTGTGCGTGGATTTAGTGGAATTACAACATATCATGCAGAAAATGAACCATCAGAATTAGTATTTACAGATTCATCTGCAACTGATCACAATACAGATTCAACTGTTATTAATCTAAGTTCTTTATTTCTAAAAGAATTTTACAAAAAGACAAAAAAATCACTTACACCTGGTTTAGAGAACGTTGATTTTGTTAATAATCTTGATGTAAGTAATTTTATTAAAAATTCAAAATCACTTTATCAATCTAAAGGAACAGAAGAGTCATTCAGAATTTTATTTAATATATTATACAATGAAACACCATCGATAGTTGATCTTGAAAAATATTTAATTAAACCATCCTCTGCAGAGTATATACGTAGAGAAATTGTTCTAGCAGAAACAATTTCTGGAAATCCAATAAATTTAGTAGGACAGACTATAATTAAATCTAATGATAGTACTACAAGAGCGTCAATATCTGAAGTTGAACCATTAACTAGAAAAGGAAAAGTATATTATAGAATCGGTTTATTTGTAGGATTTAATGAAGTTGATCTAATTGAAGGAACATTTAATATTACTGGAAAAACTAAAGTTATTAATAATGTATCGGCAGGATCATCAGTAATAACTGTAGATTCAACTGTAGGATTTGGTCAAACTGGAATTTTAGTATCAGGAATAAGCACTAATATTTTTTATAGTGACAAATCAATCAATCAATTCTTTGGATGTCAAAATATCATAGATGATATATCAACCACTGATGATATAAGGTCTGATGAATTTTATTATGGTTATGAAAATGGTGATTTAAGTAAAAAAGTAGAAATAAGACTAACTGGAGTTTTGTCTAAGTTTGTTCCAACCTCTGATATTAGACTCTTGACAGAAGGTGAAAAAATAAGTGTTAGAAATGTAGGTGAAAAAATTCTTAATCCATCTGATTCTAAAACAAGGAAGCAAATTTTTGCAAACTCATGGATTTACAATACTTCATCAAGATTTAACGTAAAAAGTATAAGTGGTACTAACGTTGTTGTTTTTACTGATGACATTGATAAATCAAGTTTAAAAACAGGTGATAATGTAGAAATTTTATACAAAAATGAAAATTTTGTAGTTGCTACTGGAGTTGTAAACAATATAGATTTGCCAACTAGTACTATATCTCTTAATAATTTAACACTTCAATCAACAATATCCATATTACCTGATCCAAATAGAGAATATGATTTAAGAAGAGTAATAAATCGTGCTTCAAGTACTAATACTGATATTGATTTTGGAAATAATATTTTAACAACAGATATAACTAACACTTATAACGAATCAAATACTAATTTTTATGTTGCATCTAATTCATTACCATCATATCAAATAACTGCTTCATTACCCAAATCAATAATACCAGAAGCAGTTGCAGGTAGTCAATTACCATTTTCTGGATATGATAACAATACTTTAAAATATAATATTATTTCTTTCCCAAGTCCAGTTCCTTTTATTACTGGGGATGAAATTTTTTACACAGCTCAGGGAAGTGTTTTATCAGGATTACCTCAAGGAACTTACTTTGTTCAAGTATTATCAAATACAAACCAAATACGATTATATAAATCCAGATCTTTTATACCAATAAATGATTATGAAGAATTTGAACCTTTACCATCAGGATCTGGTTCACATACTTTTTCTTTAGTTGGTATTTCTGAACAAAAAATAGCAGCACAAAAATTATTTAAAAAGTTTCCTCTCAATCCAAGTTTAAGTAATTCAACAACAATTAAAACTACATCTGGAACAACTGGGATGTTAATTAATGGTGTTGAAATAAGAAATTATAAATCAGATGATAAAATATTTTTTGGTCCTTTAAAAAATATAACATTATTAAATGGTGGAAGTAACTATGATGTTTTAGTTCCACCAAGTATTCAATTATCAGGACCTGGTGTTGGTAATACAAATGCACTGATTAAACCTGTTGTAACTGGTAAACTTACAGATGTCTTAGTTGATCCTCAAGATTTTGATATTAATAGAGTTGTTTCAGTTACACTTGAAGGTGGTAACGGAAGTGGATCAATATTAGAACCAGTTTTATTTGAAAGAAAACGAGAGATTTCATTTAATGCAAGATTGTTAAATGAATCTGGTGGAATTGACAACATTGACGAAACAATAACCTTTTTAAGTAAGCATAATATTGTAAGTGGGCAACCTTTAGTTTACGATAGAAATAACAATCCTCCATTAGGTATAGGAACTGTAGGAAATGATGGTGGAACATCTGTGGTTGGAGTTGGTACAACAACTTTAATAAATGCTGCAACCTATTATCCATCAGTAGTAAATCCTACAACAATAAAATTGTATCAAACACTTGCCGATTATAATGTCGGAGTTAATACTGTTGGGTTTACAACTACCAATAAAATTGGTATTCATAAATTTGAATTATTAAATAAACAAAAAACTTTAAGAGAAATAAGAGTAATTGATGGTGGAAGTGGATATGAAAATAGACAAGTTTTTGTTAAACCAACAGGCATTAATACTATTACAAATACTATTCATTTTAATGATCATGGTTTCAATCAAGGTGATAAAATAGTTTATTCAACTGCTGTTGGTGTAGGATCTACAATGCCTACTACTATAACAGGATTAACAACTTCTACTGGAATTACTACAACTTCTAATTTTTATCAAGTATTAAAAGTTAATGATAATTCTTTCAGAATAGCAAACGCAGGTTTAGGTGGTACAAATACCTCAGAGTTTGAAAGAAATGATTATATTAAATTCTCTAATCAAGGAACAGGATTTCAAGTATTTAAATACCCAGATATTAAATTAAATTTAAAATATGAGTTATCTAATACTGATGTTGGAGTTATTACTGCTACTCCAATTTTAAGAGGTTCAATTACGGATGTCTTATTATATGAAGAAGGATCTGGATATGGATCTGATATTTTAAATTTAGAAAAATCAATATCTGTAAGTGTTAAGACTGGTAAAGAGGCAACGTTAAAACCGATTGTAACAGACGGAAAGATAACTTATGTTGAAGTACAAACAAGAGGTAGAGAATACTCCTCTGCACCCGATTTGGAGGTAGTTGGGATAGGAACTGGTTTAGGAGCAAAATTAAGAGCGGTTATTGAAGATGGTAAAATTACAAACGTCATTGTACTTGAAGGAGGATTGCAATACCAACAAGATAATGTAATTATTAATGTAACCCCACCTGGATCTGGATCAAAATTAGAGGTTAGCACCAGACCTCTATCAGTAAACTTATTTTCAAGATATGGTAATGAGGCTTTAATTGAAACTAACGAAAAATTAGAATATTCTATTGTAGGTTATTCTACACAAATAGGAAATGACACTTTTAATGATACTGGAGTTGGTCATTCTCCAATAATAGGTTGGGCGTATGATGGAAATCCAATATACGGACCATATGGTTATAGTGATCCCTTTGATGAAAATTCATCCACTAAAATCTTAAATCCAAGTTATGTCCTTGACACAACAAATGTAAACGACAGACCATCTAATTTTCCTCCTGGATTTTTTATTGAAGATTATAAATTTAATAACTCAGGTGATTTAGATGAACATAATGGAAGATATTGTAGAACACCTGAATATTCAAAGGGGACATATGCTTATTTTGTAGGAATCACTACAGGATCTTTAAAACCAAGATTTCCATATTTTATTGGTAATTCATATCGTTCAAATCCATCTGATGAAAATTTTAATATTAACCAAAATACTTATGATTTCAATAATTCAAGTATAATACGTAATACTTATCCATATAAAGTATCAGACCAATTTGCTGATAATGATTTTATAGTTGAATCAAATGAAATATCATTTCAATCTTCAATAGTTGAATCAACAACATCTGGATCTATTGATTCGATAGAAATTATTAATGTTGGAGATAACTACAAAGTTGGTGATAGTGCTATATTTGACAATACAAATACAAATGGTGGTGGTTTAAGTGTATCAGTAAATGATATTTCTGGAAAAGATATAATATCAATTAATACAAATATTGACACATTTGATAACACTATTTTTATAAGAAAAGATCCTAATTTTGTTTCTGCATATATCTCAACTGCACCTTCTTTAAATGATGGTGATAATATTATAATATCTGGATTAAGCACTACTTCTATTAAAGGTTTATCAGGAAATCATAAAATAGGAATAGATACATCTCAAACTATAGTTTATAAAGAAATACCAAATTCATCAACAACTGGAGTTGTCACAGACATATATGTTACAAATATACCTGAAAATATTTCTGTTGGAAGTAGTATTGGAATAGGAACTGAAAAACTACTAGTCTTAAACACTTTTAATGATAATAATATTTTAAGAGTATCAAGAGGTTCAGTATCTGGTGTTCATACTGTATCTACTCCTATCAGTTTAATTCCAAATTTCTTTAATATTCCTCTACAAACAGATTATTTTGAATCAAAAATAAATGATTTAGTTTATTTTAATCCTCATGAATCAATAGGTGTTGGTACTATAGTTGGTTTAGGATCAACATCTCAATCAACTCTTGGTGATTTAATTAATGTCGTATCCACACCAACTCGTAGCATTAGATTACCAAATCATCCATTTAAGACAAATCAAAAAATAACATTAACAAAACCTGCAGCTGGTTATGGAATAACTGTATCTAAGGATGATGGAGTATCAACATTTACATTAGCAAATAGTGGTAATACTGAAGATATCTTTGTAATAAGAAAATCTAAAGATTACATTGGTATTGTAACTCAGGTTGGATTAACAACTACTTCTGATGGACTGGCATTTGTAGGTGGTACACCTGCTAAAGTTGGATCAAATAGATTTGATTATCTTTTACAATCTAATCCAACGCAAGTAACAGGGAGATTACAAAGAGTTGATGCTGTAGTATCAGTATCAACATCTCATGGTCTAGTTGATAATGATATCATTGATTTACAATTAGCACCCAATCAATCTGTAGGTATTGGTACATCAACTTCAATAGATGTAAGATTTGATTCTCATAATCAATTGTTACTAGTAAATCCAATAAATTGCTCAACAAGTGGAGTAACAATTGCATCAAATAAATTTAGTATTACATCTCACAATTTAAATACTGGGGATAAAATTAAATATACTTCAAGTTCTGTTTCTGGAGGATTAGTAAATCAAGAATCTTATTATGTTTTCAAGATAGATGATGATAATTTTAAACTTGGAGAAACATATTCTGATGTTATAAGTAATCCAGCAAAAATTATTGAATTAAGTTCAACTGGAAATAATCATGAGTTTTCTTTAATTAATCCACCACTAACAGTATTCAGAGATAATAATTTAGTATTTGGATTAGGTCATACTTCATTAGAAGGATATGAATTTAAAATTTATTATGATAAAGATTATAAAAATGAATTCATATCAGTTGGAAATACAACTAATTTTCAAGTAATAGGAGTTGGTACGATTGGGATTACTTCAACTGCATCTGTAACTTTAAATTACTCTGATGGTATTCCATTCAACTTATTTTACAATATTGAAAAAAGTGGTTTCATCAGCACATCTGATACTGATGTTGTAAATTACAATAGAATTAATTATATTGATAGCAATTATAGTGGAAAGTATAACGTATTTAATGTACCATCAGTAGTTGGCGCATCATACACTAGTTTTAGTATTTCATTAAAAGAAATTCCAGAAAAAATTTCTTATGCTTCAACTGAAACTAATGTATTAAAATACTCAACAAAATCAAAACTAGTTAATGGACCAATTAATAGTGTCAATATTGATTTTGGTGGAGTAGGTTATGATAGTTTACCATCCTTTGTTAGTATTGCTTCAACACAAGGGACAAATGCAACTCTGTTACCAGATTCAACTACAATCAATAGAGTTGATGATGTTAGAATATTAAATCCAGGTTTTGAATATTCTTCTGATCCTACATTAAAACCAGAAGCTTTTGTTTCTCCAGTCATATCAATAATTAATTCAAACACAATTTCAAATATAGAAGTTATAAGTGGTGGAAAAAATTATGCAACAACACCAGATCTAGTGATCATAAACCCAGTTACTGGTTTGGAGAATAAGACTGGATTCATAAAATCAGATCCTCTTGTAGCAAGTTCAATTGATAGTGTGGCTATTGTTGTACCTCCAAAAGGATTACAATCAATTACTCATCAAATATTTTCTGTTAATAATAGTAATGGTTCCACAGTTAGTAGATTAGAATATAATTCATCAGTTGGAATCGTAACTTGCACATTAGTTACTCCAGTATTGGGATTTGCAACACCACCATTTTCTGTTGGAGATAAAATATTTGTTGAAGGTCTTCAAAAAGAGGTATATTCTGGTGTTTCAGAAGGAACTGGATTTAATTCTCCAGATAATGGATACAATTTTTATGAAGTTACTAATGTAGATAATAGTAATCCAGCAACAATTTCTTTTGATTTATCATCAGTGACTACTAATGCTGGTGTTGCTAAAACATTACAAAATTCTTTTGGTACAATTATTAATAAAAATGATTATCCAGAATTTAAAGTAACACAAAATATATCTAAATTTAGTGTTGGTGAAAAATTATTAGCATTAGTAGGTGATGTTTATACTTCAACTAACTTAAAAGTTTCTGAATCTACCAATGAATTTATAAAAATTGAAGAGGAAATTCCTGGTTCATTTAACTTAATAACTAGTCAACTAATAAAAGGTTTTAATAGTGGAAATATAGGAACTATAAATGCAATTTCAAAAAATAGTGGTATTTTTGAGATTAATTATTCATTAAGACAAGATCAAGGTTGGACTAATGATATTGGTAAATTAAATCAAGATTATCAAGTAACTCCAGATAATGATTATTATCAAAACTTATCATATAGTGTAAAAAGTTCAATAACATATGAAGATCTAATTAATCCTGTTAATAGATTACTTCATACAACAGGATTAAAGAATTTTGCTGATGTAGGAATAACTTCTATAACTAATGCAGGTATAACAACATCTTCATCCTTAGATACTATAGCTCTTGATTTTATAGATCAAAAAAGAGTTGATACAATCAATAATTTTGATATGGCAATTGATGTTGATGTTGTAGATAATAAATCCAAATTTATCAAGTTACAAAATACAAAATTATCACCTTATATTGAATGTAGAACCAATAGAGTTCTTGAAATAGATAATATTAGTAGTTTATTTTCAAACACAACACAATCTTTATTACAATTTTTAGATTTATCAATCAATACAAGATATGCAACTTTCTTAGTTCAAGTAAAAAATCCAAATAACAATAATACTCAATTAAGTGATTTAGTTTTATATAAAGATGTCGATGATGTTTTTATTGCAGAAAAAGCAAGAATTCACACAACACCTTCTAATTTGGGTGAATTGGAAGGTCAAATAGATGGAGCTGGAAATATTAGTTTAAAATTTACACCTGATGATTTTGAAAATAATGATTATGATTTAAAAATATTAAAAACTTCATTCAATACTCAATTAACTGGTATAGGAACTCAGTCAATCGGGTTTGTGAATTTATCTGGAATTAATACTACAGTATCTACTGCAACAACCTCTGTAATCATATCATCTAATGTAGTTAATACTGACGCATTTTTTGCATCAGTAGAAGTAAATGATCTTGCCACACAACAAGTAAATTTTGTTGATTATTATATTACACATGATGGAACAAATACATTCTTCTCAGAATTTTATTCTGATTCAGAACAAAATACAACATCCAATTTTATAGGTACATTCCTATCCGAAATAGAATCTGGAATATTATCTTTAAAATTTGAAAATGATGCTCCGAATGAAGTTTTAGTTAGATCAAGAATAATAGGAATAGGCACTACATCTGTGGGTGTAGGAACTCATAGATTTAAACTTTCAGGTCAATTAGATGGAACAGAAAAAACATGTAAATTTGAATCTAATTTCTCAAATGTATCAACATCCTCTACAATAACAACTTTTTTAAATAATCAAATATCATCTTTCAAGAGTTTCGTAAGAGTATCAAGTGGATCTACTAGTGCTCTACATCAAATTGTTGTTGCACATGATTCTACTAATTCTTATCACACTCAATATCCATTTGTATCAATTGGAAGCACTTCGGGCATAGGAACATTCTCTTCTACATTAGTTGGGAATGATTTAAATTTAAATTTTCATCCTGATGTATTGTATTCTGGTGGAACAAATAATGTTCAAGTTCAAGTATTCAGTGAAGCATTTTATTCAGAAACCGATTTACTTAACATACCACCTGATTTACAATACGGAACAGTAACCGAATCATTATCATTTGCACAATTTGATTCAATAAACGGAAATAGATCTAACAAAACTAGTTTTAATTTACAATCAAATCAGAAACCAATATTTCAAAAACAATTTAATCCAGCTGATGCATCTACCTTAGATCATGTTACAGGCATCTTTACAATCGAAGATCATTTCTTTGAAACTGGTGAAAGATTAATTTACAATCCAGGTTCCACATTTTTAGGAATTAATTTATCTGGTATTGCAACTGCCAGTGGAACTTTAGGGTCGGAAGTATATGCAGTAAAAATTAGTAAAGATCAATTCAAAATTTCAAAATCTAGATCTGATGCCACTATAGGTGTGTCGGTAACATTTACTAGTGTTGGTACAGGAAATGCTCATGAATTTGAAATGTTTAAAAAGAATGAAAAGGCACTTTTATCTGTTGATGGTATAATTCAATCTCCAATAGCATTTACACCAATTACAACTACTCTTGAATATGCAATTACAAATAGTGCAACGACATTTAGTGTAACTGGATTATCATCTATTACTTCAGATGATATCATTAAAGTTGATGATGAGTTTATGAAAATAACCAATGTTGGTTTTGGAACTACTTCAGTGGGACCAATATCTGAAACAGGTTCTGTAAAATTATTAAATGTTGAAAGAGGGTCTATAGGATCCGCATCTACAAGTCATAGTGCAGGTGCAACAAGTAGATTATTTTCTGGTGGTTATAATATTACTGATAGTACAATTCATTTTAGTGAACCTCCAAAAGGAACTAATAGTGCTCAAAAAACACAATCAAACTTAGATTCTATTAGATCAACTTTTAATGGAAGAGTATATTTAAGACAAGATTATAGTACAAATACAATATTTGATGACATATCAGATGATTTTACTGGTATAGGTCAAACTTTCCCCGTAAAAGTTGGAGGAGCAAGCACTTCTGGTATCACTACAGGTAGCACAATGCTACTTTTGAATGGAATATTTCAAACACCCTCAACATTTAATAATTTGGGAAACAATTATGAATTTACAGAAGTAGGTGGTGCAAGTAATGTAGTATTTACAGGAATTACATCATCAAATAACTCTAAAATTATAAGTGATGTTGATGTAAATCAAAACCAGTTACCAAGAGGTGGTGTAATAGTATCACTTGGATCAACTGGTGGATTAGGTGTTGCAAACTTAGCACCAGCAAAAGTTAAAGCAACTACAAATGGAAGTGGATCAATTGTAGGAATTGTTGGTATTGCAACCACTGGTGGTGCATTTGGAATAAGCACAGCAAAATACAATCATTTAACAGGTCAACTTCAAGTTACAACTTCAAGTAATCATGGATTTAGAAATATTAATGAGTTTGTAAGATTAGATGGTATGGTATTTAATCCATCATTTACGATACCAAATGATAGAGATTTTAGTGTAACTGGAATTTTATCAGCAACTACATTTACAACTGACATAGGTGTAGACTCACAAGCACGTACATATGTTGGTTCAGGAACTGCATTTGAGTATTTGGCAGATTTGACATTTGGGTCTGGATATCGTAACCCCGTTTCTGTTGCTGTTACAGATTTATCTGGAAATGGAGCAAGTGCAGATATTACAGCAGAGGTTGTCTCTAATACACACGTATTTGTAAGTGCAACAACTAATTCTGTTTCAGTTACTGGAGGTTCTCCTCTCACTCCTACAGGTGCTACATACGATCCAGCAACAGGAAATTTAGTTATTACAAAAGCATCTCATGGATTAACAACAAGTGATACAGTTGGTCTTGCAACTAATTCATTCGTATTCAGATGTGCTCAAGATAACTTCTCAACTGATCATGCTTATCCTCGATCTGGTCCCACACCAAGTTCATCTGGAGGAGATCCTGCACATAATGCAACTCTAGCAATTATTTCAAAAACAACAAATACCTTTACAGTTAATGTAGGTATTACAAATACTGGTACAGGTGGTGCCCTCAAATTTAATATTAATAATGCAGGTACTGGTTACACTCAACCCCAAATTCAAGTTTCTTCACCATCTTATAGTAACCTTCCAATTACTGGTGTATCACGAAGGGGTATTGGAGCAACAACTGATACTGGAACAGGTGTTACATTAACGATAGGGGTTGGAGCAGCAGATACTACAGTTGGTCTAGGATCTACTTCATATGAAGTTACTAGTTTTGAATTAGAAAGCTCTGGATATAATTTTAAAGTTGGAGATGTTTTCAAACCTGTTGGATTAGTCACTGATAGATTTTTAAATACTTCTCAATTAATAGATGATTTTGAATTAACAGTTTTAGAGGTGTTCAGAGACCAGTACTCATCTTGGAATTTTGGTCAGTTTGATTATATTGACTCTATAAAAGATTTGCAGGATGGAGTTAGAACTAGATTCCCACTTATTTACAATTCAGAGCTATTAAGTTTTGAAACTGATGAAAATAACCCAGATTCTTCGTTAATCAATTTAGATACATTATTGCTAATATTTGTCAATGGAGTAATACAAGATCCAGGTAATTCCTACACATTTGATGGTGGTACAACATTTTTATTCACACAACCTCCCGATTCAGATGATATTATAGATATATTCTTTTATAAAGGCACAGAGGGAGTTGATGCTGTTCAGGTGGCAGCTGGATCATCTATATCACCAACAATTAAAGTAGGTGATGAAGTTCAGTTAGGTAACAATAATTTACTATTTGACGAAACTCAATCAGTCAGATCAGTTTTTGCAATTGCTGCCTCAGATGAATTAGAAACAAATTTATATACTCAACAAGGTGTAAATGAAAACGTATTTAAACCTTTAAATTGGACAAAACAAAAAATTGACAAGAAGGTAAATGGTGAAATTGTATTTAAAACAAGAGACTCTATTGAATCTCAAGTATATCCAACTGCTAAAATTATTGGTGATTTAACAACAACTGGTGATGAGTTATTTGTAGACAATGCTAAGTTCTTTAGTTATGAAGATGATTTTTCTGCTTTAAATGTATCTGGAATTGGTGGTTTGATTGTAAATTCAACAGATATTGTGGGATCTGCATTTACTGCAGTTGTATCTGCTGCTGGAACAATTTCCTCATTATCAATAACTAATCCAGGTAGAGGTTATGTTGGATCTGCGTTTACTATATCAATATCTCCTCCAGTTAATATTGGTGTGGGTGTTGGAACAACTGCTACAGCCACCGCAACTATTACAAATGGAGTGGTTACTGGAACAACTATAGTAAATCCAGGTTTTGGTTATACCACTACTTCAGTTCCACCAGTTTTAGCACCAACTCCAAAAGTGATTAAAGAAAGTATTACTAGTATACCAACTATAAGAGGTTTTGATGGTGCTATCACTGGAATAGCAGTGACTGGTGGTATATCACACCCTACAGCATTGCAATTTACATTTGATGCTGATTTGACAGACAATCCTGGATCTATATTAAGTCATCTTGCAGTTGGATATCCTATTTTTGTATACAACACTCAAGTTGGTCATGGTGTGACATCAGTAAGTAGTAGTGATTCACTCGTAGTTGGCATAGGAACTACCTGTGTTGATAATGTTTATAAAATAAATGCTTATAATTTAACTAATAAGACATTTACATGCAACATAATGAGTGGAGTAAATACAACTGGTATAGATACTTCTGGAACAACAATTGGTAGTTTCTCTTGGGGAAGAATATCTGGGTTTACAAGAGGTGTAAATCCTGTATCAATTGGAATAACTGGATTGACTATTGATTCAGGTTTAACAACCTTTCCATCTATTCAAAGACGAAATTATGGACTTAGAAGCACTGGTTCATTAAGAAAGGATCTTGGGTAGTATAAATATAGAAAAAAGCTAATGATATGGCGGCAATTGTAACAGATCAATTTAGAATTTTAAATGCAAATAATTTTGTAGAGACCATAGATAACTCTGCAAACTCTTATTATGTTGTGGTTGGTCTTGCAAACCCAACACTTGCAGTTGGATTTGGTAGAACCACTGCGTGGGATACAAATACACCTAATCCAGTAGATAATATCAATTATATTAACCACACTGGAGATGTTCAAATATTTGGTAAAAAGGTAACAAGTGCGAATGTAAGAAGACTAATAACAAGAAGAAATTGGACACAAGGAACCAGATATGAAATGTATCGACATGATTATAGTGTTGCTAGTCCATCTCCAGTAACAAATTCAACAAGATTATACGCATCAAGTTATTATGTAATGAATAAAAATTTTGATGTATATATTTGTCTTGATAATGGATCTTCAGGAATAAGCACTACAGGAAACGCATCGCAGGATGAACCATTGTTTACTGATTTAGAACCAACTAGAGCAGGTGAAAGTGGTGATGGTTATATTTGGAAGTATTTGTTTACTGTCCCACCAAGTGATATTATTAAATTTGATTCTACTGAATATATCTCTGCTCCTGGTGACTGGCCAACTTCAACAACAACTCAAATACAATCTGTAAGAGAGAATGGTGATTCAACAATAAACAATAATCAAATTAAAAAAGTCTATATTGATAAACAGGGTTTTGGATATACTCAAAATATAGTTGGTCGAGAGGTAGACATTATTGGTGATGGTACAGGTGCTAAAGTTGTTATCGATACTGATAGTAATGGAAAAATTATTAAAACTAATGTTTCTTCTGGTGGTCAAGCATATACTTATGGAATGGTAGATTTAGGACCATTAGGTAATAGTGGTGTATCTGCTGGAAATAAAGCAAAATTAATTCCTATTATACCTCCATCTAGAGGTCATGGTTTTGATTTGTATAAGGAACTGGGAACTGATAAATTATTAGTTTATGCGAGATTTGATGATTCAACAAAGGATTTTCCAACTGATACTAAGTTTTCTCAAATAAGTATTGTAAAAAATCCAACATCAATAGGATCAACACAGACATTTACTGCTAATGATTTTTCATCAGTAAATGCTATAAAAGTAGTTTCTCCTTCTGGATCACCAACTATAGGTGAAAAAATTCAACAACAAGTAACTGGTGGAGTTGCTGAAGGTTACATTGTTTCATATGATACTGATACAAGTGTAATTAAATATTATCAAGACCGATCTTTATACTTCAATCAGACATCAGGAGATCAAACTGATTATGTTGGTGTTACAACTGAGGCAAAAGTTTTATCTTTTGAGTCCTCAGCTGATAGTATAACTGCACCTACAAGTGGATTTACAGCTACAGTAGATCAAAACTTTACTGGTGTAAGCACAAATCCTACTGGTAACAAAGTAATTTCATTAGGAGTTAACTTCACAAATGGTCTTGCTTCTCCTGAGATAAATAAAGGATCAGGGGATATTATTTACTTAGATAATCGTCCATTGATAACTAGAAACTCTAGACAAAAAGAAGACATTAAAATCATCTTGGAATTTTAAAAAATGCCACAAAAAACGAATTTAAATATAAGTCCTTATTACGATGATTTTGATAAGGAAGATCAATTTTACAGAGTTCTGTTTAAACCAGGATTCCCTGTCCAAGCAAGAGAGTTAACAACTTTACAATCTTCTTTACAAAATCAAATTGAATCATTTGGTAGTCACATCTTTAAAGATGGGTCTATGGTAATACCTGGTAATATTAATTATGATAATCATTATTATTCAGTAAAAATAAACAATGAACATTTAGGTATACCAGTTTCACTATACTTAGAGCAACTAGTTGGTTTAACTTTAAGAGGACAATCATCAGGTATTACATTAAAAATTGATAGTTACGAATTAGCTGGTTCTAGTACAGAAATAAATGATCTAACAATTTTTGTTCAATATGTTAAATCTGGGGATAATAATGAGATATCATTTTTAGATGATGGGGAAATATTAATAACTGAAGAATCTTTCATATATGGAAATACTGCAGTAAATGAAGGAGAAACTGTTATAACACTTATAGATGAAAGTGCTTCTGCAATCGGATCAGCAGTTGGTATACAATCTGGCACATATTTTATTAGAGGATCATTCGTTGATGTTTCAACTGATAAAATAGTTTTAGACCCATATACTAATGTATCATCATATCGAGTTGGTTTAAACATAAATGAGGAATTAGTAACTGCAAAGGATGACGATTCTTTATATGATAATGCACGAGGATTTTCTAATTATGCTGCACCAGGTGCTGATAGATTAAAAATAACCACAACTCTTGGTAAAAAAAGTTTAACTGATTTTAATGATACCAATTTTATTGAATTATTAAGAATACAAGATGGTGAATTAAAAATATTAGTTACAAAAACACAATATTCTTTAATAAGAGACTATTTTGCATCAAGAACATTTGACGAATCTGGACATTATTCTGTAAATCCTTTTAGAATACAAGTTGAAAATTCTCTTAATGATGGTATTGCTAATGATGGTTTATATAAATCTAACGAAACAACAGAAGAGGGAAACACTCCGTCTGATGACTTAATGTGTATTAAAGTATCAGCTGGAAAGGCATATGTAAAAGGATATGACATAGATCTTGGTGGGACTCAAGTTCTTGATATTGAAAAACCAAGAGATAAAAGAGAGGTTTCATCTGCTTTAGTTCCATATCAAATGGGAACTATATTAAAAGTTAATAATATATTTGGTGTACCAGTTCCAAATATAAGAGGAAATTCAACAACTGCTCTTAGTCTTCAACTTTATAGTGAAAGAACAGGTTCAAATACTGCTGGTTCAGGTGAATTTATTGGTAGAGCTAGAGTATATTCATTTAATGTTACTGATGCATCTTATGTGAACGATTCTACTCAGTGGGATCTACATGTATTTGATATGCAGATTTTCACTAGATTAACTTTAAATAAATCTGTTACAAATACTGAACTTCCTCAAGGATCTTTTGTTAGAGGAGTAAGTAGTGGTGCTTATGGATATTCTGATGCTGCTGGTGGAGATGCATTAACCATTAATTTAAGTGACATAACTGGTAAATTTATTCAAGGTGAACAAATTGTAATTAATGAAGATCCTCAAATTTCAAGATCAATTGGTATAGTTAAAAATTTTGGAATTCAAGATGTAAAATCAGTTTATCAAGATGCTAGTTCTGCAAGTGGATATACTGCTGATTTTGTAGGAGATGTTGTATTAGATAAAAAAATTGCTCCAAGTTTTAGTGTTTCAGATCAATTAAACATTAATGCTGCTGGTATAGCAACATGTGCAGGTAGAAGTTTTTCGGGTATTAAAACAGACACAATAGTTAGATATCAATTACCAGGTGAAACAATAGAAAGATTTAATAGAATAATAAGTGTAGCTAATGATGGATTATCAATCACTCTTGCATCAGTTCCAACTATATCTGGAGTATGTAATGGTGCTTTACCAACTGGTGCTTCAGTATCACCAACATTTAAGTTAGGATTTCCTAACATAAAATTAGAAGAAAATAAAGGTTTATTTTCACCTATTGGTAACTCTGATATATCAGATGTAAATTTATCTAATTCTAATTTAGTTGTTGGAGTTAATATTACTGGAGAATCAACAGATGGTTCTGGTGTGATGACTTTTGATCTGAGTGCTAGTGGTATTTCAAGTGCATTTTATGAAAGTTTTGATGAAGAAAGATATTCCGTTCACTATAGTGATGGATCTATAGAAGATTTAACATCAGATCAATTTGTATTGGGGAATAATGGACAATCTGTAACAATTAATGGTCTAACTGCAAGTCAAAGTAATGTTGTTGTAAGTACAACTCTCAAAAAACAAGCAATAAAAAGTAAACAGAAAAATTATATAAGGAGTCAAAAATTAGCAATTGAAACAACTGCGGTTGGTATCAATACTACATTAACAGGAATGCCAAAGGGGACTAGTTATGGTTTAAGAGTTGAAGATAGAGAAATATCATTAAATTATCCAGATGTTGTTAAAGTTGTTGGTGTTTTTGAATCTATAGACTCTGATGCACCTGTATTAGATAAATTAACATTCCCATCTGGACTCGGTTTAGACACGAATGCTATTCTTGGTGAAAAAATTACTGGATCAAGTAGTGATGCTATAGCTCAAATAACATCTATAATTTCTTCTACTCAGGTAGAAATCGCATATTTAAACTCTGATGTATTCACAACAGGTGAAGTAGTTAATTTTAATGAATCTAATATATCAACAACATTACAATTAATTACTGCAGGTAATGCTTTAAATGTTACTAATATATTTAAATTAGATAAAGGACAAAGAGATCAATTCTATGATTATTCGAGATTAGTAAGAAAACAAAATTTTTCTCCCCCAAGTAGAAAACTTTTAGTAATATTTGATCGTTATGATGTTCCATCAAATGATACTGGTGATTTTTATACAGTTGAATCATATGATGAAGAAAGATTTTCATACGATATTCCAAATATTGGTGGACAAAGTATTAGATCTTCAGATGTAATAGATTTTAGACCAAGAGTAACATCTCCATATACTGGATCAATATCACCATTTATTTTTCAAAGTAGAGATTTTAATACCACTATAAACCCAGAATTTATAACAACTCCTAATGAGAGTTCTATTTTAGGTTATAATTATTATTTACCTAGAATTGATAAAATAATATTGGATCAACAAGGTTTTTTATCGATAATAAAGGGAGAGTCAAATGTAGATCCTAAACCACCAATTCATTCTAAGGATTCTATGCAGATCGCATCAGTATCTTTACCTGCATATCTTTATAATCCAAATGATGCAGAAGTGAATATTATTGATAACACAAGATATACAATGAGAGATATTGGTGGGTTAGAGGATAGAATTGAAAATTTAGAAGTTACAACATCATTAAGTTTACTTGAACTTGATACAAAAACATTACAAGTACAAGATCCTGATGGACTTTCAAGATTTAAAAGTGGTTTCTTTGTAGATGATTTTAAAAATACAGATTTAGTAGACTCAAGTGATCCAGATTGTAGAATAACAGTTGATTCTGATGCAAAGGAATTACTAGCACCAGTTGATTTTTGGTCAATTCCTGTTGAAGTTGCTTTAGATACAACAGTAAATATAGATACTGCTGACTTTTCAGAAGATCTTCCTTTATTAGATCCTAATTGCAGAAAAACTGGTGAGACTATTACTTTAGATTATGAAGAAGTTACATTCTTAGATCAACCTCTTGCATCAAGAGTTGAGAATGTTAACCCATTTAATATGATTCAATTTAATGGACTTATACAATTAAAACCTTTTTCAGATTCATGGGTGAGAACAGTAAAAGTAGATGGTGGTACAATAACAAGAACTGGTAATCAAAATAGAACCTTTACAAGAACAGAAGTTATTAGTGTAGATATTGATTCATATATAAGATCAAGAAATGTTACATTTGATGCACATAGTCTTAAACCACAAACTAGAGTATATCCATTTTTTGATAGCACTAGTGGAATAGATATTATTCCAAAGTTAGTTCAAATTGAAATGGTAAATGGAATTTTTGAAGTTGGTGAAACTGTAGATGTATTTGATCCTAAAGGTAAAATTACTGCATCTTTCAGAATAACTAGACCAGACCATAAAGGGGGTTCAATTAACAAACCAAAAGAAACTTATAAAGCTAATCCATATGACACAAGTATCACTTTTGGTAAAAAATATTCAGCATCATCTGATGTGTTAAATGTAGATATACGTTCTTTATCAGATGAAGCACAAGGTAAGTATTTTGGATATATTAAAAAGAATAAATCTGTTATTCTTGGTAGAAGTAGTGGAGCACAAGCAAAAGTAACTGCTTTAAAACTTGTAACTGATGTTTATGGGGATGTATTAGGATCATTCTTCTTTAGAAATCCATTGCGTGATCCACCACCACCTTTAAGATTTAAAACAGGAGTTAGCACATTTAAGTTGACTTCAAGTAAAAATAATAAAGAAAATTTACCAGGTAGTGTTACTATAAGTGATGGTGAAACAACTTATGAAACTGATGGTTTAGTTGAAACTATAAGAAAAACTAAAATCATTGAAACAATGCCACCTCCTCCACCACCTAGACCAAGAAGGAGAAGAAGGAGAAGAAGACCAGCTAGAAGAGGTGGATGCGATCCATTAGCACAATCATTCACAGTTGATGAAACTGGAATGCATCTTACATCAGTTGATTTATTCTTTGGAACTAAAGATCCCGAAGAAAAATTAATTGTTGAAGTTAGAACTATGGAATTAGGAACTCCAACAAATATGTTGGTTGATGATTTTTCACAAGTTTTTGTTAATCCTGATGATATAAAAGTATCTGATGATGCTTCGGTTCCAACTCGTGTAACATTCCCTTCCCCTATTCATTTAGATCCAAATAGAGAATATGCACTTGTATTGATAGCTCCTACTACAAATAATTATGAAGCATGGGTTGCTCGTATGGGTGAAAAAACAGTTAATACACAGAGTTTACCTGATGCAGAATCTGTTCTTGTCACTAAACAATACATAGGTGGAAGTTTATTCAAATCACAAAATGGAACTATCTGGACGGCTAGTCAATTTGAAGATATGAAAGTAACTCTTTATAAGGCTAAATTCTCAACCACACCAGGTTCTGTATTCTTATACAATCCTAAACTTGATGCTGGTTCTGATGTCATATCTAGATTATCAATTAATGCTATTAAAACATTACCTAGAAAATTAAAAGTTGGAATTGTCACCACTACTGCCACAGATATTGTGGCAAATTTAGGTTTTGGTGTGCAAGTCAGTGATGAAACATCTACTGGTGCAATTCAAGGTTACATTGAACAAACAGGTGGACCAATAAAAGATGATAATAGTAATACTGGACTGACTATTACTGCAGGTGGAAGTGGATATGCAAATGGAACTTATAATAATGTTCCACTATTTGCAATAACTGGAAGAGGTACAGGTGCAACTGGTATAGTTACAGTAACTAACAATGCGGTTTCTGCAATTAAGTTAACAGGTAACACTGGTGGATCTGGATATGTAGTTGGTGATCTTCTTGGAATTACTACAAGCAATGTGACAAAAGGTGTTAATGCAACAATTACTGTTTCAGAATTAAATGGAAGAAGTACATTGTATTTGAATAATGTACAAGGTGAAGAATTCACAACTGGAAGACCTCTCGTTGTTTACAATGGTTCAAATACCATTTCATATGCAAATACTACAATTACATCATCTGCAATATATGATGAAAAATATGCAGGAAATGTTATTGAAGTTGCTCATTATAATCATGGAATGCATTCTGATAATAACTTGTTTACAATTCAGGATGTTGAACCTAACACATCTCCGATTGAATTAACAGACTTTTTAGATGTAGATGATCAAGTTGTATCTGTTGCAAGTACAACTTCTTTTGCAACATATAATGGAATTTCAACTTCTCAAGGTTATCTTAAAGTTAATGGTGAAGTCATATTTTATAGTAGTATTGGTACTAATCAACTTGGTATTGGAACAAGAGGTGTTGATAATACTATAGTTAGAACACATGATGTTGGTTCTATTTCACGTAAGTATGAATTAAATGGATTTGATCTTAGAAAGATAAACACAGATCTTTCTACATCAGACACTACAGCATTATCACAAGCAAAAACTATTGATTCTTATTATATTAATTTGGATAGAGGTATAGCAACTGGTGATGATCAAACTAGTTTTACTAACGAACAAAATTTAGGTGGTGACAATATTCATGCAACACAAAATTATCAGTTTGATTCTGTGATTCCTGATTTACATACCTTTACTCCAAGTACAAATACGAAACTAACTTCACAAATTAGAACGGTTACTGGTACAAGTGCAGGTGGAAATGAAGTTTCATTTATTGATAAAGGTTTTGAACCTGTAGTAGTATACGAATCAAATAGACTTGATTCTCCAAGAATAGTTTGTTCCAGAAGAAATGAAATCTCTAAATTACCAAATTTACCAAAGAGAAGATCATTTACATTAGCATTTAGACTTGAAACTACTGATCCTAATTTATCACCAACGGTCAATTTAAATGATCCACAGGTTATTTTAGAAAGAACTAGACTTAATAAACCAATTGAAGATTATGCAAAAGATGGTAGATCTAATGAACCAACTGGTGATCCTCATGCAGGGGTTTACATAAGTAATCGTATTGATCTTAAAAATCCAGCAACTTCTTTAAAAGTTTTTGTTGCTGCTTATAGACATCCTTCAGCTGATTTCAGACTTCTATATCAATTAATTAGAGAGGATGGCACTGAAACTGAGTTATCATATGAACTATTTCCTGGTTTTGATAATTTAAAAGATACTGATGGAGATAATTTTGGAGATCAAATTATTGATTCTGCAAAAAATAGTGGAAGACCTGATGCATTTGTTTCCCCAAGTAAGTTAAATGAATTTAGAGACTATCAATTCAGCATTGATAATTTAGATGAATTTACTGGATTTAGATTTAAATTAGTGATGAGTGGAACAAATGAGGCATTTGCACCTAGATTCAAAGACTTTAGAGCGATTGCACTAGCATGATACCAGTCGAAGGACACAAAAATTTATATCGAGATGAAAAATCTGGGGCTATTATAAACACTGATAGTCACGGATTTTCTCAATATAAAAAATCAAAAAATTTAAAATTAACTCAAAAACAAGAGATTGATAAAATTAAAGATGATATTGAAGAGATTAAATATTTACTTAAACAAATAGCATCAAAATAGACGGGTTACTGGAAATATAAATATATCTAGAATCCTGATATTGTTTTTAAATGGCAGTTTACGTAAGTAATCTAACTGT
>MDTB01169992.1_pt1 | contig 24113 bp, 18 predicted proteins | sample 811161 | NCBI WGS metagenome assembly MDTB01 (sample SAMN05326650, study PRJNA326480) | marine metagenome | isolation source: seawater | place: Mediterranean Sea | collected 2009
GGTGATTTTTGGGATGGGCGTCAACAAAATGGCGATATTGTGAAGGGCTCGTATATCTACAAAGTCAATTATTATACCGAAGAAAATGAATTATTAACTCAGCAGGGCAGTTTCGTTCTTATTAAATAATAAAATATTAATAATATGCTAGATATGATGAAAATGATGGGCAAAGTCAAAGAAGTCCAAGAAAAAATGAAAATTGCCAAAGAAGAACTGGATAACCTTTTTGTGGAAAGTGATTCAGGAGCAGGCTTGGTAACCGCTAGATTCAATGGGAACAAAGAACTCTTGGAACTAAAAATAGATAACTCACTTTATGGAAAAGAGGATAAAGAACTTCAAAAAGATCTTATAATAGCAGCTGTTAATAAAGGAATAAAAGCTGCAGAACACCAGAGCAAAGAACATTTACAAAAAGCCACGCAAGGTATACTTCCAAATATTCCTGGAATGGATCTAAATAGCATGATATAATGTCTGTTACTGCCATTGTCATTTTAAACTATAATGGGATTGATTTTCTAAAAAAATACTTAGGTATCTTGATCAAAACCTCTAGTAATTATGAAATAATTGTGGCAGACAATGGATCAACAGATTCCTCATTAGATTGGTTAAAAAAAAATCATTCGGAAATCAGAACAATAGTATTAAAAGAAAATAATGGATATGCTGGTGGTTATAATCTAGCTCTTAAAGAGGTAGCAGCTGACTATTACGCCCTCATCAATTCTGATGTTGAAACGACGTTAAATTGGTTAGATCCTTTGGTTGATTTTTTGGAGGAATATCCCAATTATAGTGCGATTCAGCCAAAAATTTTGAATCAAAATGATCCTTCTAAGTTTGAATATGCCGGGGCAGCCGGTGGTCAACTCGATGCTTGGGGCTACCCCTTCTGTAGAGGTCGAATTTTTGATACTATCGAAAATGACCAAGGTCAATATGATGATGCCATTGATGTGTTTTGGACCTCTGGGGCTTGTATGGTCATAAGAGCTAATGACTTCAATGATATTGGCGGATTTGATGCTGACTTTTTTGCTCATATGGAAGAAATCGATCTTTGTTGGAGATTGGCAATGAAAGGGAAAAAATTTAGGTTCTGTCCAAAAAGTACGGTACACCACGTAGGCGGCGGCACGCTATCTACTTCAAATCCTCAAAAAACTTATTTAAATTTTAGGAATGGTCTAGTCATGCTTTTAAAAAACCTACCCAAAAAACAGCTTATCAAAATTCCTTTAAGAATGGTTGTTGACTTAGGTACTGCTTTTTTGTTTTGGAAATATCAAGGATTTGGTCACTTCAAGGCCGTATGGAAGGCGGAATTAGACTTTATACTGAACTTAAGAAAATATTGGAGAAACAGAAGTCAACATGCTTATCCAAAAATAAGCATTGAACATCCCATAGAAAGTGTCGCGCTACAATACTTCTTTTTTAATAAAAAGACTTACAAAGAGCTGAATCAATAATACCAAAGGGTATTCTCTCTTCTTCTGTAAAGTTTCTTAAAACTCATCCAAAAGGCAATCGCTAAATAAAGGATTAAGGGCGATCCAAAAGTTAAAAAAGAGGCATAAATAAAAGATAAGCGGATACTTGAAGTTGGTATCTTGAGATACTCGCCTACCGCATTACACACCCCAAAAGCATACTTTTCAATAAAATATTCCATAAAATTTGAATATAAAACAAATCAAAGGTAAATATTAACATCTTTTATATCAACAGATTGAACTATTTTGTAATTTTGGGCTAATATTGTAAGAAAATTAAGGAAAAATTAACTTTGGATAGTATCAATAAACGATGAACAAAATGAAAAATTTAAACCTCATAGCGGCCACAATTATCGCTGCCTCTCTATTTAGTGGTTGTGCGCTTAAGAAAATGGTGAAACTTGCCGAAAAGCAAGATTTAGAGGTTAGCCCTGATCCATTGGAACTTCATGGCAACCAAGTTGCCTTTGATCTTTCTGCTGTATTACCTCCCAAAATGCTTCCGACTGGAAAAGTTTATACGCTCAATACAATGTATCAGTATGGTGATAAAGAGATAGAGGTGGGTAGCATTGAGTTCAATGCCGAAGACTATCCTCAGAGTAGTTCAACGACTTCTCGTGTCAGTCGTACCTTTTCTATACCCTATAATACATCTCTGAATCCGGGTAGCTTAGTGATTCAAGGGGAAGCTAAGGATCCAAAAAATGGAAAGGCTCTCACCACAGCGAAAATGGAAATAGCTGTAGGTATTATTACGACATCTAGAGCTGTTCAAAATGCGTACGCAACCAATTATGCGGATCACGGTTACAATGATCAAGAGGAATTGATACCCACTAATATTAATTTCTATTTCCCTCAAGGGAGTGCCTATTTGTCGCAATCTTTAGCTACAGACGGAGAGAGCAACAAGGCAAAAAAATCAAATCTATCCGCGTTTATAGCCGATAAGAATGTGACTCGCACCGTGACGATCACAGGTAAGCACTCTCCTGAAGGTTCAGAAACTATCAACGGTGATCTATCCAAAAACAGAGCTGAAGTAATAGAAAAATATTACCGCAGCCAAATGAGTAAATATGATTACACGGGAGCAGCTGATGAAATAAAATTTATACTCAAGCCTGTCGTTCAAGATTGGTCCGCTTTCAAAGTAGCATTGAGAGCTTCGGGAATCAGTGACGATTCCAAAAAATCATTTTTAAACATTGTCAATGGTTCAGGTTCTTTTGAAGACAAGGAAAAGGCCATGAGAAAAATACCGGCTTACAAATCGGTGTTCGATCGAGTTTATCCATCCTTAAGGACTGCTCAAACTGAAATTCTCACAGTTAAAGAGAAAAAGTCACCTGCTGAAATTTCTTTATTAGCCAAGCATATCGTAAACGGGGATACCACTAGCGAAGTACTCTCCAATGAAGAATTATTATATGCGGCTACTCTCACCCCAAGTCTGAAAGAAAAAGAAGGAATTTACATCGCCGCCTCGAAAAAAGAAGGAAGTTGGGTCGCTCACAACAATCTAGCGACAGTATATTTACAAATGGCTGCACAAAATGGAGACGATATGGCCAAAAACATACAAGATGCATTGACCCAATTAGACATTGCATCCAACAAAGCTGACCATGTCGAAGTACATGCCAACAGAGGAACTGCTCTTATGATGCAAGCATCTTACCAGGAGTCTTTTGAAGCCCTATCAACAGCGATTTCAGGCGCAACGGGTGATCTTAAAGAGGCACTAAATGCTTCAATAGGTTCCATTCATATTAGAATGGGGGATTATGAAAAGGCCAGTGCGGCTTTAGCTGCAGCAGATGATAGTGAAGTGGCAAATTTCAATCGAGGTCTAGCACATCTTTTAGGAGATAATTTCGATGGTGCAAATCGTGAATTTAACAAAATAAGTAATGGCTCTTCACTGTCAGCACATGCAGCATACTACCTAGCGGTCACTGCAGCAAGAAGCAACAATGAAAGTGATATCAAGTCAAAGCTCAAAGCAGCCATATCTAAAGATGCTGCTTTAAAAGAGAAAGCTTTAAATGATTTAGAGTTCTCTAACTATGCAGATGCGGTTGCAGAGGCGATCAGATAACTTTAAAATTTAAAAAAAAGCTCCTCAACGGGAGCTTTTTTTTTTACCCTTAGCACTATTTGATCTTGATGTTTTAATTTAGCACCTTCATTTATTATTATTTGTTATGAGAGAAATTCAGTTCAGGGACGCTCTTAGGGAGGCTATGACCGAAGAAATGAGAAAAGATGAGAACATCTTTTTGATGGGAGAAGAAGTAGCTGATTATAATGGTGCCTATAAAGTAAGTCAAGGTATGCTTTATGAATTTGGTACCAAGCGCGTAATTGATACCCCAATTGCAGAATTAGGGTTTGCTGGGGTAGGCATTGGAGCTGCAATGAACGGGTTAAGGCCCATTATTGAATTCATGACTTTTAATTTTTCTTTGGTCGCCATTGATCAAATTATCAATGGAGCTGCTAAAATGCTCTCTATGTCTGGAGGCCAATACAACGTCCCCATTGTTTTCAGAGGACCTACCGGAAATGCAGGTCAGTTAAGCTCTCAACATTCACAGAACTTTGAGAATTGGTTCGCAAACACACCTGGTTTGAAAGTGGTCGTTCCCTCGAATCCATACGACGCTAAAGGTCTTCTGAAGGCCGCTATTAGGGACAATAACCCTACCATATTCATGGAGTCTGAACTCATGTATGGTGACAAAGGAATGGTTCCAGAAGAAGAATATGTACTAGAAATCGGTAAAGCCAATATCGTAAGAGAAGGAAAAGATGTTACCCTGGTCTCTTTTGGGAAATTTATGAAAATAGCCAATGAGTGCGCCATTGAAATGCAAAAAGAAGGCGTAGATGTTGAAGTTATTGATTTAAGGTCTGTCAGACCCATCGATTATGAAACCATCATTACCTCGGTAAAGAAAACAAATCGCTTGGTTTTACTGGAAGAAACGTGGCCTATTGCTTCCATTTCATCAGACATCAGCCATATTGTACAAAGAAATGCCTTTGATCACCTGGACGCACCCATTTACAGGGTTGTGAGCAAAGATTTACCTTTACCCTATGCGCCTACTTTAATTGAGGAAATATTGCCAAATGTCAAAAAAACTATCGCAGCCATTAATGCGGTTATGTATCGATGAAATTTGATGAACAAGGTCACTTCATAAAGCTGGACAATGCTTTGGCTCCGCCCATCTTATTCATAGTTTTCATCATTTTACGCATTTGATCAAACTGCTTAAGCAACTGATTCACTTCTGTGACGGTCGTACCACTTCCTTTCGCTATTCTGATTTTTCTACTCCCATTCATGAGCTCTGGACTGGATCTCTCCTTGGGTGTCATGGACTTAATAATGGCCTCTATAGGCTTTAAGCTATTGTCATCAATATCAACGCCTTTTATCGCTTTACCCATACCAGGTATCATTCCGACAATGTCCTTGAGACTTCCCATCTTTTTGATCTGCTCCATCTGAATCAAAAAATCATCAAATCCAAACTGATTTTTTTTAATTTTTTTATTGATTCTCTGCGTCTCTTTTTCGTCAAAATTTTGTTGGGCCCTTTCAACTAAGGTCAACACATCACCCATTCCCAAAATCCGTTTAGCCATACGATCTGGATAAAACTGATCCATGGCATCCATTTTTTCACCAGTAGAAATGAATTTAATGGGTTTTTCCACTTGTCTCCTTACAGATAAGGCGGCCCCTCCACGTGTATCACCATCAAGCTTGGTGAGTACCACCCCATCAAAATCAAGACGCTCGTTAAACGCTTGGGCCGTATGAACGGCATCTTGTCCCGTCATGGCATCAACTACAAATAAAGTCTCGGTAGGTTTTATTTCTTTTTTAAGCCCTGAAATTTCAGCCATCATTTGTTCATCGACAGCCAAACGACCGGCCGTATCAATGATTACTGATTTTTTTCCATGGGCTTTGGCGTATTTCATGGCATTTTTAGCAATAGAAATGACGTCTTTATTTTCTACTTCAGCGAAGACCTCTACGTCTATTTGTGCACCCAGAACTTTAAGTTGGTCTATCGCTGCTGGTCTGTAAACATCACAAGCAACCAATAAAACCGAATGACCTTTCTTCTTGATATAATGTGCCAATTTTCCGGAAAACGTAGTTTTACCAGAGCCCTGAAGACCTGCTATAAGCATAATATTGGGATTACCTTCTAAATTTACGGGAACACTTTCTTGACCCATCAATACAGTCAGCTCCTCAGCTACTATTTTAGTTAATAACTGACCAGGAGAAACAGAAATCAAAACATCTTGCCCCAGCGCCTTTAATCTGATGGAATCAGTAACGTCTTTAGCTACTTTGTAATTAACATCCGCATCAATTAATGCCCGTCGGATCTCTTTTACTGTGGCGGCTACATTTAATTCAGTGATCCTACCTTGGCCTTTAATATTTTTAAAGGCACGATCAAGTTTAGCACTCAGATTATCAAACATATACAATAAGTTGTCTTTGTTTTAAAACGTAAAGTTAATAATAGTAAGATATATCAAAATCAATCCCACCAATTTTTGAGACTTAAAATAGGCCCTATAGAAAACCTCTTTTTATAGATAGTAAAGAAAAACTAAGAATTCAAAATAGGGCTCAAATCCGCTGGGGAATATTTAATCGATTTTAACGTCTTGTCATCTCCCCTTCTAAAAACCAGATATTTACCTGATACTTCTCTATAATAACAATCAGTATCTTTCTTTTCTTTGTAATGAGCAACCGTAGCATATGCTTCCTCTTCACTCTCACAGGCTTTACTCATATTGGATCTTTGCACTTCATTGAAAAGTGCGGAAAATTTTTCACCCAATCCAAACTCAAGAATGGCCCCTGAAAGTACGTATTGGAGATCACATAGCGCATCTGCAATTTCCACCATATCTCTTTCAGCAATGGCCTCTTTAAGCTCTTGTAATTCCTCATCAATTAAGGACACTCTTAGATCACATCTTTGCTTTGAAGGAATTTCCGGTTCATTTAAAATCGGATGTTGAAAGGTTTTATGAAAACGGGCTACCTGATTAAGCGGGTCAATTTTATCCATTTGGAAATTATTATTTGATTTTTTTAGATTCATTTTTCATTACCAAAGATAAGAAAAAGGCAAATCCGCCCACTATAAATGTGAGGATGAAAATCATACTGATCAATGCTTGACTACTCATTTGTTGACAAATTTACGATACAAAAAATTATTGGAGATCAATCCAATGATCAATACACCAATCCATTGGGTAATAATGGACGCATTGCTGTAAACATCTATCACATTCCAATGACCTTTGGCGTCCAACCAGGGATAATCACTGTATCCCCTAGACATCCACCAATATATTAAAAAAACTGCCAAAGGAATATTTAGCGTCATACATATTTTGAAATAAAGAGAAGGAACTTTAAAATCAGAATCTAAGTCTATAAAATTCTTTTTAAATTTTGTAAAACCGTATTTAGCCACAGCAAATAAAATAAATAGACCTGATACAATCAATCCTACACCCCAAACCCAATCTTGATTCGAGAAAAAATCCAAACTGTAGGCCGAGGGAAATCCAAAAATTATAAAGAAAAATATGACATTTTTAATCGATTTAGCACGTGAAAAACCTAAATCACTCAAATTTTTGATGAATAATTCTATCATGGCTAATAATGAACTCACCGCCGCAAAGAAGAGCGCTAAAAAGAAAACACTTGACAGCAAAGCTCCGACTTGAATATTTGAAAACAAATCTGGGATGACGGTAAAGGTCAACGCCTGATTCCCGCTCTGAAGATAACTAATGGCGGCCGCTTCTGTTGGCGCCATAGCAAAAACTGCAGGTAAAATAGCCATTCCAGCCATTAATGAGGCCAAATTATTTCCGAAAGCGCCTACAAAAGTATTGAGCGTAACATCTTCTTTATCACTAGAATAAGAAGAGATGGTCATGATCAACCCCCATCCTGCCCCAGTCGACCAAGCTGATTGGGTCAATGCCTCTATCCATATTATCGGATCAGAAAAATGATCGAAATTAATGGCAAACATATACTCCAATCCCATCAATCCTTTATCCATATTCAAAGCAATAATGGCCACAATGATCAAAAGGACAAAAAGTGAAGGGATCAATATTTTATTGGCTCGCTCCAATCCTTTTTGCACACCCCGTGTCAATAACAACGAACCTAAAATAACAATCGCTATATAAAGCAAAATAGTGATCCAATTACCGTTGGATATAGAATTCCAAAATTGATGAAGGTAATCTGGATTTTCGATCAACCGTGATTTCAGCGATTTTGCATCAAATATATTTGATACTGAAAAACTAAAATAGCGCAAGGCCCATGCCGTAACTACAGAATAATAAAAGGCAATCCCCAAGGTACAAATGGTTATAAAAAAACCCATGAAAGTGAAGGGTTTACCAGTAAGCATAGTAAAAGATCCTATAACGCCTTTTTTATATTTCTTCCCAATTGAGAATTCGGCCAAGAGCAAAGGAATTGACCAGATGAGTAAAAAGAAAATCCAAAGTAATAAGAAAGCGCCCCCATATTGGCCTGCCAGTCTAGGGAATCTCCAAAGATTTCCCGCTCCGATAGCCATGCCCAATGAAGCCAAGATAATACCCCATCGATTACTGAATTGTTCCACTTGTTTCACTCCTTTTATTTAGAACTTAGAATAGGGAATTTAATATAAAATTATGATACAGCGCCTTAATTTTTTTTAATTATTTAAAATCGATTATGCCTTAATAACCATTATTTTTTTTAAATGACTTGACCCTTCAAACACTGAGCTGAACATCCCATAATTCTGAAAATCTATCACTCCTTCATTATCTCGATATTTTGAAATTCCAAATAATCTGTGATGAGTCCTTTTAAAATTAAAATTAGTTGTAGGCACAACTAAATCATTATACATTGCGTTTTACTATTATTATGCATAAAGAAGATTTTTTTCCACAATTTGAAAAGCTCCTATTGCCATGGCTTGGACAAGTGATGAAATCTTTCGATTTTCATCTGGCCGATAAGCTCTTGAATCCTGGAGTATTTTTAAGTAAGCACCAAATCATACTCTTACGCATACTGAGCAATCAGGATGGAATTCCACAAAATGACTTGGCCTTCATTACTGACAGAGATAAAACCTCCTTGACCCGCCTCATTTCAATTATGGAGCGTAAAGGGCTTTTGACGAGTAAAACTTGTGAATCAGACAGAAGAGTCAATAATATTTTCATCACTCAAAAAGGTTTAGAAGAAACAAAAACAGCATTTCCTCTCATCATCAATGAAATCGATAAAATTCAACATAAAATAGACGCCCAAGAAATCAAGACTACCATCAAAGTTTTAAAACAAATAATCACCTTTACAAATCGTAAAGAGCTTCCAATCACTATCCTGAAATAAAATGAGACAAATAACTATTGTATTGGGAATAATCATCTTCGTCGGATCTATCTTCGGAGCTCAAAAGATTATTTCAAGTAAAAAAAGCTTTAAATCCAAAGAAAATAAAGTCATTCCGTTGGCTTCTGTAAGTACAGTTGAAAATAAAACTATCCCAGTCTCCATCCGGGAGCAAGGGAGATTAATTGCTAAAAAAAGAACCAATTTATATGCCGAAGTTCAAGGTATTATGAAGATCAGATCCAAAGAGTTCAAAATAGGTGTCGCTTTTAAAAAAGGTGAGGTCATGATTGAAATGACCAATGATGCCTACTACGCCAATCTCCAAGCTCAAAAAAGTATACTTCAAAATTTGATCACCAGCATTTTACCAGATCTAAGACTTGATTACCCCAGAGCCTATAAAAAATGGGATAAGTACTTAGACGAATTTGAGTTAAGCCAACCTTTAAGAAAACTACCCAAAACTTCATCAGATCAAGAAAAGTTCTTTATCACGGGAAAAAATATTTATACCACTTATTACAACACCAGAAATTTAGAATTGATCTACCAAAAGCACCTCATTAGAGCTCCATTTGATGGTATCCTAACCTCAGCAGCGGTGGAAGCTGGTACTGTCATTCGATCCGGTCAATTGCTCGGTGAATTTATCGACCCTTCAGTATTTGAAATGCAAGTAGATATCGGAAAAAACATCATATCAGCCGTCGATATAGGAGTCCCAGTTCAGATTTATGCACCTGACCAAAAAAATCAATCATATCAAGGTACGGTCATTCGCGTAAATGGTAAAATTGATCAAGAAACACAAACTGTTAAAACTTTCATCTTGTTAAAAGAACCTGCTTTGAAGGAAGGTATGTATCTAGAGGCCATCATTCCTGTCCAAAAAATTGATGATGCATTTGAAGTAAATCGTTCACTTTTGGTCAACCAGAATCAACTCTTCGTTGTCAAAGATAGTCTTTTGACCCTCCTGCCTATCAATATACTTCACAAAGGTGAAAAGAACTTTATTGTTAATGGACTGACAGATGGTATGCTCTTCGTAGATCGACCCATTCCCAATGCTTACCAAGGTATGAAAGTAGCTCTCCAACGTAACAAATAAATAAGTATGCGAAATATCATTAAATATTTTATCAATTATCCTATCGCGGGTTGGTTGATCGTTATTGCCTTTACGGTGTTGGGCTTGGCTGGAGTAAGCAACTTAAAGTCATCATTTTTTCCATTGATAGAAAATAGAAATATTTCTATCAATGTAATTTATCCAGGTGCCTCACCTCAAGAAATGGAAGAAGGTATCATCTTAAAAATAGAAGACAATCTCAAAGGAATTGTGGGAATCGACCGCTTTACCTCTACCGCAAAAGAAAACTCAGCAAATATATTAATAGAAGTGCTTAAAGGATATAATATCGATGCTGCGCTTTCTGATGTAAAAAATGCAGTGAACAAGATTCCCTCGTTTCCTACAAACATGGAGCCCCCCATTATTGCCAAGCAAATATTCACCTCAGATGCCATTTCTATTGTCTTGAGTGGTGAGAATATTCCCCTAATGACTTTAAAATCATTTGGAAGAAATGTAGAAGATGACTTGAGAAGCTTTGAGGGAATCTCACAAATAAGCGTTTCAGGATATCCCGAAGAGGAAATAGAAATTGCCTTGAACGAAGATAAAATGCGAGCCTATCAATTGACTTTTCAAGAGATTGCAGCAGCGGTAACCTCCACAAACATTTTAGTCACTGGGGGTTCTATTAAAACCTCGCAAGAAGAATACCTCATTCGGGTCAGTAACCGAAAATATTATGGGATAGAATTTGACCAAATTATCTTAAAAAGTAATGAAAATGGCAAACTCATCAGACTTCAGGATATTGCAGTTATCACTGATAAATGGTCTGAATCTCCAGATAGAGCCTATTTTAATGGTAAACCCTCTGTCCAATTAAATGTAAAAGCAACCATATCTGAAGATTTGATAGAGGTAACAGAAAATGTAAAAGCCTATGTAAATGATTTTAATAATAAAAATGACAACCTCCAGTTGGCCATCATCAGTGATCGATCCGTAGTAGTAGTCGAACGGATCAATTTGCTCTTGAAAAATGCCTTGCAGGGAATTATTCTTGTGCTCATTTTTCTGGCCCTCTTCCTTAAACCAAGATTGGCTTTTTGGGTCGCTTTTGGTTTGCCTTTTGCCTTTTTAGGAATGTTCATATTTGCTGGCTTTTTCAATGTAACCATCAATATTGTTTCCCTGTTTGGTATGATCATTGTCATTGGTATACTTGTCGATGATGGCATCGTTATTTCAGAAAATATCTATCACCACTATGAAAAAGGCAAAACTCGAATGCAAGCAGCTATTGATGGTACCATGGAGGTACTACCCGCCATTACCTCTGCTATTATTACCACTCTGGTTGCCTTCTCATCTTTCTTTTTTTTGGAGGGTAGAATTGGTGAGTTTTTTGGAGAAACGGCTACCATCGTTATTCTCACCCTTGGGCTTTCTTTAATTGAGGCATTGATCATTTTGCCTTCTCACATATCACACTCCAAGTCGTTGACTAAAGCCCAAAAAACTTATTGGTTCAATGCTTATGCAGATCAATTTATGTCATGGATGCGCGATAATATTTATGCTCCTACGCTGAGCTTTTATTTGAAAAATAAAGTTTTGGGCTTTGGAATCACCTTGGCCCTACTTGTCTTGACATTGGGATCCATGGGTGGCGGCATCATCAAATTTTCTTTTTTTCCACAAATAGCCAGTGATCGTCTACAAATCAGTTTGAAAATGCCTCAAGGTACTAATGAGGCCGTCGCGGATTCCATCATCGCTCATATTGAAAATCAGGCCTGGACGATAAATGATTCACTTTCAGAATTACAAACTGGAAATTTAGCTGTCATTCAGAATATCATTCGGCGTGTGGGTCCTGGGACATCAGTAGCCTCACTAACTATCAATTTACTGGCTGGAGAAGCGCGTGATGCTCCGGCCTATTTGATCTCATCCGCGATAGATAAAAAAGTAGGAAGTGTAGATGGTGCTGAAACATTAATTTATGGTTCTGGAAATTATTTCGGTGGTAAACCCATTTCAGTATCTTTATTGAGTAATAATACCCAAGAGTTGAAAGAGGCCAAATTATTGGTAAAAACCTATTTAAAAGAGAATAACCTACTCAAAGATGTTGAAGACAATGATCCTGCAGGTATTAAAGAGATCAAGCTTGAACTCACAGAAAATGGCTATGCCATGGGCTTCCGACTCAATACCCTAATAAGTCAAGTACGATCGGGATTCTTTGGATACCAAGCCCAACGATTTCAAAGAAGAAGAGACGAGATCAAAGTATGGGTACGGTACGACAAAGAGACCCGCTCCTCTATCACCAGTCTCGAAGAAATGCGTGTAGTAAGTCCTTTGGGAGTACGCGTACCCCTAAGGGAAGTCGCCAATTATCAAATACAAAGAGGTGAGATATCGATCAATCACCTCGATGGAGATCGAGAAATAAGAATTGATGCAGATCTTAAAAATCCAAAAACCAGCGCTACAGAAATCATCCAAGAGATTAAAACAGAAGTATTGCCGATCATTAATGCACAATATCCCAGTGTCAGCGCTTCATTTGATGGTCAAAGTAGAGAAGCCAATAAAACGACTTCATCCGCTGCGGCGACCATGCCCATCGTCTTTTTTATGATTTTTGCCATTATTGCTTTCACTTATCGTTCGATAAGTCAACCTCTGTTGCTGATGATTATGATTCCTTTTAGTCTGATTGGGGTTGCCTGGGGTCATTGGCTGCATGGTTATCCTATTAATATTTCCTCCTTTTTAGGCATCATTGCACTTATTGGAATTGTTGTGAATGACGGTTTAGTTCTGATTGGTAAATTTAATGGCAACCTAAGGGCAGGCATTAAGTTCGACGATGCGCTATTGGAAGCCGGGAAGTCAAGATTTCGACCCATTTTTCTAACTTCTATCACTACTGTCGCTGGTTTAGGGCCTCTTATATTTGAGAAAAGTTTACAAGCACAATTTCTCATACCCATGGCGGTCTCAATAGCTTACGGCATTTTAGTTGCTACATTATTGACGTTGGTCTTTTTACCCATGTTACTTGCCTTTGGAAATACGATGAAAGTCTGGATTCTCTGGTTGTGGACAGGGATTAAACCAGAAAAAGAATCTGTCGAAAGAGCTGTAAAAGAATTAAATATTAATCATGAATAAATTGAAAATATTACCCTTTGCTGCGATTTATCTGAATCTATATTTTCAAGGAATCGGACAAGAATTACTCACCAAAGACCTCGCAGTGAAAATTGCCCTTGAAAATAATTTCGAAATTAAAGCAGCGAATAATCTAACAAAAATCGCTGAAAATAATGCAGCTTTAACGAACAGTGACTTTCTACCTTCCTTATCAGGAAGTGCCGGTTCAACATTTGCTTCTACCAGTTCCGAAAATACATTTCAAGATGACAGAGTTGTAAGTGTTTCAGGTGTTGAAACGGTTGGCTACAACGCAAGTTTGGCCTTAAATTATACTCTTTTCAATGGGTTTGGAAGGAAATATAACTATCAAAAATTACAAGAAAATTATAATCTGACGGCATTGCAAGCAAGAAAAGTGATGGAGAATACGCTATTCAATATTTTCTTCGCTTACTATGAAATCGCACGACTCACTCAAGATCAATTAAATCAGAATAAATCCTTAGCTATATCTAAAGAACGATTGACTAAAGCTATTTTTAGTTTTGAATATGGACAAAGCACCAAACTGGATGTCTTGAATGCCGAGGTGGACTTTAATAACGATAGTATCAATTATCTCAACATCAGCCAATCATTAAAAACTGAAAAAAATAACCTCAACCTTTTATTAGGAAGAAGCATAACTACCTCTTTTGAAGTAGATACCGCCCTTTCTTTTTATGAAGATCTAGCCTTTGAAAGATTATCAAATAAAGCCCATTCAAACAATGTGGAAGTACTTGAGCAAAACAGTAATCTGCGAAATGCAGAGACAAACATCAAGATCTCATCTGCCGCAATCATTCCGAGCGTAGGACTAAATACGCGTTATAATTGGCAGAATAATGACTTTGGACCTGTTGGATTTATTGCTACCCAACAATCCAATGGTCTAAATATAGGGGCTGCGCTTTCTTGGAATCTCTGGGATGGAGGGAAGTCCAATACGCTCCGACAAAATACTAAAGTAGCTCTAGAAAATGAATCCCTTTCAATGGATCAAACTTTATTAAATCTAGATCGTAATTTGAATAATGCATGGACCAGTTATCAAACGGCTTTATTTATCATGATGGCTCAAAATAAAAATCTGGAAACCAACCAACGTAATTTTGAACGTACCAAAGAACAATACAACCTCGGGCAAATTACCTCAATAGCTTTCAGACAAGCCCAGCTTAATTTACTGAATGCACAGGTCAACTATAATAACGCACGTTACAGTGCCAAAAAATCTGAACTCGGTTTACTTCAGTTGAGTGGTGATCTTTTACAGGCGAATTTTTAAAAGCCTATTTTTTAGCAATTTTTGATACCATTTGATAAAAATAAATCAAAATGACCGTTAAAATCAACAGACCTATTAAACTACCTCCTAATGGATCATCGCTGATGGAAAAATTCCATTGAACAGCTGTTAATACTGCAATTAAAATACCGATCAACGCCTCACCCGTGATGAGTCCTGAAGCCATTAATAAACCTACGTTTTTAGCTTGATCCACAGAGGTGAAATTTTGAGCTTTTTGATACCCATTCTCAAGCAGCCAAGCAATCATTCCTCCTATAAATATAGACGAGTCAAGTTCAAAGGGTAGATATAAACCAACCGCTACCGCTAAAACGGGCATTTTAAAATTGCTTTTTTTCCGTTTAAAATATTCGTCTGCTGCGATGATTAAAACGCCAATAACACCACCAATAACGATAATTCCCCAAGGTAAATTACCATCAAATATACCTGAGGCAACACTCATCATTAAGGTAGCTTGAGGCGCTGAGAGTGGATGGGGATGTAGCAGCGTCGGTACACCTATTCCCTTGGATGCCAGTAATAAATTTAAAATAGGTGCGATGAGCAAAGCCCCCGACACGACCCCTACCATTTGCATAATTTGCTGATTTCTTGGCGTTGAACCTAAAATGTGTCCTGCTTTCAAATCTTGCATATTGTCTCCCGCAATGGCTGCAGCACAACAAACGATGGCTCCAACTAAAATGGCTCCCGCCGCTCCTTTTGCAGGATCACTGGTACCCATTAATAATAATAACAATAAAGCGGTAGTCAGTATGGTCGCTATAGTGACTCCTGAAATAGGGTTATTTGAAGAACCTACCAGTCCCGCCATATATCCCGCAACAGCAGAGAATAAAAACCCTGCAACGATCATGATCAGCGACATGAATAAGGTGATCGGAACATCTTTTATAAGGGTCAAGTAAATGAAAAAAATGGGTATGGTCATGACCCCGATACCAATCAATACCCATGACATCGGAGTGTCTAATTCCGTTCTGGAGGTCATCGAATGGGATTTACTTCCTTTTCTAAAAGCCTCAAGTGCTTGTCCAAGTGCGGATCGTAATCCCACTAATGCCCACAAACCTCCTACAATCATTGCACCTACACCTAAATATCTAATATGAGAACTCCATATCTCTCCCCCTATTTGAATTGCTGAAAGCTCCTCAGGGGCACCTCTCAGTAAGATATATAGGGGAATACCTACATACCAACTGATGACTCCTCCTAAAAAGACTAGAAAAGAAATATTTAACCCCACTATGTAGCCCACCGCTACGAGTGCTGGTGACAAGTTTAAACTGAAATAAAGATAATAACGCTCTTTGAGAAGTATAGCCTTTTCAAAGAGGCCACTCCATAGATTTAACGCCTCAAAACCAAACTTGTAAAGCCCCCCTAATAAACTACCTATAATTAAGTATTTTATCGAATATCCACCCTTTTCTCCTGTTTTGAGGACTTCTGCCGTAGCTACACCCTCTGGAAAAGCAAGTTTTTCTTTAACGATGAGTGCCTTTCGTAAAGGGATTGTAAATAAAATACCCAAAACTCCTCCGCATGTCGCAATCAAAGTAGTTTCAAGATAATTAAAGGATTCCCAGTAACCCATAATAACCAAAGCAGGTAAAGTGAAAATGATTCCTGCAACTAAGGATTCTCCAGCTGATGCCGCGGTTTGAATCAAATTATTTTCAAGGATATTTGAATTTTTAAATGCCTTTAAAACAGCCATAGAGATGACCGCAGCAGGGATGGATGCAGATACCGTCAATCCTGAGAATAGACCAAAATAAGCATTAGCTGCTCCCAAAACAACAGATAATGTAGCCCCAATAATAACAGACTTAAGGGTCAACTCATTGAGCTTAGTCTCCGGTGAAATATAGGGTTTGTTCATGATTTAAATAAAATTGATAATATGAGAACAAAAAAACAAAGATGAACTTCCCTTACTATGCTTTCCTATTTTAAAATTACGAATTTATCTCAAAATATCGTGAAACAAATCAATTCGGTCTTTTAACCCATTCAGTCATTAATCGGATGGACTCTTTGAGGTAGGGGTCTTTACTGATTTTTGCTCTATCTGATTCTGCGAAAAAAAGTTCTGTTTTGGCAACTTCTTCATCGATTTTTTTCGATGGCTCATTGGCCTCAGCTTCTTTTTGACGCATCGATAAATTTAATGACATAGACTTATCTTCATTGGCTGCTCTCTGCTCTTTAATATCATTAACCAAATCTATCAGTTGTTTATCCTCTGCCAAATGCTTTCTATACTCATCATAAAGGTCATCGAGAAGTTCAGATGAAACATCAGAAGTAGATGAAAATTTAGAGGAGCCTATCACATCCCATGGTAAGGCTGAAGGACTCGAACTTTCACCTACTTCGTCCGATGTGAAATAAGAAGGAAAGGCTATATCTGGTCTCACCCCGGTACGCTGCGTACTACTTCCAGAAGCCCTGTAAAATTTTGACAGGGTCATTTTGAGCTGCCCAAGGCTGATTTCTCGGTTTTTAACTTTATCTCTCAGATCTATCAAATCATCATTGTTTGAAAATTGATTGACTGCAATCTGCCGGTTGATGTAATTCAACACAGGACGCTCCAAGCTCAGTAAGCTTTGAACTGTCCCTTTTCCAAAGCTATTTTCACCAAAAATGACTCCTCTTTTGTAATCCTGAATGGCTGCTGCAAAGATCTCTGAAGCACTGGCACTATATCTATTTTCTAATACAGCTAACGGTCCTTCATACATAACCTTGGAATTATCATCTGACAAAACATCTATGCTGTTATCGGTATTCCGAACCTGAACCACGGGACCTGAAGGAATAAATAAACCAGTCAAATCTATTGCTTCATCCAATGACCCTCCTCCATTATACCTCAAATCAATGACCAAAGCATCCATCCCTACCTTATTGAGACTATCTAATAAAATACTGACATCTCGAGTCGTACTCTTGTAATTTTCAACACCTGCACTTCGCTCTTCAAAATCAATGTAAAAACTAGGTAATGTAATCACACCCACTTGATAGGCCGCATCATCTTCAAAATAAGAAATGATTTCTCCTTTGGCTGATTTATCTTCTAATTTTATCTTTTCCCTGATCATGCGTATCGTATCAGGCAATGACGCCAAATTACCCTTACTCAACGTCTGAAGCCTTACTACTGTTCCCTTAGGACCTCTGATCTTTTGAACCACTTCATCTAACCTCCAACCCACTACGTCAACAAATTCGCCGTCGTCTCCCTGAGCAACAGCTATGACTTTGTCTTTTTCGAAAATTCGCTTACTTTTAAATGCAGGACCGCCAGGCACTACTGAAACAATTTGAGTATAATCTAGCTGCTGTCCTAATACTGCACCAATACCTTCCAAAGACAAACTCATATTTATTTGAAAGTTGTCTGAGGTAATCGGTGAAAAATAACTCGTATGAGGGTCATAAGCCGAGGTTAAGGCATTTAAATAAACTTGAAAAACATCTTCACTCTTGTTTTGATACAAGGACTTGATCCGTCGCGCATTTCTATCTGATAATATTTTCTTCGCCTCATCCCAGTCTTTTTTTGCCAGCAATAAGTTCAAAGCCCTCCCTTTTACAATTAGACGCCATCGCTCATTGAGTTCTTCTGCACTGCTGGCCCAATCTATTTCATCAAGATCTAAATCATAGTACTCCTCCTTTTCATAATCAAACCCTTTTTCCAACATTTCAGGGATACGTGCATACTGATCTAACACCCGCATTTGGTAGAGATTAAATATTTGAAATCCAAAATCTAATTTTTCCGCTAATAATTCATCATCTAGTTGAAACTTGTACTTTTCAAAATAATCAAGGTCTGACTGCAAGAAAAAAACTTTTGAGGGGTCTAAACCATCAATATAACTAGCAAAGACTACCGCAGACAGTGAATCATTTAACTTTAATTTTCGATAATGGTATTTTTCAAGATATGCTAAAGTGATAAATAAAGCTTTTGAATGTTCTGGTAAGGGAACTAAAGTAACAAGCTCTTCCTGAGCGGCGGACTGCTCTTGAGCAGTTATTGTGCCTAAAACCAACACGAGACCAACGAAATATATCAATAATCTTATCTGCATTCAAAAAATAATTTAAAAATGTCTAATATTAAGAAGTTAAGGATTCTGCTGATTCCAAACTAAAGCCGCTGCTCCCAAAATTGCTGCATTTTTATCGATCATTCCAGAGGGCAATAACTTTACTTTTCCTTTGTAATAAGGTAAAAGATTGGCTTCAAGATGTCGCTGGGTGGGTTCGAAAATCCATTTACCTGATTTGGCCAAACCTCCCAGCAAAAAAATAGCCTCAGGATGCGTAAATGCTACGAAATCCGCCAACTGCTCTCCTAAAATTTTACCTGTTATTTCAAAAGCAGCACAAGCGATTTCATCGCCATGCTCCGCTGCTCTCGTTATATCTTCACCATGTAAGTTATTAAAAGAATAATTTCTAAGCTCACTATCAGATATGGAATCTGAAAGTAATTCAAATATGGTTCGTTTTAATCCTGTTGAAGACACATAAGCTTCTAGCCCTCCTTGAACACCCAAACCGTCTAATCTACCCTCTCTATCAATAGAAATGTGACCCAATTCACCAGCCATGGCATCATGTCCATAGATCAAAGCCCCATTGGCGTAAATTCCTGATCCCAAACCTGTGCCTAATGTGATGACTATAAAATCACGCATCTTTTTAGCATCCCCATAGACTACCTCTCCAATAGCTGCTGCATTGGCATCATTGGTCATATAAATAGGCATATTAAAATGGACCTTCACTTTACGCACAAATGGAATGATTCCTTTCCATTCTAAATTAGCTGCATGTTCAATGGTTCCGCGGTAATAATTTGCATTAGGAGCACCAATACCTAGACCCACTATCTCAAAATCAAAAGAAAGCTGTTTTTCTAAATATTGGATTTTTGATGCCAAAACTGACATATAATCATCTACTTCGGAATATCCCTGAGTTGGAAAATCTAAATGAGCATACAATTCACCTTCTGTATCAACGAAGCCCACCTTGGTCAATGTACCTCCAATATCAATCCCTACTGCTAATTTTTTTGACATTTTATCCTTATTCGTAACAACTAAGTTGCAATATGCTAATTGTTTAGATAATTAGGAATTGAAAAAAGGCAAATATTTTTTTTTAATAAAAAATTTGAAAATCCTTGAAAGAATTAGAGAAGAAATAAAAACTCATCGTTATTGTAAGCTCCCTTTGTAAGGTAAAATAGAGCAGCTTCTAATCGGTGGTTTTATCATAAGGCAACTGTCTTTTAGTTAAACATTAAGAAATTACCAATAATTATACCTTTTTACTTACAAAAAATAAATATATTGTTCTACAAACAAAAACAAATATGTCAAGTGAGTCGCTGACACCAATATCGAACCGTCTCTATTCCTTAGATGCCTTACGGGGATTTGATATGTTTTGGATAATGGGTGCGGAGGCAATTGTTCATTCAATCCATCAAGTAAATCACAATCCCATCTGGGAAACCTTAGCTGATCAAATGATCCATCCTGATTGGCATGGATTTGCTTTTTATGATCTAATATTTCCATTATTTCTTTTCATAGCAGGGCTAGCTTCACCTTACTCGGTGGTAAAAGAACTAGAATTAGGGAAATCTAAAAGTCAAATAGCTTTACGAATTATCAAAAGAACCATCATACTAATTTTATTAGGTCTAGTCATCAACCAGGGCATTCATATCATGCCCATTTCAGAAATCAGATTCGGTAGTGTACTCGGCAGAATTGGCATCGCTTATATGTTTGCTAATTTCATCTTTATTTACAGTAAAAGAAAATGGATGAACTACCTCTGGTTTGTAGGACTATTGATGGGTTATTATTTGATCCTGAAATTTACCTCAGCCCCAGGTTTCCCGACAGGTGATCTTACGCAAGCAGGAAACTTCGCCTCCTATCTCGATCGCCTCATCATGCCGGGTAAATTATATTTAGGGAATCATGACCCCGAGGGATTAGCTTCTTCCCTACCAGCTATTAGTACTGGTCTTTTGGGTATTTTAGTAGGGAATTACATAAAAAATAATCCAATAAATGGTACAAAAAAATGTCTGCGAATGGCCATTATTGGTATTATTTTTGTTTTAATTAGTCTTATTTGGAACCTTGATTTCCCCATAAATAAAAATCTATGGAGTAGTTCATTTGTGATGCTCACAGGTGGTATCAGCATCTTGCTCTTCACCCTATTCTACTACATCATTGACGTGAAAGGCTATCGGAAATGGGCCTATTTCTTCAAGGTCATAGGCGTAAATTCTATCCTCATCTACATATCTGGAACTTTTATTGACTGGGAATATACTACCCAAGGATTATTTGGCTGGATAGGAGAATGGATTGGCAACCCTTTCAGTATTATCGCTATGTCTGTATTGTATTTGGGAGTAAAATGGGGATTCTTAAATGCTCTTTACAAGATGAAAATCTTCTTGAAAGTATAGACCAAAGCCCTTACATCTTTGGCCTCAATAAAGTCTTTAACTTTGGGTAAGGTTACGTACCTGGATGCCCTAATACCCATAGATCCTAACCAGGCATAGTAGCTCTTAAGGCTTACTGAGTACTCAAAAAAAAATCAATAAGTGAGTCTATCAGAAGGTCATTCACTTCATTTCCAGCACCGCTTTGTTCTTCTCAGTTCCGATGATGCAGACGTCCTTGCGAAGACTTAGGGCAAATAAAGATTAGAATAGATTAGGACAAAGAAGCCTCTACTACAATTGAAACGTCGAGTAACTTTGAAATTGGACAGTTTAAACGCGCATCTTCTACCAAATCATTGAAGGTGTCTTGATCAATTCCAGGCACCTCCGCTTTGACTACTAATCGAGACTCGTTGATTACAAAATTTTCCATTTTTATGGCACATTGTACCTCTAGCTTTACTGGAGGAAAAGCATGCTCTGATAAGTTAAAACTCAATTGCATAGAAAAGCATGCCGAATGAGCCGCCGCAATCAATTCTTCAGGACTTCCGCCTGGAGCCCCCTCAAATCTTGACTTCGACGTATATTTCACATCATTTAACAAATCACTCTCTGTGGACATCATACCATGTCCCTCAAGTCCGTTTCCATGCCAGATGGCCTTCGCTTTTTTGATCATAACTTTTTGAATTAGATGACAAAATTAACGAATTCAAATTCAATAAATGAAGAACAGAAAATAAAATTTGAACATCTTTAAAACACAAATTTGACATTTAATCTCTTCCATTTCATTATAAAAAAATAGAATTTATTCATTACGCTTAATAATTATGTCAATGCAATATAAATTCAGTTTTTATACTCCATTTATCAGCTAGTGAGTGGAAACATAATAGAGCCAGAAAAGAAAAAAACTTTCTGAAATTTCTGATCTAATGCTTTTTATGAATTGCTCATTCCTATACTTTTTTAGCCTTGATGCATTACTAAAATTAAATTACCTATCTTTAATTAACTTAATAAAGCATTAAATATTAACTTTTTTGAATTATGGAAATTCAGAAGTCTCTTTTTAAAATAGTCATAATAACATTACTAATCTTATCTTTAGGATCATGTTCTCAAAATAATGAGGCCATGATCGAGGTTACCTATGATCCCGCGCTAGGTACGGAAGGTTTTGACGGAAGGCTCCTAATTATGATTACCAAGGATACCATTACCGAACCTCGGTTTCAAATCAATGATACAGATCAAACAGGCATTATATTAGGTAAAGATGTTCAGCAATGGCTCCCAAACACATCCATGTCTTTCAGCAAGCAGATACTTGCCTACCCCATAGAAACCCTAGCAGACCTAAAGGCAGGTGACTATTTTGTTCAAGCACTTCTGCATAAATATGAAACCTTTCAATTGGTAAATGGTCATACTGTACAATTACCCATGGACCAAGGCGAGGGGCAACATTGGAATATTAGCCCAAAAAACATTTACAGTAAACCCATAAAAGTCACTTTAGGCAAAAAAGACAGCCCCATTCAAATAGTCCTGACCAAGGAAATCCCTTCAATAGCGGCTGTTCAGGATTCTGAATATATAAAACATATTAAAATTAAGAGTGAGCTACTCACTGAATTTTGGGGTAGACCCATGTACGTACAAGCCAATGTGTTGATACCCAAAGGTTTCTCGAAGAATAATACAGACCGTTATCCATTGATGGTTTTTCATGGACACTTCCCAAAAACAATAGGTGGATTTAGAACCGAACCACCCACCTCTCCAAAACAAGATACCGTCTATAGCAGTCGATTTGGCATTACCGGTTATCAATACATTCAAGAAAAAGAGGCTTATGACTTCTATCGGCAATGGGTATCAGAAGATTTTCCTCGTTTTTTAGTCCTTGAAATACAGCATCAAAATCCCTACTATGACGATTCATACGCAGTAAACTCGGCCAACCTAGGGCCTTACGGAGATGCCATTACTTATGAGCTGATACCTCATATCGAAGACCTATTTAACGGAGTAGGAGCAGGTTGGGGACGTTTCCTTTATGGGGGTTCTACAGGCGGTTGGGAAGCTTTAGCAGCCCAAGTATTTTATCCTAAAGAATATAACGGATGTTTTGCAGCCTGCCCTGATCCCATTGACTTTAGGGCCTACACTGTGGTAGATATATACAACGATGACAACGCCTACTATACAGAAGGTGCTTTCAAACAAACCTTAAGGCCAGGTAAGCGTGATGGTAAAGGACACCTGCAAGCCTATTTAAAGGACATGAACCGTCGTGAGTATATTCTGGGTAACAAAAGTCGTTCCGGTGACCAGTGGGACATCTGGCAAGCCGTCTATTCACCTGTTGGAGATGATGGTTACCCAAAGCCCATTTGGAACAAGCTCACTGGTGAAATTGATCGGGAAGTGGCTAATTATTGGAAAGAAAATTATGATTTACGGTACATCATGGAAAGGGATTGGGATCAAATAGGGTATGATCTCGAGGGAAAAGTTCATATCTATTGTGGTGACATGGACAACTACTATCTCAATAATGCGGTTGTACTGACCGAAGAGTTCTTAGAAAGTACTACTGGACCCTATTATGGTGGTGAAGTGGCTTATGGCAACAACCAAGAACACTGTTGGAACGGAGATCAAAAAAATCCGAATTACCTCACTCGACTTCGCTACAATACCCTCTATTTAGACAAAATAAATAGTCTATTAAAAGCATCCGCACCCAAAAAACATCACCTCAAAAATTGGGAACTTTAAAGAGAAGAATGGAATTATCAAAGCAAGCATTATTACTCGCTTATCTTATAAATTTCAAAAAGGATTAATTAAAAATTGCCGGTCCATTGAATCGCATTTGCAAGCAACTGCTGAAAATTATGATGCCTAAATGTGATCGGTGAATGCCCCAGTGCAGTGTAAAATACCTTACCTTCTTTTTGCTGGTGATACCA
>MDTB01107434.1_pt1 | contig 24111 bp, 22 predicted proteins | sample 811161 | NCBI WGS metagenome assembly MDTB01 (sample SAMN05326650, study PRJNA326480) | marine metagenome | isolation source: seawater | place: Mediterranean Sea | collected 2009
CACCATCTAAGTTAGCGTTTGTAAATGTGTAATTCGCAAAGAATGAAATATCTCCTCTAAAAGGAAGAAAGTCTTCTGGAGCGTATGTTGAAGAGAGTTCAAATCCTTTTGAAACAACGTTACCTGCATTATCAGGCGCTGAGTCAGCATTACTATTATCGATAACGATTAAATCTTTAAAGTCTGTATGAAAACCTGTCCAAGACATAAAGAATGTTGGTGAAGAATATCTTACACCGATCTCTTTTGCGATACTTGTTTCTTTTTCTACAGGTGAACCATCATCTCTAGCAGCACTTGGTCCAGGCATATTAAATCCTTTATAAACTCCGCCAAACCACTGCCAATTATCGTCATGATTATAAACTAATCCACCACCTGGTGCAAAAGCATACATAGTTTCAGACATATTACTCGTTGATCCTTGAGCAGCAGCTTTATCTCTATAATGGTAGTCAACATATTCAAACCTACCACCTAACGAAACAACAAAATTATTAATAGTTGCTGATTCTTCAATATAACCGATATGACCTCTGGCCTTCTCATGTCTATCATCTTTATAAGTTACACCAGTTGCAGTTAAAGCTCCTCCAACCGCTTGAGTAAATGCATGACGTTGTTGGTCTCTATTAATGTAATCATAATGGTAACCATATCCGACTTTTAAATTATGTTTGATATTTTTACCGAAGTAATCTGTGTTAAAGTTAAAATCTGTCTCATTATTAAGAACGTAAGAGCCATATTGCCTATCATTGTTTACATATCTAATAGTACCTGCTGCTAGTCCCTTTACAATATTTAATGAAGCAGAACTTCCAGCTTTAGACATAATAGATGTGAGAGAATCACCATTAGCATCTGCTAGCTTGAACCAATCTCTTGTATAACGATTATAACCTACAGTTAAGTTGTTTGTTATATTTGAATTTAATTCAGCTCTTAGTTTAGCATAATAAGTTTGTTGTTCAGTGTTCATTTCGTCAAGTTGATGTGCAACATACGTTTGGTCAGGATTAGCTGCAAAATCTGCTGTGGTTAATCCAGCATACCCTTCATTATAATTCATATCGTTATATGATGCTTTTACTTCTAGGGTAATATTCCTAGTTGTTGGAAGTTGCCATAACAACTTAACCATTGGTGCAATGTGATTAATTCAGCCAAGCTCATCGCTATCATAGCCTTTTCTGTGTTGTGAACTTGCTGGAGGCTCAAGGTTAAATTCCTTCTGATTACCCCCACTATTACGATAATACATTTCACCCAATATAGCTAAAGCGCCATAATTTCCTGAAACACCATAGTTAAAGTAATCATGAGTTATAACGTCATTACCTGAACCATAAGATACACTTCCATAATACCTTTGACCAAAATCAATGGGTGTTGTTACAAAGTTCATTGCACCACCTGTGGAATGTGGACCATATCTATACTGACTGGTGCCTTTTAAAATCTCTACAGCATTCATTTTACCTGTAATAGGAAAGTAATAAGCGTCTGGTGCAGAATAAGGAGCTGGCATGATATTAATTTCATCCTCCATAATATTTACCTGAGCAGATCTTAGAGTATTTACTCCTCTTAAACTTATATTAGGGAATATCCCCAAGCCATCTTCTTCTCTTGAATAAACGCCAGTTGTGTTTCTCAAAATTTCATTGATATTGTTGAAGTTGTACTTTCTAATCTCTTCTGGACCTATGTAATCACCAGAACCAGGTAATTCGAACACTTGTTCTGGTGATTCAAATATATTAACATCAGGAGCAACAAATGTTACATCCTGTGCAATTGAAACACTGGCAGTAAGTATGCCAGTTATGAATGTTAACCTTGACATCCAATGGGTATTTTGAGCTACCAACCTTGATTTTTTTATTATCATTATTTTGTTTTCCTAACACTGTATATAAAATATTAAAGATACTTGTCATAAATTTAAGTTTAATAATCATTATCAGAATTAAGTTTCAATAATGATAATTAATATCATTTTATATTAATAATGATTATCATTATTGATGTCAAGCTTTTTATTGATAATAATTATCATTATCTTTATTTTTTACAATTTCTTCGATTTTTTAATAAATTTGATTTAAATTATCTCTCATATGAAAATCAGGAAACTTGCATTTTTTTTTATTTCCTTCTGCACTTTTTTTTTCATCAATGTGCCCGATAGTTTGTCATTTGATGTTCATGAAGTTGCCGAAGGTGTGTTTGTTCATTATGGATTACACGAAGACTCTAATAAATCAAACAAAGGTGATATAGCAAATGTCGGCTTTATTGTAGGAAAAAAATCAATATTGGTTGTTGATACTGGTGGGACATTGAAGATTGGTGAAAATTTATTAAAAAAAATAAGAGAAATCTCTAAACTTCCGATAAGCCACATTGTAATTACTCATGCACATCCAGATCATTTTTTTGGAACAGAAGCATTCTTAGATGAGAATCCAAAAATTATTGGTCATGAAAAATTAAATAGATCGATGTACAGCAATTTTAAATTTTATAGAGATTTACAATTTAATACCACCAAGGATAAATCTTTAAAAGAAACCAAACTTATAACAGCAACACTTGAAGTAAAGGTAAATGAAATTCAGAAAGTTGATCTAGGTGAAAGAGTAATTGAAATTAAGGCTTGGAAAAGTGGCCACACGGACAATGATCTCTCAGTATTTGATACAAAAACAAAGGTTTTTTGGTCTGAAAATATATTTGTTGGAAGAACACCATCAATTCGTGCAAGTATAATAGGTTGGCAAAAAAACTTGAATGAGATTAATAAAATGGACATAGAACTGATAGTTCCTGGTCACGGCAAAGTATTAAAAAAAAAAGAAGCTTTAGAACCTATGATTAGGTATTTCAATAGATTAATCTTGCAAATCAGAAAGTTTCATAAAAAGAATATTTCGTTACAGGAATCAATTAATAGAATATTACAAGATGAGATTTTAAATCCGAAAAAAGTAAATAAAGAAGGATGGATTCTCTTTACAGAATATCATTATTCAAATGTGACAAAAGTATATACCGAACTAGAGTGGGAATAGACTTAACATATAATTAATATTGTCGTAATAGATATATGTTTGCTGATATTCTCAAAATAATAATGTTTTCAAATTCACTATTTATAGTTTGCATAAGTTTATATTTAATATTTTCAAAGAAAAATGAACCTTCCGAATACACTGAAAAATTTAGCAAAACTTATGTTCTCAAACCAAAAAAAAGAATTTATTAGTTTTAAGTTTATTTAAAAAAATCATTTGCTATTTTATTATCAAGATCTAAATTATAATTATGTCGAATGATATAGAAAAAATAAAAGCGCTTGAGGAAAAAATTGATAGGTTACAAAAATCTGTTACTAGGCTGGAAAAAACTTTGTCAGATCATATCGATTTTATAGATAGGGTATATGAGCCGCTCAGAAATCCAATATCTAAAATTAAAAATTTCTTTGGCTAATCAGCTTTTTAAATATGGGACTGTTTATTTTAAAAGTGATTTTTTCAGGCCTTCTCATTTCATTTGCAAGTTGGCTTTCCTTAAAAAAACCTTCTTTGGCTGGATTTTTAATTTCCCTACCAATCATAAGTTTAATTTCTGTAGCTATGTCATACGGTGAACACCGAAACTTTGAAAAAACTTTGGTTTTTGCAAAAAGTATTTTAATAGGTATCCCCGTTTCATTAATGTTTTTTATTCCTTTTTTATTCAGCAAAACTATCGGTTTAAATTTTATATCAACTTATTTACTTGGGATTATATTCCTTATCCTTGGATATTTCGTACACAGGTATATAGTAAATCTTTTATAAAATTTATTTGGATTTATTTTTTGTTTGAATTTTTTAGGTTATGTCTTTTTTTCTCAATCTATCTAATAATATTAGTATGTTTATCATATATTTTAATTTTATGTTTGTAATTTTAAATAGTAATCTTTGTATTTAATATTCAAAATATTTCTGATAAAGTAATATTGTTTTGTTATGGAAAAAATATTTATTGATTATGGAAAAAGAATTAATCAAGCGATTTTAGATGTAATAAAAGAAATATTAAAAGATTTGTCAGAATCAAAAATTTCTTCCAATCACTGCTTTTACATTACTTTTAAAACTAAGGCTAAAGGAGTGGAGTTACCAAACTTTCTTAAGAAAGAATATCCTGACGAAATGACAATAGTATTACAAAATCAATATTGGGACTTGAAAATAAAAAACAATGGTTTTTCTGTTGTATTATTGTTTAATAAAAAAAAGGAAATACTAATTATTCCTTTTGATACAATTGTAAAATTTTACGATCCTTTCGTTAAATTTAGTATCCAATTAGATTTTAATGAGCAAATAAAACAAACTAAGAGAAAAATGAAAAAGAAAGAAGTTATAACAAAAAAAAAAATTATATCCTTAGAAGATTTTAGAAAAAAGAATGAGTAATTACAGAATAGAAATTGATAGTTTAGGAGAAGTAGAAGTCCCCTCAGAGAAGCTATGGGGAGCTCAAACGCAGAGAAGTCTTAAAAATTTTCCAATTGGAAATGACAAAATACCCGACACATTGATTAAAGCTTTTGCAATTCAAAAGAAAGCAGCAGCCATTAGTAATATCGCTATTGGAAAGTTACAGGATGATTTAGGAGAAAAAATAATAGAGGTCTGTGACGAATTAATACAAGGAAAACTTTTTGAGAACTTCCCTCTTTCGGTATGGCAGACCGGATCTGGCACACAAACCAACATGAATCTAAATGAAGTAATTGCCAATAAAGCGAATAAGCTTTTAGGTAAAGAATTAGGATCGTATAATCCAATTCATCCGAATGATCACTGCAACCTTGGACAATCTTCAAACGATTCATTTCCTACTGCAATGCATATCGCTGTTATAATAGAATGTAATGAAAAGTTGATGCCTAAAACTGAGGTCTTATTAAATATATTAGAGAAAAAAAGAAAACAATTTCATGATATTGTCAAAATTGGAAGAACGCACATGCAAGACGCTACTCCCTTGACACTGAGTCAAGAACTAAGTGCTTTCTCTAGTCAGATATCTAATTCATATGATAGAATAAAAAGTTCCTTAGATGAAGTTTATTATGTAGCGCAAGGCGGCACTGCAGTTGGCACGGGATTGAACTCTTCAAAAAAATTTATTTCAGGTTTTGTAGAGGCTTTAAAGATGATTTCCGGCTATCCCTTCAAAGAATCACCTAATAAATTTGAAGCACTTTCGTCTCATGAACCTCTTTTACAATTATCTGGCTCAATGAATACTTTAGTTGTGGCATGCTATAAATTAGCTAATGACTTAAGACTCTTAGCTTCAGGGCCAAGATCTGGGATTGCAGAGGTAATTCTACCTTCAAACGAACCTGGCTCCTCAATAATGCCAGGCAAAGTAAATCCAACCCAGTGTGAAGCAATGACTCAAGTCTGCTTGCACCTTATGGGAATCCACTTTTCTATTAGTATGGCATGTAGCCAAGGCCATTTTCAGTTAAACGTTAATAAAACTATGATTATATTTTCCATACTAAGAACAATAGAACTTTTAAGTGATGCAATTGATTCTTTTGTCAAAAGATGTCTAGAAGGTTTGGATGTAAATAGAAAGAAAATAAGAGAAAACTTGGAAAATTCGTTGATGCTTGTCACTGCTTTAAACCCTAAAATAGGTTATGAAAAATCGGCTAAGATTGCTAAGAAGGCATTTTCAGAAGGAATTTCTCTTAGACAGGCAGCAATAAAATTAAAGTATCTTAAATCTAATGAATTTGACGAAATAGTTATTCCTAGCAAAATGACTAAAACAAGTTAAATTATTTATCTAGAAATAAGTCTAATAATTTTTCTGGCTTAAAATCCTTTGTACTCTCGTCTATCAACCCTTGCAATGATTTTGGATTTATCACTATTTTTTTTTTATTTTTAAGAATCGAATTTATACCGTCTGATAAAATTGCAGATTTAATTTTATCAAAATTATAATTAACCTTATAATCATCTATTGTTCCGTTAACTAAAATATTAAAACTTGGAAGATTGTTAAATTTGTTTGTTTTTATAAAAATATCATTTGAAAAATTGAGTTTTTCTGAATTTAATGAATATCGACCAGAAGAAACAATTTTAACGTTATTTTGCATTGCCTCTAATTGCTCTATTTTAAGAAGATTATCATAAATTTTAAACTTAAAGTTAATAGATTCAATTTTAGTTTTTCCTTGCAAATTTCTTTTGTCAAAAAGATTGAAAAAATCTTGAAAGGTTTGAATATTATCAATTCTGGTTGAAATTTCTTCTACATTAACCCCAACAAGCATCGCGTTATATGAATCACACTTACCACTAGACTTAAATTTTTCAGACAAGGATTTAGTCTTCTTTTTATTATCTAATGTGAAAACTACATCACAATCGAAGTATGCGTCAGTCAAATCTAATTTAGTATCGCCCATAAAACTTTTATCTACTAAAAAATCAAATATTGAAAGCTTTCCTTGTAATTTCTTTTTGTCAAGCTTGTACAATGCATCACCTTTAAATAAAGTCTTAAGAAAATTCGCTTGAATATCTTTAAATAAAATCTCGTTATCTGATGATAATATTTTTAAATTTAAATTGTTTAATACAAATTTATTTAAATCAACCTCATCTATTATCAAATCAAAATCTGACATTAACTTTGATGAACTAAGTTGGGCGTGATAGATATTTTTTTTTTTTAGAATCTTTAGATTGGATAATAATTGAGAAATCTCGAAAACATTCAAACGTTCGCTAATAATCTTGCCTGAAAATTTTGTTTCTTTTGGTCCCAGTGTTATCTCACCAGAGCCAAAAACTTCATTTTTATTCTCAAATAATTGATTTATTGAATATGTAATTTTTTTAAATTCTTTGGTTTCTCCTTTTATACTAATAAAAGATTTATATCCAACATGATTAAAAGAGATTTTAAATTTCATGAACTCAATATTGTTTAAGAGGTTTAGCTCAAGACTCTCTAATACATTCAGTTTATTTAAATAATTAAATTTCACAATTCCGTTATTTACACTTACTTTGTTAAATTTTTTGATAAATGAACTGATTTTATTTTGATCAGAAAAACTTTGAGTTTTTATCAATATTACCTCTCTTTTAGAGAATTCTTTTTTAAATATATTTAGAACAGGTGAGTCAAGTTGTATTGATTTAAAATTTGGGTCAAACTTTAACAAAGATTTCCAAGTTGAAATTATTTTTAACTCTTTAACCTTTAAATTTATTCCAATTTTTTTATCATAAAAAATTACATTATTTAATTTTAATTTAGGGTATGGGAAAAGACTAATATCCAAATCTTTATCAAAATCTAAATTTAAATTATATTCACTTTTTATTTTCTCATTTATATTTTTAACAATGATTGCTTTGTCTAGAAAAATCGGAGAAATGGCTAAAACCAAAATTACAAAGGCAACAAAAAGCGAAAAATATTTTATCAGTCTTTTATATGACACTATTTGGAAGATTTTAGGTATCTAGGCCTATGCGGGCCAGAGAGTATTATAAACTTTTCTTCATTTTCAATATTTTTAAAAGATAAAAAAGATGGAGATTGATTCTCATTCCTCCACAATTCATAAACTTGGAACGCTTGGTTAGCATGTCGTCTACCATTAAACCAATCATTATCAGCTATTATTACTGCAGCAGCGCCACCTAAATGCTTTACATCCAGAAAAGTTTCGATTGATATTGCATCTTTTATTGATTTACTCATTTCTAATACTTTCCCTCTAAATGTTTCAAATGATTTTTCATAATTTTTCGAAGTAAGTTTTTCTGTAGGTTCTGTTTGAGAAAAATTTTCATTTAGCGACCAACCAACAAGTCCAGTTTGTTTGTCTAATAAATTTAACCAATCTTTCTGCTTTTGAATCAAAATCATTTCCTTACCAATATCCACAGGATAAATTACTGGTGACTTTAGGTTAGGATTCATATGAAAATTAGAAATAGATTTCGTTGCGAATAATCTTTCCTCACTCTTTAAGAGGTTGAATGAAAAAAGAAATAATGTGAGTATTAAAATTAATAATTTCATCTTAATCAATTTTTATAAAGAGATTTTTAAATGAGTCAACTAAATATATCTCATAACTACAAGTCAAAAAATTTTGACTATAGAAAAAAAAAAATTGATTTCATAATTTTACATTACACTGAAACCAAAACTCTACAAAAAGCTATTGCTCTTTTAACTTCGAATCGTAGAAAAGTAAGTTGCCATTATTTATTAAGTAAAAAAGGTAAAATATATAATATAGTTAATGAAGACAAACGAGCTTGGCATGCTGGAGTTTCATCTTGGAACAATTTAAATGACATGAACAGTAGATCTATTGGAATTGAAATTGTAAATGCTGGAGAAAAATTCTATGGAATTTACCCAAAGGTACAAATCAAATCTCTCATAAAACTTATTAAATTTTTAATAAAAAAATTTCAAATAGATTCTCACAATATTCTTGGCCACAGTGATATTGCTCCACTTAGAAAAATTGATCCTGGTAAATTTTTTCCTTGGAAAGAATTAAATGAATCCAACATAGGATTATGGGCTAAATGTAAAAAGATAAATAAAAAATTAAATCCAAATGAATATAATTTGTTAATCAAAAATTTAAAAATTATAGGTTATCCTAATTTAGAAATTAGAAAAAAAAAATCTGATAATTTTAAGATTATTAATGCATTTCACAGACATTATTTGCCAGAACTTCTAAATAAAGAGCCTACTGTTTCTTCTCTAAATAAAAGTGTTGAATTACTCAAAAAAAAAAAAACTTGATAAAATTTATATAAGTTATTTAATTATGGTGCTAGATGGTTGTGTGACTGCCTTTTAAGGAGGAAAGTCCGGACTCAACAGAGCACCAAAGCCGGATAACTTCCGGCGGGGGCGACCCCAGGGAAAGTGCAACAGAAAATAAACCGCCTTCGTAGGTAAGGGTGAAAAGGTGGGGTAAGAGCTCACCACTTCTTTGGTAACAAAGATGGTAATGTAAACCCCTTTGGGAGCAAGTCCAAGAAACCTGTCATTTTGACAAGCGTGGCTCTGCGCTAAAGGATGGTAGGACGCACAGAGTTTGGTGGTAACATCAACCCAAGATTAATAGTCACAACCTGAAATTCAGGTACAGAATCCGGCTTATAGACCATCTAGTTTTATTCACAACATTTTTTATTTGAAAAATGGTTGTAAATACCATAAAATCCCATAATATCCCATATAAGGATTATTATGACTTTATTTTTGTCGACTATTGTAAATAAAATAGATTCCAAGTGCAGAGTATCTGTGCCCTCTTCATTTAGAAACTCTCTTCAAAAACAAAGTTTTAAAGGCGTTATTGCATTTCCTTCCTATCAAAATCATTCTATCGATGCATGTGGCATCGATAGAATGGAAAGTATATCAGATAATTTGGATGGGGATCACAATTACACTAAAGAGGAATTTGATTTGATTTCACTTTACTTTGGAGAAGCTGAACAATTACCTTTTGACAAAGAGGGAAGAATAATCATCCCTAAAAATTTGATAAAACATGCTGCAATTTCAAACGAAGTTCTATTTGTTGGACTTGGACCAACATTTCAAATGTGGAACCCTGAGGCATATGGAAATAAAAAAATAGAAACAATCAAAATTGCAACAAAAAAGAAACTTAACCCAAGACTTAAACCAATCCCAAAAGGGGTTTAAAAAGGAGAAAAAATGACTCTTCATCTTAAAATGCCATCTCAAAATAATAATCTTTCACCAAAAATCTTAGTCATTGGTATTGGTGGGACTGGTGGAAATATAATTAATAGTATGATTAATTCAGGAATTGAAGGAGTTGATTTTTTAAATGTAAATACTGATAGCCAGCAACTTAAACATTCAAAAGTTGAAAAAACTCTTCAACTTGGGCCATCTTGTACCCAAGGCTTGGGTGCCGGAGGTGATCCGGAAATGGGGAAAAAAGCTGCTGAAGAAGTGATTGAAGAAATAGAGCAGTATATTGAGAATTCAAACATGGTTTTCTTGACAGCAGGTATGGGTGGTGGAACCGGAACTGGTGCAGCTCCTGTGATTGCGAAGATAACGAAAGATCGTAATATTTTAACAGTTGGAGTGGTTACAAAACCTTTCCAAATGGAAGGTAAGAGGAAAATTGAAAAAGCTGAAAAGGGAGTAATAGAATTACAAAAGTATGTGGATAATCTTATTGTCATACCAAATCAAAATATTTTTGCATTAGCGAAACCAGATACTCCTGTAACTGACTCATTACAGCTGGCTAATAATGTACTCATCGATGGAGTTAAAAGTATAATTGACCTAATGGTTAAACCTGGAATCATGAATCATGACTTTGCTGATGTTAGAACAGTTATGAGTGAAACTGGAAAGGTTCACTTAGGTACAGGAATTTCTGAAGGAGAAGATAGAGTAAATGAAGCAACAGAAAAAGCTATTTCTAATCCACTTCTTGAAAATAATTCAATGTCTGGTGCCAAGGGAGTTTTGATAAATATTACTTGCGGAGAAGATACGAGTCTTCATGATATAGATCTTGCAATTAACAAAATAAGTGAAGAGGCTAGTGATGATGCAAATATCATATGGGGATTGCAAAAAGATAATGATTACAATGGTAAATTCAAAATATCAGTAATCTCCACAGGAATTGATTCTGAAAACTATTACAAAAATGTTCTCAGCAAAGAGAATAAAGCTGCTGTAGAAGTTTCCAATGAGATCGGAACTTATGAAGATTATCAAAAAAATACTGAACTAAAAGAAAACTATCAGCCAAGTTTCTTAGTGGATCTAAGTCAACCTGAAAAAAAATTTAAAAGTGAAGACTTGAATGCTCAAGAAAAAATTCTGGAAGAGCAACATCCTCAGAAGAATAAATTTGAAAAAAAATCTTTTTTAAGTAAAATTTTCGGAATTACTTCCAAAGCAGAAAATACGCAAAATGAAGCATCGAGCTCTGAAGAGAGAAAAAAAGAATTTTTTAACGAAATAAGAGAAATTTCTGATGAATATGAAATCGATTCCGATGGAAATGAGAAGATAGTTATTGAAGATGAAAACGTAAAGTTTGCTTACAATGAAAAGAGTCTAGAGAAATCAGATGCTCTTACAAGCAAGGATCATAAGAAAAACATTAATGATCAAAATGACATGAATGATGATCTATTACAAATTCCTGCTTTCCTAAGAAGACAAGCCAACTAACATGAATTCTAACCATCTTTCACACTTTCCTGTGATGGTAGATGAGGCAATATCATTTTTAAAACCCAAAAATAGAAAACTCTATCTCGACTGTACGTTCGGTCAAGGAGGTTATTCAAAGAAAATTTTAGAAACCGCGGAATGTAATGTTTTTGCAGTTGATAGAGATCAAGAATCAGAAATTTACGCGCAAAGAATGAAAGAAAAGTTTAAATCACGCTTTTTATTCAACATTGAAAGGTTCAGTAACATTAATTTATTAATGAAAAAGCAAAATATAAAAAATATGGATGGAATGATTTTAGATCTCGGCATGTCTAATACGCAATTAAATAACCCTCAAAGAGGTTTTTCATTTTCAAACGATGGACCATTAGACATGAGAATGGATAATGTAAGAAGTAAATTAACTGCTGAAATTGTTATAAATGAGTATCAAGAAAGCGAATTAAGTGATATTTTTTTTTACTATGGAGAAGAAAAGAATTCTAAACGAATAGCACGGGCTATAGTCGATTACAGGAAAAAAAAAAAAATCAATTCAACTTCAATTCTTTCAGAAATAATTAAAAAAATAAATTATAGTAGATTTAAGCATCCAGCCACAAGGGTTTTTCAAGCATTAAGAATATTTATCAACGAAGAATTAAACGAACTTGAAACTATATTAGAGTTTAGTAAGAAGATTTTAAACAAAGATTCAAGGATCGTTGTAGTAGCATTTCATTCTTTGGAGGACAGAATTATTAAAAATTTTTTCAGGAACAATGATATCAAAAAAGAAAAATCAAATATTGGCGATAACTCTTTAAATAAATTTAATTTTAAAATTATAACAAAAAAGCCTATCACAGCATCAAAACAAGAAATTGAATTAAATCCTAGGGCAAGATCAGCGAAAATGAGAGTTGCAGAAAAAATATGAAGTTCTTAAGTTTTATTTTTATTTTGACCACAATTGTTTTGACAATTTCAATCAAAATATTAATCGCAAATCAAGAAACTAAAATTAAAAGTCTTAATAAAATAATTATTGAGTTTGAAGCCTCTATTCAAAAAAAAAAAACTGATATTTCCTACTCTACCAGACCACAAAAATTAAAAGATCTTAATTTTAAAGAATTCCAATTTCAGCCAATTCTTCAATCAGATATTATAAAAATAGAGTAATCATCATGAATAAAAATGATAATATCAATTATGACAACGTTAAACCAAACAAGGTAATAATTAATACAAGAAATATTGTATTCAATGATCAATCAGATATTATTTTTAATGCAGAAAAAGAAAAAAACATTAACTTTTCCAAAAACGTTAATTTTTTATTTTTTTTGATAGTTATCTCGTTCTCTTTATTCGTTGTTTTTAATTTATTAAAAATTTCTTATCAAGATAATTACAATAAAAGCTTTGTCAAAAATCATGAAAGAGTTAATAGAGGAAAAATTCTTGATAGAAATAAAGAAATAATTGCAACATCACTTGATACTAAAGACCTTTATATCGATATTAAAAATTCTTTAAATAAGAATAAATTAAAAACTGAATTAGAAAAAATCTTTGTGAAAAAGAATGCAAATTTTTTTGATCAAAAGTTTTCCAAAAATCATTACTCTTTAATCCAAAAAAATCTCTCATTTTCTGAGCTTAATAAATTAAGTTATATTGGTGATCCTGCTATAAAGTTTCATAAATCTCAAAAGAGAGTTTATCCTCAGCATAATATATTTTCTCATTTGACTGGACTTAAAACCGAAGAAATAAGTAGCAAACTAGAAAGAAATCTTGATCAACAATTATCAAATGGAGAAGACATTAAATTGACAGTAGATTTACGCGTTCAAAATATAGTCAGAGATGAGGTGAAAAATAGTATTGAAAAATATAATGCAAAGGCAGGTTTAGCTGTTGTGATGAATGTCAATAATGGTGAAATTATTTCAATGGTATCACTTCCCGACTTTAATCCAAATTATCCTGAGTCAATTCTTCCAAAAACTGAAAATAATCTAGCGACTGAAGCTAGATATGAAATGGGCTCAACGTTAAAAATTTTTAATGCTGCGATTGTTTACGAACTACAATCTGATCTACAAAACAATATTTATAATATAGCTGAAGGATACCAAATTACAGGTAAAAAAAATATTACAGATGATCATATACAAAATGACCATCTCACATTTGAAGAGATTTTTATCAAATCTTCTAATGTTGGAAGTGTTAAAATATTAGATTCAGTTGGTTATCATGCACAAGAAGAGATTTTTAGAAAAGTAGGACTGAAAGAAAACTTATTTGTGAAAGGAGTAAAAGTTGTTCCAAACAAACTTCCTATAAATTGGGGTTTATACTCAAGATTCATAAGCTATGGATACGGAGTTTCTGTTTCACCAATTAGCCTCATAACTGCTTTTTCTACCCTTGTAAATGGCGGCTTTCGAATAAACCCCACTCTTATAAAAAGAAAGAATTACGATGAAAAACAAAAAGTCTTATCAAACCAAACTTCAAAAAAAATAAATCAACTTATCCAAAAGATTGTTGAAAACGGAACAGGGAAACTAGCAAAAGTTGATGGAATGATAATTGGAGGAAAGACTGGTACGTCAAAAAAAGTTGAAATGGGAAATTATTCTGAGGATAAGGTTATTACTTCTTTTATTGGAACTTTTCCAGCTAATGAACCTGAATTTTTGACTTTTGTGTTATTTGATGAACCGCAAAAAAATGTGAAAAATTCGTATGAGAACACTGGTGGAAATACTGCAGCTCCAACGTTTTCAAAAATTGTTAAAAAAATATCTCCTATTTTAAGTAAAAATAATTATTTTGAGAATTTTGTTGAATGAAATTATTTGATATTTTGAAAAGAATTAATTCAAAGATTGAAATTTTTAACGAAAATAATTTCATAGTTAAAGGTATCTCAATTAATTCCAAAGAAATGTCTAATAACTTTATTTTTGGTGCAATAAAGGGAAAGAAATTTAATGGAGAAAGATTTATTGGTGACATTAAGAAATTAAAGGACATAGCTATTGTAATTCCCAAAAGTTCATCTTTCAATCCACGCTCTAATCATTACAAAGATATCGTTTTTATTAAGGTTAGTGACGTTAGGCTTTTCACAGGAGAAATTTGCCAAATTTTTTTCCCAAACAAAATTAAACATAAATATGCAGTTACTGGTACTAATGGAAAGACAAGTATATCACATTATATTTGTCAAATATGGGATATACAAAAAATTACTGGAGCTAGTATCGGAACATTAGGTCTAAATTCCAAAAAAAGGATTCCCTATGATTTTAAATCTAATCTGACAACTCCCGATGTCATTGAAAGTCACAAGATGTTAAATCAACTACATAAGTTTGGATATGAAAAAGTTATATTTGAGGCCTCGAGTATCGGACTTCACCAAAAAAGACTTCATCCTCTAAAGTTTGATATTATTGCATTTTCAAATCTATCTAATGACCATCTAGATTATCATAAAACTCTAGAAAATTATAAACTATCAAAATTGATGTTGTTTAAAGATCATATTAAAAAAAATTCAATTGCAGTAGTTAACGCTGATTCCAAATATTCAAAATTTTTTGTTGAATGCTGCGAAATAAATAATATTAGAGTTTTAGATTATGGAAAGTATGGAAGATATGTGAAAATTAAGTCAATCCAGTATTTCAAAAATAAAATCAAGGTAGAAATATTATTTAAAAAAAAAATTATAAGCCTTAAAACTAATTGCAGTACAGAGTTTGAAATTTATAATCGAATATGCTCGTTAATTATGGCTTTTAATAGATCTCTAGATATCAAACACTTCCAAATAATTTCCAATTTAAAAAATCCTGATGGAAGAATTGAAAAAATATATGATAAAAATAACATTAAGGTTTTTATTGATTATGCACACACACCCGATGCTATTTCCAAAGTCTTATCATCATTGAAAAAAATAACTCCTGGACGTGTAATTTTGGTTTTTGGCTGCGGTGGTGAAAGGGATAAATCAAAAAGAAGTAAAATGACCAAAGAAGCAATAAAATTCTCTGATCTAATTATAATAACTGACGACAACCCTAGATTCGAAGATCCAAGAAAAATAAGGAACGAAATGATTAAAGGAATAAAATCAAATGATTTGAATAAAATAAGTATTATTGGTAATAGATATAATGCAATCAAAATTGCCATTAATAAGTTAACGGACAATGATAGCCTTATCATTGCAGGCAAAGGGCATGAAGATTATCAAATAATAAAAAATGAAAAAATATTTTTTAGCGATAAAAAGATTGCTAAGGATTTACTAAAAGAAAAATGAGTCTTTGGACACTTGAAGAAATTTATACCGCGTTAGATATTAAAAAAAATATAAATGAAAATTTTATTTTTTCTGGAATATCGATAGACACAAGAACATTAAAAAAGGGAGATTTATTTATTCCAATAAAAGGAAAGAAGTTTGACGGACATGATTTCATCGAAAAAGCTTTTAAAAAAGGGGCCATAGCATCATTTTCAGAATTGATAGAAGAAAAATTAATAGAAGAAAAGTTAATTATAGGTGTGAGTAATACTCTAAAGGCTCTTGAAAAGTTGGCTAAATTCTCGAGAAAAAGAAATAAGAAACTTATTAAAATTTGTATCACAGGAAGTAGTGGCAAAACGACTCTAAAAGATTGGGTTTCAAAAACTTTCAAAGAACATAAAAGAATATATCACACTGAAGGAAATCTAAACAATCAAATTGGATTACCTTTGACTTTAGCAAATATGCCCAGAAACAGTGAGTTATGTGTACTAGAGCTCGGAATGAATTCTCCAGGAGAGATAAAGAAGCTTTCTGAAATTGCAAGACCTAATATAGCAGTTATTACAAACATTGGCGTAGCACATTCTGCAAACTTTTTTAATGACTCCGGAATAGCATCAGAAAAATCTGACATTTTTAATTATTTAGATAAAAATTCTATTGCCATATTTCCTAGAGAAACAAAATATTTCAATCTCATCAAACAAAAAGCGCTAAAAAAAACAAAAAAGATTTTTGTTTTTGGTAATGACGAAATTTGTAACATTAAAGTCGAAAACAAAATGGATTTTGAGTGGCATTTTAATATCTCTGGAGAACGGACTGTTTTAGTAAATAATTTTCCATTTACTAATTGGTCTAAAAATGTAAGCATAATATTATGTTTAGCCAAAATTCTTAATGTAAATTTATCAAAAATTACGCCAATCCTTGAAAAACTTCGACCAACAAAAGGAAGAGGGAAAATATCAAAGGTGAAGATAAATACAAAAAATTTGACTATTATAGATGAGTCGTATAATTCCAACCCAGAATCTCTAAATGCAGCTATTCAAAATCTTTCAAATTTTAGAACTTCAAATTCAAGAGTTATTTGTGTTATTGGTGATATGCTAGAATTAGGCGAAAAGTCAATTTCGTATCATTTAAAAGCAGTAGATATCTTGACTAGAATAAAGCCAAATTTAATAATAACAGTTGGACAATTTTCAAAAATAATCTTTGATAATTTACCAGAAAACTTTTTAAAATTTCATTATTATGATTACAAGAATGTGTTTAATAAATTATTGAGAATAATAAAAAATAAGGATGTTATAATGTTAAAAGGATCTAACTCTACTAATTTACATATGATAACAAAACAACTATTAAATTTAGATTAAAATGTTTTACTATTTTTTAATTCCATATATTGAAAGTTTTAATTTCCTTAATCTTTTTAATTATCTAACTTTTAGGGCTGGAGGGGCTCTTTTTACCGCTTTTTTTATATTACTATTTTTAGGACCGATATTTATAAAAAAGTTAAAAAGTGTTCAAAAAAAAGGACAACCAATTAGAACTGATGGCCCTAAAAGTCATCTAATAAATAAGATAGGAACTCCGACTATGGGAGGAATGTTGATACTTATTTCTTTATTTATTTCAATATTATTGTGGGCTGACTTAAGTAGTAACGTTGTATGGTTAATATTCAGCATAACAATTTTATTTGGATTAATTGGTGCACTTGATGATTATAAAAAATTAAAAAGTAATAGTCCTGACGGATTTAGTGGGACTTCCAGGCTAATTGTTGAATTTGTGATTTGCTTCTTTTTTGTTTATTTGTTTAATAAACTTATAGACCCTAACCTTGTAAATATTGTTTTCATACCTTTTACTAAAGGTCTTTTCTTTGATTTAGGAAACTTTTATTATATTTTTGCGGCTATTGTTATAGTAGGAAGTGCTAATGCTGTTAATTTAACAGATGGTTTGGATGGATTAGCAATAGGGCCAATCATGATAACAACACTCTCTTTTGCGTTTATTGCTTATTTCACAGGAAACCTTATATATTCAAATTATCTTAAAATTCCTTACGTAAATGATACAGGTGAACTTGTAATAATTTGCGCTTCTCTAATTGGCGCAGGGTTGGGCTTTCTATGGTTTAATGCCCCACCTGCCATGGTATTTATGGGTGATACTGGTTCATTATCTATGGGTGGAACAATTGGAGCAATAGCAGTAGCTACAAAGCATGAAATAATTCTTGTGATAATCGGAGGAATTTTTGTCCTTGAGGCTTTATCTGTTTTTGCTCAAGTAATTTCATATAAATTAACTGGAAAAAGAATATTCCGAATGGCTCCAATTCATCACCATTTTGAGCAAAAAGGTTGGTCAGAATCGACAATTGTTATTAGGTTTTGGATAATTTCAATAATTCTTGCATTGATAGGTTTGGCAAGCTTAAAGCTGAGATGAACAACATCCAATTGAAACATATATTTTTATTGGGTTTAGGTGTTTCAGGAATGTCGTTGGCTTTACATTTAGAGAAAAAAGGATTCATAAATTATTGTTGGGATGATAATGCCAACATAAGAAAAAAAGCAGTGAAACAAAAACTAAATCTAACAAGAGTTTCAGCAAAAAACTTAAAAAAGTGTGATCTTATAGTACTTAGTCCAGGAATTAACCATCAAAAGAAAAACCCACATAAAGTAATTCAAATTGCCAAAAGTTTAAAAATTAAAATCGTTACTGATTTAGAGTTTTTAAAAATCTTAAATTTTAAAAATTTTTTGATAGGGGTGACAGGAACAAACGGTAAATCAACCACAACACATTTTGTTAAAAACGTTTTGTCACATGATAAAAGAATTGATGCCAAAGCATGTGGAAATATAGGAATTCCATTTACTAATTTAAAAATTAATAAAAAAACTATTCTAATTATCGAAGCATCTTCATTTCAATTAGCTAAAATTGATAAATTAAAATTTAATCATGCATTTCTTTTAAATATATCGAAAGATCATATTGAGTGGCATGGAACGATGGCAAATTATATAGAAGCGAAACTTAGAATTTTTAAAAATCAAGATTCGAACTGTTATGCTGTGATTTGCGTAGACGACGTCTATACAAATAAAATTGCGGCTAATTTTAAAAAAATGTTTAATTCGAATTTGATATGCATAAGTTGTAAAAAATTCAAGAACATCGACATTTTTCTTAAAACTACTAAATCTGAAATAAAAATATTTAATAACATCTCAAATCAAGAAATAATTATACCATTAAAGTTGATAAAATTCACAATTGCTAAACATAATTTTCAGAACTTATTGGCTGCGTATGTATCCAGTTTTTTATTAAATAAGACAAAAAAGCAATTTTTAAATTCTCTTACTAATCTTGATAACTTAAGTCATAGAATTGAATATATTGGAAAATCGAAAAATATGTCAATATACAATGATAGCAAGTCAACAAATATTAATTCTGCAAAAACTGCCCTAGACTCATTCAAAGATATTTTTTGGATTCTTGGCGGTCAGGCAAAACAAGGTGGGCTTGAAGGAATCGAAAAAAGTCTTAAAAATGTTATTCATGCATACGTATACGGAGAGTCAAACGATAATTTGAGTGATTTTTTAACAAAAAATTCTATAAAATGTTTTAAATTCAATAACTTGAGTGAATCCCTTGATAAAGTTTTTAAGGATGCGGATAAATTTCATAAAGATCTTAATATATTGTTTTCTCCAGCATGTGCTTCATTTGATCAATTTAAAAATTTTGAACACAGAGGTCAGGTATTTAAAAAACTAGTAAATGAAAAAATAAAGATAAATGGATAATTCAGAGAAAAGTCAATCCAGAAAAAACTGGTGGATAAATATTGATAAATATATTCTTATTCCCTCAGTTATATTAATACTTTTTGGTATAATTTCAATTTCAAGTATTTCTCAGCACTTAAGTTATAAGTCATATTTTTCTTCAAATCTTCTCTTCAAAAAACATTTGATCTTTTGTTTTGTAAGTATTTTTATAATTTTCTTTATCTCACAATTATCTCTAAAAAATCTTATCTATATTTCGATAGGAATTTTTTGTTTCAGTATCATTTTATCTATAAGTGCTATTTTTCTTTTCCCTGAAACTAAAGGGGCAAATAGATGGATAAAATTTTTTGGATTTTCTTTTCAACCATCTGAGTTGCTAAAACCCTCATTTATAATTTTGAGTGCAGTTTTGTTAGGAAGATATAAATTAAAAAACGATTATTCTTTACATATAAATATTATCTTCTTGTCTTTTGTTTCAACACTTTTAATCTTGCAACCCGACTTTGGGATGTTCATTTTAATTTTTTCAGCATGGCTTACTCAGATTTGCTCGTCTAATATAAAAATGAGAATTATCTTGCCAATAATTTTTGTTTTTTTATTAGTTTTTATAATATGCTTTTTAAGTTTAGAACATGTTAAATTCAGAATAATGAATTTTCTTTTTTCAGAAGTTGGTGATAACTATCAAATTAAACTGTCTTTAAACTCTTTTGAGAGCGGAGGATTATTTGGAAAAGGAATGGGAGAAGGAATCGTTGCAAAGGGTTTACCAGATGTTCATTCAGACTTTATTTTTGCTCTTATTGGTGAGGAGCTAGGAGGCATTTTTTCCGTTATAATAATCATAATGTATCTTATACTTTTTATAAGAGCTCATTTTATTTCGCAAAGATCAAATAATTTTTTTATTATTACATCAATTACTGGTTTAGCAAATATACTAATTTTGCAAGTTATGATTAATATATCCTCTACATTAAATATAATTCCCACAAAAGGAATGACTCTCCCATTCATCTCTTACGGAGGTTCGTCATTTATTTCAACTTCTATAATTATCGGTTTTATTTTACTTTTAGCAAAAGAGCAAAAAAATGCGTAAAACTGTCTTATTGATAGCAGGTGGAACAGGAGGGCATTTATTTCCTGCAATATCGTTAACGAAAATGAACAAAAATTTAAACTATATTTTTCTTCTTGATCATAGAACGGAAAAAATAATAAAAAAAAGAAAATTAAAATATTTTAAGATTTACTCTTCAAGAATTAACTTAGACTTGATGCTACCTTTTAAAATAATAAAGATAATTATTGGGATTATTCAATCTGTAATCATTATTATCAAATGCAAGCCTAAACTTGCCATTGGATTTGGTGGGTACACTTCAATTCCATCTATTTTTGCAGCCAAACTAATGAATATAAAAACTATAATTCATGAGCAGAATGCAATAATGGGAAGAACCAATCGTCTTCTGGCGAATTTAGTTAATTACGTAACTTTGACATTTAAAAAAACAAAGTTTGCTAAAAAAAATTTTATTCATACTGGAATTCCAATAAGAAAAAAACCTCAAAGATTCAAGCATTTCAAATCTTCAAAAAAAGTTAAAAGACTACTTGTCATAGGAGGAAGTCAAGGGGCTCAAATATTCACATCTATGATACCATCAATCATTTCTAATCTCAAAGATGAAAGTAAAAAAAGAATTGTTGTTATCCAACAGATTAAAAACAAAGAAATACATAAAGCAAATTTGTTGTATCAAGAAATGAATGTCAAATGTCATTTTAAGGAATTTTTTGAAGATATTTATGATGAATTTTATAAAGCTGATTTAATTATAACAAGGTGTGGAGCTTCAACTTTGGCTGAAATTGAATTATTTAAAAAATATAGTATTTTGTTTCCATTACCCTCTGCCATGAATAATCATCAATATTACAACGCTATAGAATTTAAAAAAAATAACCACTGCTTAATTGTCAACGAGAATGATTTGGATCTCCAAAAAGTATCTCAAGTATTACAAGATAAACTTTTTACTAATAAGTCACAAAATCATAAAAAATATAATAGAGTAAAATATAACTCATCATTATCAGATCTTGTAGAGGAATTATTAACTTGAATGTTTGAAAAAAGGAAAATTCATTTTGTAGGAATTGGAGGAATCGGTATGAGCGCAATTGCTGAAATTCTCTTTAAAAAAAAGTTTATTGTAACTGGTAGTGATATTAATAAAAACCTTATTACAAAAAAACTATCAAGAAATGGGATTAAAATATTTTACAAACACAGCTCTAATAATATTATCGATTCAGACATAGTGGTTTATTCGTCTGCAATTAAGTCGTCTAATATTGAAATAAAAACTGCAAAAAAAAAGAAAATACCTTTATACTCAAGAGCTATGATGTTGGCAGAAGTAATGCGACTAAAACCCTCAATTACTGTATCTGGATCACACGGAAAAACGACTACAACATCATTAATTGCCTCAATTCTAATGTATTCAGGTTGTGATCCAACAATTATTAATGGTGGAATTATAAATAATATTAATGCAAACGCTAAATTAGGGGATGGTCAATGGATTGTTGCTGAAGCTGATGAATCAGATGGTTCTTTTACAATGCTACCCTCAACAGTAGGTGTAATAAATAATATCGATTTTGAGCATGTTGACTTTTATAAAAATATTAAAGAAGTTAAAAATTCATTTATAAAATATGCTGAAAGAATTCCATTTTATGGTTTCTTAGCTATAAATAATGATGACAGCAATATTCAAAGTATATTGAATAAAATTAAACAGACAAAGATTTTAACGTACGGATTATCTAAGAATTCAAATTTTTACGCTGAAAATATCAAGACGATAAACAAAAAAGATAAATTTTATACATGCTTTGACATAGTTTCAAATTTTAGAAAAAAAAGTTTAACTAAGAATGTTCTTGTTCCTCTAATCGGGAACCACAATGTAATCAATAGTCTCTGCGCATATACTGTTGCAAAGAGTTTAAAAATATCAGATTTAGAAATTAAGAGGGCACTAAAAGAATTTAAAGGCGTAAAAAGAAGATTTTCTATAATTCATCAAAATAATAAGAATTTGGTCATAGATGATTATGCTCATCATCCTAGGGAGATCTCGGTGACACTTAAAGCACTTAAATCAATTACTAGAAGTAAATTAATTACTGTATTTGAGCCACATCGTTACACTAGAATAAAAAATATGATAAGTGACTTCGTTGGAAGTTTTCAATATGCTGACATGATTTTTATACTCCCTGTTTATCAAGCAGGAGAAAAAGTTAATAAAAATATTAACAGTATTTATTTATCTAACATATTCAGGAAAAAATATAAAAATAAGATTATTGATCCTATACTAAATCAAAATTCTTTTTTTAGAAATTTAAATAAGATTATTTCTGATGGTGATAATATAATATTCTTAGGGGCTGGGAAAAGCTCAAAGGTTGCAAATTCTTTCAAAGAAATCTTAAAAAAAAATGAAATCTAAATTATCCCAAATTTTACCTTTTAAAATTAATTATCCCCTTGGAAGGAAAACCTGGTTTGGATCAGGAGGAAAATGTTTTTTATTTGTAAAAGTTAAATCTTCCAAACAATTGAGGTTGGTTATGAAAATGAGTAATTTTTTTTTTCCAACTTTAATACTTGGGTGTGGTTCAAATCTTTTAGTCAGAGATGGCGGTTTTCAGGGAGTGGTTATTAAATTAGTAGGAGATTTTATTAGAATTAAATTTGATGAAAAAAAATCTATTCTCACCATTGGTTCTGGAGTAAAAGATTATGATGTTTCGAAATTCTGCGTTGAAAACTGTATAACCGGTTTTGAGTTTCTAAGTGGTATACCTGGGACAATTGGTGGAAATTTAAAAATGAATGCAGGGTGTTATGGAGATGAGATAAGTGACAATTTAATAGATTGCACTTTATTGAATAAAGATTTAAAAATAATTACCTTGGTCAAGGATCAAATAGACTTTAAATATAGAAAAAGTTCATTAAAGGATAATCAGGTAATTATAAGTGCAAGGTTTAAAAATAAAAAATTAAAAAAAGAAAAAATTAAACAAAAAATTAATACAATTTACAAAAAAAGAAAAATAACCCAACCTATTGGAAACAGAACGGGTGGCAGTACTTTTGCCAATCCTCCCAATAACTTTGCATGGAACCTTATAGATGACATCAAATTTAGAGGAAAGAAGATTGGTGGAGCCAAAGTATCCGAAAAACACTCAAATTTTTTAATTAATGAAAGATCGGCTACTTCACTTGATATTGAATTATTAGGTGAGGAAATTAAAAGGATGGTTTGGGAAAAGTTTAAAATTAAATTGGAATGGGAGTTATTAAAGATTGGTGAATTTAAGAAAATCTGAAAAAATTGTAATCCTACGAGGTGGAATATCTGATGAAAATGAAATTTCTATATCTACGGCTGATCAAGTATATGAAACCCTAAGCAAGAAATATAAAACGACTTTAGTTGACGTTGCCGATGATTGTTCTCAGTTAATTGAGGAATTAATTAAATCAAAGCCAGATAAAGTTTTTAA
>MDTB01066893.1_pt1 | contig 24109 bp, 28 predicted proteins | sample 811161 | NCBI WGS metagenome assembly MDTB01 (sample SAMN05326650, study PRJNA326480) | marine metagenome | isolation source: seawater | place: Mediterranean Sea | collected 2009
ATATTACTGGCATGACACCCGCATAATTAACTTTCAAAGGAAGAAATGAGCTTTGCCCTCCGAACACCTTGCGCCCAACCATCCGTTTGGCATACTGAACAGGTATTTTACGTTGAGCTTGTGTAACCGCAATTATTCCACTCACCACTACTAAAAACAATCCAACCATTAGTAACGCCTTTACAATGACCATATTATCACCTGCAGGGGCAAGAAAAACTAAAGCATATGCGTCGGCTAAGGCTTTAGGAAGGTCAGATAAAATTCCAACGGTAATAAGCAAGGAAATACCATTACCGATGCCCCTTTGAGTAATTTGCTCACCTAGCCACATTAAAATTAATGAACCTGTCGTAAGAAAAATAACAGTTGTTACTAAAAACATTGTCGAGGAAGATGCTACCACAATCTCTCCAAGCGGTTTGCCATCCAGTCCTATTTCTGCCGGATTAAAACCCTGTATAAGACTTCCAGGACTGTTTTGAAGTGCAATTGCGAGTAATGTTCCCTGAACTAAACAAATAAAAATGGTAAGATAGCGAGTATACTGTGAAATCTTTTGCCGGCCTGGTTCACCCTCTTGTTGAAGTCGAGCTAATTGAGGAAACACTGCACCCATTAATTGCATTATAATTGATGCACTTATGTATGGCATGATCCCAAGTGCAAAAAGAGCACCATTCAAGAGGGCTCCTCCAGTAAACATGTTGTAAAAACCTAAAATATCGTTACCTTCAGACTCACTTCGAGTTTGCTCCCTCAATTCAAAAAACTCTTTAATTGGAGATGGGTCAACCCCAGGCAAAGGAATATTAGCTCCAACTCGTGCAATAAAAAGCAAAGCCAAGGTAAAAAATATTTTTTGCCTTAACTCAGGTATTTTTAAACAGTTTGTAAATGCGGAGAGCATGAAATTAGAACTGGAAATTATTCTTTAATAGAACCGCCAGCTGCTTCTATTTTTTGTTTAGCTGATTTGGAAAGTTTTGATACTTCGACTACGAAAGCCTTTGTAACCTCACCGGTTCCTAGTATTTTTACCGCATTGGAGTTTGACCTTATTAGGCCAGCTTCCTTGAGGGTAGCAAGGTCCACTTTATCTCCGGATAACTTATCCAACTCATAAAGATTAACTGTTGCACAAGGATTTTGAAAGCGCGTACGGTTAAAACCACGTTGAGGCAATTTTCTGAAAAGGGGCATCTGTCCGCCCTCAAATCCTGCACGAAGTGAGTATCCGGACCTTGAGCCTGCTCCTTTATGACCACGACCAGATGTTTTACCATGTCCATTGCCTTCACCTCGACCTAAACATCTTTTTTTACGATTCGATCCAGCGGGTATTTCGTTTTCTTTCATGACAAATTACAATTTTGGCGATTCTTCTACACTGTTTACAACAGTATCGATATTAGATTTGGTTTCCATAAAAGCTGGTCCCCTTACTTCTTCTCCTCGAACTTTAGATATTGTTTGAGCAGTTCTCAATTGAGATAAACCATTAATAGTTGCAGAAACAACGGATAATTGATTGTTCGAACCTAAAGATTTGGACAAAATATTTTTTACTCCAGCTGCTTCAACAACTGCACGAACTCCTCCACCAGCAATAATGCCAGTACCCTGACGGGCAGGTTTCAACAAAACCTTACCTCCATCAAAATTACCCAAGATTGAATGGGGTATCGTGTCGCCATAAACAGCTACACTTTTCATAGCTTTCTTAGCCTGATCTGTACCTTTACGGATTGCATCTGGAACCATTTGTGCTTTTCCATAACCAAAGCCAACTTTACCATTTTGATCTCCCACAACAACAAGAGCGGCAAAACTAAATCTTCGACCACCTTTTACAACTTTTGCACAGCGGTTTATGTGAACAACCTTCTCAAAAAGCTCTGGTTCATCACTTGTTACTTCTGGTGCATTTTTTCTTTTTCGATTCGGATAACTCATGGTAATTAAAATTTTAAACCTTGTTCTCTAAGTGCATCAGCAAATGCTTTCACGCAACCATGATACTTTCTACCAGAACGATCAAAAACAACAGAATTGAAACCCTTATTTTTAATTTGTTCGCCGAAGACAGTTCCTAATTTTTTTGAACCATCCACATTAGGCAAAACATCTTTGTGATCAGCATGACTTGTGGACAATGCAATAAGAGTATGACCTTCGACGTCATCAATACATTGTGCATGAATATTCTTATTCGTAAAGCGTACCGCAATACGAGGACGATCTGGACTTCCTGATATTTTTTTTCGGATACGCCAACGTCGTTTTTGTACAAGCTCTTTTTTCTTAGAAAGTTTCATGGTTTATGCAGATTTTTTACCTTCCTTGCGTCGGACATATTCACCTAAAATACGAACCCCTTTGCCCTTGTATGGCTCAACGGGATAAAAGCTTTTAATTTCAGCAGCCATTTGACCAACCTTTTGTTTATCAGCACCTTCAACATGTATCTTAACATTGTCAGCTACGGTAACAGTGACACCTTCAGGTATGTCATGAAGTATTGGATGTGAGTAACCAAGTTCCAGGTCAATTTTATTTCCCTTAATAGTTGCCCTGAATCCTACTCCCTCGATTAATAAGTCTTTACTAAATGGCTTAGTTACGCCTTCAACCATATTTGCAATAATTGATCGTGCGGTGCCATAATTAGCCTGAGCTGCCCGAGTATTGATTACGGGTTTCACAACAACTGTATTGTCGGTTTCAGTAATTGAGACAAGGGGTGAAAAATCTTTATTCAATTCGCCATTAGGTCCCTTAATACTAACATTCTGGTCAGTAATTTTCACCTCCACGCCTGTGGGTATTTGTACTGGTACTTTTCCAATTCTGCTCATTTTAAATAATATAAGATAGTTACCAAACGCTGCAGAGAATTTCTCCACCTAGTTTGTTTTTTCTAGCGGATTTGTCATCAATAACACCATTAGGAGTGCTGAGAATTGAAATTCCAAGACCTCCCAGAACACGTGGTATATCACGATATCCGCAATAAGTGCGTCTGCCTGGTGTGCTAACCCGGTTGATACCCCGAATTGCATGCTCTCCATCGATGTACTTTAAAGTAATTTGTATATTTTTGTGACCTGCAGGCGTTGATTCTTCATCACAATTTTCAACAAACCCGCGGGATTTCAGAATCTGAGCGATGCCTAATCTGAGATTGGAATGAGGGTAACTGCAGGTTGACTTGCCGGCTTGGCCTGCGTTTCTGATAACGGTTATAAAATCACCTATGGTATCGTGTACTGACATAATGAATTGAATTTAAATTATTTACCAGGATGCTTTAATAACACCCGGTATCTTGCCTTGTAATGCGAGCTCTCTAAAAGATATTCTAGAAAGGCCAAATTTTCTAATCGTCGCTCTAGGTCTTCCGGTCAAAGTACAACGATTAACAAGCCTTACGGGAGAAGAATTTTTAGGAAGTTTTGTAAGCTTTGCCTGAGCAATATAAAATTCTTCCTCTGAAGTACTGGGGTCAGACAATATCTTCTTTAAAGATGCACGCTTTGAGGCATATTTTGCGACGAGCCTTTCCCTTTTCTTGTTTCGATGAATTACTGATTTCTTTGCCATAATTATGAAAATGTTAAGCTGCTTTTTGCTCGCTTGAAGATTGGGATGGTTGCTTGCGGAAAGGCATACCAAGAAGTTGCAGAAGTTCTTTTCCGTGCTCATCATTCTGAGCAGTCGTGACGATTGAGATATCAAGCCCGGTATTTGTTCTTTGGCGTTCAACATTAATCTCAGGAAAAATACTGTGATCAATTATACCTAGTGTATAGTTTCCTAAACCATCTAGCTTTGAAGATACACCCCTAAAGTCACGGATGTTAGGAAGTGCAATTGCAATAAGTCTGAGAAGAAACTCCCACATGACATTGCCTCGGAGAGTAACTTTGATTCCAACTGGCATACCTTCTCTTAATTTGAAGTTAGACACACTCATCTTCGCTTTGATAACAATTGGTGCCTGTCCAGAGAGTGAAGTTATATCTTTACGAAGTTCTTCAATACCATTTTTGTCTAATTCAACACCAAATGAACTATTTAGAACGACCTTATCAATTTTCGGTACTTGATGTAAATTTTGAAAACCACAATTTTTTTGAAGAGCTGGAACAACTTCTTCTAAATAAATCTTTTTAAGTTCAGGAACACTCATTAATATTTGTATATTTAAGGGTAATATGAAATGCTAATTTTTTGCTACTTCAGCAGGTTTTACATTTGAAATGTGAATTGATGATTCTCTTTCGATAATTGATCCTTGGGGATTGTCCTGTGATTTTTTTTCATGTTTCTTTATCATGTTAACACTCTCGACTAAAACCCTATTCTTTTCCCGGTCTACATTTAAAATTTTGCCTTTTTTTCCCTTGTGATCACCGGCTATAACAAGAACTTCAATACCTTTTTTTATTTTCTTAGACATAATTATAAAACCTCAGGTGCAAGTGATATTATTTTCATAAATTTAAGTCGTAATTCGCGTGCAACCGGACCAAAAATACGCGTTCCCTTCGGCGTACCATCATCGTTAACTAGTACACATGCATTTTCATCAAACCTTAAATAACTACCATCTCTCCTTCGAACGGGAGATTTTGTACGAACCACCAAAGCTCTGACAACAGAACCTTTTTTGACTGAAGCTTCCGTGGAACTTTCTTTAACATGACAAACTATGATGTCACCAATGGAGGCAGTTTTCTTGTTTTGACCAATCCTGCGTATCATACGAACTTTTTTAGCACCCGTATTGTCAGCAACATTTAATCTACTTAGTAATTGTATCATGGTAATTTATAATACGGGGGCTTTTTCAATAATCTGAGATATCCGCCAACGCTTAAGCTTACTCAATGGTCTGGTGGATATTATTTTGACTTTATCACCAACGGCTGAATCATTCTTTTCGTCATGAACATGAACGGTGGTTTTTCTCCGAATCTCCTTTTTATAAAGAGGGTGGGGCGTCTTGTATTCGTAAACAACCTTTACCGACTTGTCACCGGTTTTTGCTCTTACCAAACCGATTAATTCTTTCCGGTTATTTCTTATATCTTCAGTAGTCATACAAATTTATGGTTAAGCACTTTTTGACTTAAGTTGAGTTAGTACTGTTAAAATTTTAGCCCGGTCTCGACGAATGCTTTTGATAAGATGAGGCTTTTCAACCTGTCCTGTTTGTTTTCTTATTTGAAGATCTAATAATTCTTTACCGAGTTCTCGAAATTTCTTTTCAAGCTCCGTATCCGATAAATCGTTGATTTCTGACATTTTCATGAAAATTAAAAAGTTTGTTTTCGTTGAACAAGCCGGCACCGAAAAGGGAGTTTTGCGTCTGCAAGGCCAAGTGCCTCTCGTGCTAAAGTTAATGAACAACCTGCAATTTCGAAAAGCACATGTCCTGGCTTTATAACAGCAACCCAATGATCAACGGGTCCTTTACCCTTTCCCTGCCTTGTTTCTGCTGGCTTTTTTGTTACTGGTTTGTGAGGAAATACTCGAATCCAGACCTTCCCTTTTCTTTTAAGGTGGCGATTTATAGCAACACGAGCTGATTCAATTTGGTTAGAAGTCATTCTGCCGCGTGTTAAAGATTGAATACCAAACTCTCCAAAGGATACTGTATTCCCTCTTGAAGCTGTGCCACGCACGCGGCCTTTGAAAACTTTTCTATATTTTGTACGGGATGGAAGTAATTTAGGCATAACAAGATGATTTAGAAAATTTTATCTTCGTCTTTAAGGCATACCCAACATTTTATACCAATTATGCCATAAACTGTGTTCGCTTCTACAAGACCATAATCAATATTTTCGCGAAGTGTATGAAGTGGAACCCTGCCTTCTCTTGCCTGTTCGGTTCTTGCGATATCAGCTCCACCTAAACGGCCGGCACATTGAATACGGATTCCCTCAGCACCCATCGACATGGTTGTTTGAACAGCTTTTTTCATTGCTCTCCTAAAAGCAATTCTTCGCTCTAATTGTAACGCGACATTTTCGGCTACTAATGATGCTACTAAATCAGGTTTTTTTATTTCCTGAATTTCAAGCCTTATGTCATTGCTGATGTTCTTGTTCAAGGAATCCCTAAGGGTATCCAACTCTTGTCCCTTGCGACCGATAACGATACCTGGTCGTGCTGTCCAAATAGTGACACGCGTTCTACTTGATGCCCTCTCGATTACAATTCTTGGTACAGATGCAAATCGTAATTTTTTCTCAAGAAACGCTCTAATTAAATTATCTTCTTCAAGAAATTTAGAGTAATCGTGCTTGTTGGCATACCAACGTGCACTCCAATTACGCCTAACTCCTAAACGAAAACCTATTGGATTAACTTTTTGTCCCATAATAATTAAGCTTCGTCTGTTAAAACAATACGTATGTGACTCATACGTTTTTTGTAAGGGTGAGATGAGCCCCTAGCACAGGGTCTAAATCTTTTCAAAGCAGGACCTTCTTCAATGATCGCTTCTTTGATCAATAAATCATCTGCATTAAGGTTAGCATTGTTCTCAGCATTCGCCATTGCGGATTTTAAAGTTTTATCTAAAAGCCGAGCAGCTTTTCGAGGAATATATTTTAACAAGGATACACCTTCAGTAACTTTTTTACCGGGTAAAATCCTAGCAACTTCCCGTGCTTTCTTAGGGGAAATCCTCATATATTTTGAATACGATTTTACTTCCATGATGTATTTTATTTCTGGGTGTGAGGATTATGAGATTTAAAAGAACGGGTGGCTGAAAACTCTCCTAATTTATGACCAACCATATTTTCAGTCACATACACCGGTAAAAAACTTTTTCCATTGTGCACAGTAAAGTTTAAACCCACAAAATCAGGTGTTATAGTGGATTTTCGTGACCATGTTTTTATGGGTTTACGATCCCCAGCATTTTGTGCTTTGATCACTTTTTTCATGAGACCTGGCTCAACGAAAAAGCCTTTTTTAATAGAACGCGTCATAGGATAAAAATTTATTATTTAACTCTTCGTCCGTTTCGACGAACAAGAATCTGAGAATTAGAAGGTTTCGATTTTTTTCTGGTTGGAAATCCCTTAGACAATTGACCCCATGGAGAGGAAGGGTGACCTCCGCCTGATGTCCTGCCTTCACCACCACCCATTGGGTGATCAACAGGATTCATTGCTACACCACGAACTCTTGGCCTACGACCTTTCCAGCGATTTCTTCCCGCTTTACCAATAGTGGATTTCTGGTGAGCGGAATTACCAACCGAACCAATTGTGGCGCGGCATGTTTCTTTAACTAGACGGATTTCACCGCTAGGCATTTTTAATGAAGCATGATTTCCATCAACGGAAATCAAGCGTACCTCACATCCAGCTGACCTTGCCAGTTTAGCACCGGCGCCTGGCAACATTTCGACACAATGTACCTTGGTGCCAAGTGGTATCAAGTTAAGGGGAAGGGCATTACCAGGTTTAAAGTCAATTTTTTGGTTAGAGCTTAATAGGGTATCACCGACTGATACAGATGATGGAGCAAGTATGTATGTTTTGGTACCATCTTCAAACTCAAGCAATGCAAGGTGTGCAGTACGATTGGGGTCATACTCTAATGCTATTACCTTTGAAGGTTGGTCAATTTGTTCTCTCCGAAAATCAATTTGCCTATAAAGTCTTTTATGACCCCCACCTCGGCGTCTTGATGTAATGCGACCGTATGCATTTCGACCTTTTTTACGATGTACACATTTCGTCAAAGCACGCTCGGGTCTTTTTGTTGAAAGATCGACTTTATTCTTCAGGAAAAACCTTCCTGAAGGAGTAACTGGTTTTTGTTGTAAAATTGGCATAAACTAAATCTCCTAGGCTAAATCAATACTATCACCAGATTGGAGGGTAATGATTGCTTTCTTCATTCCGCTTTTGAAACCAAGCTTATTTCTTCTCGTTCGATCACGTTTTGATTTAGGTTTAACATTTATCGTGTTAACTTTTAAAACCTTTACACTGAATGTACTCTCAACTGCACTTTTGATATTTGGCTTTGAAGCAGTTGAGGCAACGGAAAATAAATATTGATTAAGATTGGATGAAAGCATAGTTGCCTTCTCCGTAAGAAGTGACTCTTTAAGAATAGTAACTGCTTCTTTCATTAGTTGGCTGCCTCCATATTAAATTTAGCGAGTAAGATATTAAGCCCCTTCAAACTAAGAATTATTTGATCACACTGAACGATGTCTAGCGGTCCCAAGTCCTGTGCTCTTCCTAAACGAGCAGTAGGCAAATTGCGTGCAGCTAAGGCGAATTGGTCGTCAAACGAGTCATCAATTGCAAGGACTTTTTTAGCATCTGGAACAATTTTATTCATTATACCATGAAACAGTTTTGTTTTAGGTTCAGAAACTTTCCACTCTTCTATGAGAACAATATTTTCGGAATTTGCCTGATCAACCAAAGCCCTCTTCATTGCTAGCAACTTTAATTTCTTATTTAGCTTTTGACTGTATGAACGAGGTCTAGGACCGAATACAATTCCACCACCGCGACGTTGTGTTGCTTTTTTATCTCCAGCTCTTCCAACACCTAAACCTTTTTGTCGGTAAATTTTCTTACCGGACCCCCTCACTTCAGAGCGAACTTTTGTGGAAGCATTTCCTTGTCTTTGATTCGCATGAACCGCGATAATAGATTGCCTGAGTGCATCAACACCTTTTTCGTCATCAAGAATTGGAAAGTTATCGACTTCTTTATCGCCGTTTGCAGATCCGTCAGAATTAAAAAACTTAAATTTCATTATTATCCTTTTTGTATAGTCTTTTTGGCAATACGAAGTGTAATAATAGCACCCTTATGACCAGGCACACTTCCTTTAATGAGAAGAATGTTTTTTTCGGGCAGAACTTTAACAACTTTCAAATTCTGAGTTGTCCGGCTTTTATCACCCATATGACCAGGCATTTTTTTATTTTTAAAAATTCTTCCAGGCCACTGGCATAAACCGTAAGATCCACCTCTTCGATGAAACATTGAACCATGAGATGCAGGACCTCCCCCAAAGTTCCATCTTTTTACAACACCTTGAAAGCCTTTACCCTTAGTTTTAGAAACGATATCGACTTTATCAACAGCCTTGAAATCATCTACTGTGATACAAGAACCAATTTTGTACTCATGACCTTCGTTTAAACGAAACTCTTGGGATACTTGTTGCGATTCAGCCTTAGCTTTCTTTGCATGACCATTTGCACAGGCATTTGTTTTATTCGGAGATTTCCCGCTGGGATTATAACCGATTTGAACAGCATTGTAACCATCCTTTTCCAATGTTTTAACCTGCAAAACAGGGCAAGGGCCAGCTTCGATAATTGTGACTGGAACAAGATTGTTGTCAGCGTCGTATACTTGGCTCATGCCAAGTTTTTTTCCTAGTAATTCAAGTTTCATTCTTTAAGCGGCAGGCGGTATTAACCATTTAAGAACCTGCGTTAAAGGTTATTTGTAACCTTTTTTTCTATACGTTAATGTTAATTTCGACTCCTGCGGGTAAGTTAAGTTTTTTGAGTTCATCAACTGTTTGAACAGTTGGTTCAATTATATCTATAAGGCGTTTGTGAGTTCTTAGTTCAAACTGATCCATGGATTTCTTATCAACATGGGGCGAACGATTCACGGTGTATCTTTCAATTCTAGTAGGCATAGGGATAGGCCCCGCAACGCGAGCACCTGTTCTTTTTGCAGTATCTACAATATCACTGGATGATTGGTCAATAACACGGTAATCAAAACCACGAAGTTTAATGCGTATGCGCTGTCCGTTCATTTAAAAGTAATTATGTTCTGGCAGGTTCTCTGCTTGAGGTTTCAACAATAGTTTGAACAAGGCTTTGAGGTACCTGTTCAAAATGAGATGGAGTCATAGAATAATCTGCTCTACCTGATGATAAAGATCTCATATCAGTAGAATATCCAAACATATTTTCCAAGGGAACAAAGGCTTGTATAACACAAGCATTACCACGAGTTTCCATTCCTTGAATTTGACCACGCCTACGATTAAGGTCGCCCATGAGTTCGCCCTGATAATCTTCAGGTGTAGAGACCTCGACCTTCATAATTGGTTCAAGCAGAATTGGATTCGCATTTTTCATAGCATCTTTAAATGCAAAAATACCTGCCATTTTGAAAGCCATTTCAGAAGAATCTACATCATGAAATGATCCATCATATAAAGTAATTTTAAAATCAATTACCGGATAGCCAGCAACAACACCAGATAATGCTGCTTCCTTGATACCATCAAATGTAGGTTTTATAAATTCCTTAGGAATTGAACCACCAACTATCTTGTTTTCAAGTTCAATTCCCTTACCTTTTTCAAGTGGTTCCATCTTAATAAGCGCATGACCATACTGACCACGACCACCAGACTGACGGATAAATTTACCATTTCCTTCGGAAGACTTTAACATTGTTTCGCGGTACGCTATCTGCGGTTTACCTGCATTGGCGTCCACTTTAAATTCTCGAAACAACCGATCTCTAATTATATCAAGGTGTAGTTCACCCATTCCTGAGATGATGGTCTGACCGGTTTCCTCATTTGTGGACAAACCAAATGTAGGATCTTCTTCTGCTAATCGCTGTAGACCAATACCCATTTTTTCCTGATCAGCTTTGGTAGCTGGCTCAATAGACATGGATATAACTGGCTCTGGAAAACTGGGTGGTTCAAGCCTAAGATCTAAATCTTTATCGGCTAAAGTATCACCGGTAACAACATCTTTTACGCCAATCAGGGCACAAATATCACCCGAATAAGCTACATCAATATCTTCTCGATCGTTTGCCTTCATGACCATCAAACGAGAGACTCTTTCACTCTTTCTAGTTCGCGGATTATAAAGTGTAGAGCCTTTTCTTAAGGTTCCTTGATAAATCCGATAAAAAACTAATTTTCCTACATAGGGATCAGACATCAACTTAAAGGCAAGTCCGGCAACTTTAGCCCCATCATCAGGAGAGACTTCAACGGGTTGCTCATCAGAATCTTCTCCTTTCATTGGCGGCAAATCAAGAGGGCTTGGTAAATAATCAACAACAGCATCCATCAACATTTGGACGCCTTTATTTTTAAATGCACTACCAGGTATAACCCCAATAAATTTTAAAGATAATGTCGCCTTACGAATACCAAGTTTTATTTCATTCTCTGGAATTTCTGTACCCTCTAAGAATTTATTGGCAATATCATCATCAAAGTCAGAAACCGCTTCAATTAATGATTCACGATAATCCGAGGCAAGTTCTTCCATATCAGATGGGATATTCTCTACGGTAAATCTTACACCTGAAGTGTCAGACTCATCATAAATATAGGCAACCATCTTAACTAAATCAATTAAACCTTTAAAATTTTCTTCGGCACCAATCGCAAGATAAAGAGGGTGAGCATTTGCACCTAGCTTATCCCGCATAGAGCCAACCGCAGCGAGAAAGTCAGAACCCATACGGTCCATCTTATTAATGAAACCTAAACGAGGAACATTATACTTATCCATTTGACGCCATACAGTTTCGGACTGAGGTTGGACGCCTTCAACAGATGTAAAAACACCTACTGCACCATCTAAAACACGTAATGATCTTTCAACCTCGGCTGTGAAGTCGACATGCCCAGGAGTATCAATTATGTTAATGCGATGAGGAATTGAGGAAAAAGGTCCATCTGCCGTTGTCCACCCACAGGAAATAGCTGCAGAAGTAATTGTTATTCCTCTTTCACGCTCTTGCTCCATCCAATCAGTGGTCGCTCCACCTTCATGTACTTCACCAATTTTATGCACAACTCCTGAATAATAAAGAACACGTTCGGTACAGGTAGTTTTTCCAGCGTCGATATGGGCTGCAATTCCTATGTTCCGAGTATGCTCAAGCACAGTTGGACGGTCGCCTGAGTTGGCTTTGGAAAAATTTTCTTTGTCGCTCATGGAGATAAACAATTACCAACGCAAATGAGCAAACGCACGATTAGCCTGCGCCATCTTGTGGGTTTCTTCACGTTTTTTTACGACCGAACCAGTATTGTTGTATGCATCAATAAGTTCACTCGCTAATGAGTCCGACATCGGAGCACCCTTACGAGCACTTGCTGCTTTAACAACCCATCTGAATGCTAGACTCTGTTGACGTTCATATGGAACTTCTATTGGAACTTGATAAGTAGCACCACCAACACGTCTGCTTTTAACCTCGATTTTAGGTCGAATATTTTCTAAAGCTCCGAGAACCAAATCAACAGGATTACCTTTCTCGAGTTTTTCAGCCATTTTTTCGATCGCACCATAAACTATTCTTTGTGCTAATGCTTTTTTACCACTTAGCATTACTGCGTTAATGAGAGTACTAACTAACGGACTGCCATGCCTAGGATCTGGCATAGATGGTCTTTTGACTGCTTTTCGTCTGCGTGACATAATAAAAACTATTTTCTTGGGCGCTTAACGCCATATTTTGAACGACTTCTCCTTCTTTTTTCAACACCTTGGCAATCCAAAGTACCACGAACAATATGATACCTAACACCATTCAAGTCCTTTACTCGACCACCACGCAATAAAACAATGCTGTGTTCCTGTAGGTTGTGCCCTTCATCAGGAATGTAAGCAATAACTTCGTGACCGGTAGTTAATCTCACCTTTGCAACCTTACGAATAGCTGAATTAGGTTTTTTAGGGGTACGAGTAGTAACTTGGACACAAACTCCTCGACGAAAAGGACAAGCTTTCAATGCTGGTGATTTAGTCTTCGCTTTTTGAATGCGACGACCTTTTCTTACTAATTGATTTATAGTGGGCATGGGTAGAAAATTAAGGAAAAGTTGCTAAAGTAACAGGTTTAATAAATTTCTCAAGTCTTAAATTATAATTATGGAAATTAATTATGCTGTTTTTTCTTCTACTTTTGCAGAACCAAGAGTATCTATTTTCAGCCTTCGCCATTTTGGAAGCCCTGTGCCAGCAGGAATAAGGTGACCCATGATGACATTCTCTTTAAACCCTTTTAAATCATCTATCTTTCCAAGGGTGGCTGCATTGGTAAGCACACGAGTGGTTTCTTGAAAAGATGCAGCTGAAATAAAGCTATCTGTTTCAAGAGATGCTTTTGTAATTCCCAACAAGATAGGCTCGCCTTCAGCTGGTTTACCACCTTTTTCAGAAATACCTTCGTTTGCATCCATAAAAGCAAATCGGTCTACCTGATCGCCCCAGAAGAATTCAGTGTCTCCGGGATCTGTTATGCGAACTTTAAAGAGCATTCGAGAAATAATCACTTCTAAATGCTTATCATTGATAGTAACACCTTGGAGACGGTACACTTTTTGAATTTCTTCAATTAAATATTCCTGAACAGCGGATGGACCGAGAATTTCTAAGATTTCATGAGGATCTTTTGCCCCTTCAGTAATTAACTGACCTTTTTGAGCAAAATCACCAGGTTGAACAAGAACATGCTTACCATGGGGAATTAAATGTTCCTCAACTTGACCTGATTCCTCGTTGGTAACAAGTAACCTTTTTTTAGATCGTAATGTACCTGCCTCGGAAACAATACCATCAATTTTAGCCATTTGACCCACATTACCTTCTTTGGGACGGCGAGCTTCAAAGAGTTCTGCCACTCGTGGAAGTCCCCCAGTAATATCCTGAGTTTTTGATGCCTGTCTTGGAGTCTTTGCAATAATTGATCCCGCGTCAATTCGAGTACCTTCATCAACGGCTACTTGTGCACCAGTTGGAACAGAATAAGTAGCAATTGGGTTTCCTGATGAATCTTTAACAATAACTTGAGGATTTAAATCTTCCTTATGCTCGATCACGACCATTGATCGACCACCCGATGCATCTCTTTCAACCTTAGTCGTTACGCCTGGCAGCATATCTTCGAATGAGATAATTCCCTTCTTTTCTGAAAGAATCGGAATATTGTAAGGGTCCCATTGTGCCAAAAGGGCTTCATCTTCGACCATATCGCCGTCTTTAAAATGAAGTAAGGCACCTGCCGGAATGGGATAGTCATCTATTATCCGGTCATCTTCATCAAGTACCTGAATCGAACCAGTTTTATTTAAAGTGACCTGTTGATCATTGGCTAAAGTAACCAATCTTAAACCCAAGTACTTTAATTTACCGGCCTTTCTCACATTGATTACTGGGTCTTCCCTTCCAGCACTAGCGATACCACCAATATGGAAAGTTCTCATTGTTAATTGAGTACCAGGTTCTCCGATAGATTGAGCAGCAATAATACCAACTGATGAACCCTCTTTAACTAGGCTATTTGTTGATGGATCAATACCATATTCCAAAGCTGTCAAACCATTTTTAATTCGGCTAGATAATGGTGACATTACACGAACTCGCGTTATTCCCAAGGCATCAATAGTTGATGCAATTTCCTCAGTTATAAGACTTCCAGAAGTAAGAACTTTTTCACTGGGATTTGAAGGGTTTATAATGTCATCGGTGGAATATCTGCCAATAATTCTATCTCTCAATGGAACTACCTCATTATCGCCTTCCATTATAGCTTTTTTAACAACACCGTCTCTTCTGTCGTCATCATCACGCACTATAATGCAATCCATGGCAACATCACACAATTTACGTGTAAGGTATCCCGCATCTGCAGTTTTAAGTGCAGTATCAGCCAGTCCTTTACGTGCTCCATGTGTGGACATAAAGTATTCCAAAACAGATAAACCTTCGCGAAATGAAGCTAAAATTGGTTGTTCAATAATTTCACCTGACGGTTTGGCCATTAAGCCACGCATCCCGCACAACTGCCTAACCTGTTGTCGGTTACCCCTTGCCCCTGAATCCATCATGAGGAAAACTGGATTAATAGTATCTTTGCCCATATTTTCGTCCAAACAGGCAAATACCTCTTTTGCAATATCATCCGTTGCGGTTGTCCAAACATCAATAATTTTATTGTGTCTTTCACCACGAGTAATAATTCCTTTTTTGAATTGATCCTCAACTTTATCAATTTCTTTCCGGGCAACTGTGATTCGCTGCTTTTTTTCCGGTGGAATGATCATATCAAAAATTCCAATAGATATACCTGCTTTAGTCGCCATATCGAAACCCATTTCCTTGAGGCGGTCTAAAGACTCAATAGTCTCTTCTTTACCACTAAGGCGGAAAGTCTCTAAAATTAAATTACCCAAATCACCTTTCAGTGCGGGCTGGTTAAAAAATCCAAGTTCATCTGGCCATATCGTATTAAAGAGTACACGACCAACAGTTGTGCAAACGCAACTTTTTTTAGATATACCAAAAAGTGTTTGTTTACCTTTATCAGGATTCTTCATGTTTATCCAGTCATGTAAACTAAGTACGCCTTCGTGTAATGCACTCAAAGCTTCTTCTAAACTACCAAGTAAAGGAAGTTTCTCTCCTTTAATGGGTTCGTTTTTTGGGTTCATAGTTAAAAAATATGAACCGAGTACAATATCTTGAGAAGGTGTCAGGATCGGCTTTCCACTGGAAGGGGAAAATATATTGTGCGTTGCCATCATTAAAAGCTTTGCTTCCATTACAGCCTCAACGGAGAGCGGCACATGCACGGCCATTTGATCACCATCAAAGTCTGCATTATAAGCTGTGCAAACAAGAGGATGAACGCGAATTGCATTACCTTCGATAAGAACAGGCTCAAACGCTTGAATCGAAAGTCTGTGCAAGGTGGGGGCTCGATTAAGAAGAACCGGGTGACCTTTTGTAACTTCTTCTAAAATATCCCACACCTCCGGAGAACGGCTTTCTATCATTTTTCTCGCACCTCTAACGGTGTGAACAAAACCAAGTTCTTTCAGCCTTCGGATTATAAAGGGTTCAAATAAAATTAATGCCATTTTCTTGGGCAATCCACATTGATGAAGCTTGAGTTCCGGACCAATAACGATCACGGAACGTCCAGAATAATCAACTCGCTTTCCTAAAAGATTTTGACGAAAGCGTCCTTGTTTACCCTTGAGCATGTCGCTTAAAGATTTTAGTGCACGATTACCCGAGCCAGTTATTGCTCTGCCATGTCTGCCATTATCAAAAAGGGCATCGACTGCTTCTTGTAGCATGCGCTTTTCATTATGAATAATCACATCTGGGGTTTTCAGCTGTAAAAGATTTTTCAATCGATTATTGCGATTAATGACCCGTCGGTACAAATCGTTTAAATCACTTGTTGCAAATCGTCCCCCTTCAAGCGGTACAAGAGGTCTAAGATCAGGTGGTATTACAGGTATACTGTCCAGAACCATCCATTCAGGTGAAGCCCCAGAATGAAGAAATCCCTGAGTAACTTTTAACCTACTAGCCAATTTCTTCTTTATCTGCTTGGACTTGGTGTCATGCATTTGGTCGTAAAGTTCCTCAAGTTCTTCCTCAAGATTTATTCTACCAAGAACATCTCTTACAGCCTCTGCACCCATCTTTGCCTCAAATTCATCTCCAAATTCGTCTTGAGCTTCTCTAAATTCTTTGTCAGATAATAGTTGTTTTTCTTCTAAAGGTGTATTTCCAGGATCAGTAACCATGTACTGCTCATAGTAAAGAACTCTTTCTAAACTTTTTGCAGTCATGTTAAGTAACAAGCCCAACCTGCTCGGCATACTTTTCAAAAACCAAATGTGAGAAACGGGAACGGCTAGCTCTATATGGCCCATGCGATCTCTACGCACGCGGGATACAGTAACTTCAACGCCACATCTATCACACACAACTCCTTTATATTTTATTCTTTTATATTTACCACAAGCACATTCATAATCTCGAACCGGCCCGAATATTTTCTGACAGAAAAGACCACCTGGTTCAGGTTTAAAGGTTCTGTAATTTATAGTTTCTGGGTTCTTCACTTCACCCTTAGACCAAGACCTTATAACATCCGGAGATGCCACAGTGATGGAAACCCTATCCATCGGTCCGACTTCCACACCTAATGCTTCATTTACTGCTTCAACACTCATGATTTACCTTTTTGAGAGATTATTTAAATAATTAACTAATGGATTAGAGGGCATCTTCACCGAGTACCCTTATGTCTAAGCAAAGGCTTTGCATCTCCTTCATTAAAACATTGAATGATTGTGGTGTTCCTGCTTGCAAGGAATTATCACCTTTAACCAATGATTCATATATCTTTGTCCTTCCTGCTACATCATCTGATTTAACAGTAAGAATTTCCTGTAGAGTATAAGCCGCCCCATATGCTTCGAGTGCCCATACCTCCATTTCTCCAAAACGCTGCCCACCATATTGAGCTTTTCCTCCCAATGGTTGCTGAGTAATAAGACTGTATGGACCAACAGCACGTGCATGAATTTTACTAGAAACTAAATGATTTAATTTCAGCATATACATGTACCCGACAACAATTTTCTGGTAAAAAGGTTCACCTGTACAACCATCATACAGAATAGACTTGCCCGTGTCGGGAAGCTTGGCTTCCTGCAAATACTCTTTTATGCGACTTTCTGGAATGCCATCAAATATAGGAGTCGCAACTTTGAAACCTAACTTTTCGCATGCCCAACCCAAGTGAGTTTCCAAAACCTGACCAACGTTCATACGACTCGGAACTCCAAGTGGGTTTAAGCAAATCTGAATTGGTGTACCGTCGGGTAAAAAAGGCATATCCTCCTCAGCAACAATTTTTGCAACAACTCCCTTGTTTCCATGTCGTCCAGCCATTTTATCGCCGACACGCATTTTTTGCTTTTTAGCGACAAAGACCCGGACATTTTTAATCGCCCCCTGATCAATAGAGTCACCCTGTTCAATAGACTCAATTTTTCTATCACGATCATCATCAAGTTCATTAAATTTCGATTCATAACTTTCGATAATTTCAAAGACTTTAATTCGGACAGGGGATGGAGGAATATCAATGTAACGATGAACTGATGATAATCTTCGGAGTAGAGTTTTAGTTATTTTCCTATTTGAAGGTATAATTATATCTCCTGTTTCGGAATTAGTTACATTTAATGGAATTTTTTCGCCTAATAGAATGTTAGACAATGATTCCGTTAATTGAGAACGTAATTCATCAGACTGATTACGATAATCTTCTTTTATCTGTTTCATTTGACGACGCAAATCAGAAGGCGAAAGCTTCTCTTGCTCGGCATCCGTTCTGCTGGATACTTTAATGTCCATCACTATACCCTGAGTTCCAGATGGGACTTTGAGTGAACTATCTTTAACATCAGCCGCTTTTTCGCCAAAAATAGCCCGCAACAATTTTTCTTCGGGTGCTAAATCAGTTTCGCTTTTAGGTGTAATTTTTCCAACCAATATATCAGTGGGCTTAACTTCAGCACCTATTCGCACCACACCTAAGTGGTCGAGGTTTCTTAAGGCTTCTTCTCCGGCATTTGGTATGTCACGAGTGATTTCTTCAGCACCCAATTTAGTATCCCTAGCCGTAACCTCAAATTCTTCGATATGGATAGATGTATAAATATCATCCTTAATCATTTTCTCAGAAATTAAAATCGCATCTTCAAAATTATAACCTTTCCAAGGCATGAATGCGACGAGTATATTTCGACCAATTGCAAGTTCGCCATTGTCTGTGCATGCACCATCAGCAAGTGCTTGGCCGACTTTAACTTTATCGCCCCTTCGAACTATGGGCTTTTGATTGAAACATGTTCCTGCATTAGACCGTAAAAATTTTCTTAAGTCATAACAGTAGATTCCTCGCTTATGATCACTACGAGCTTCTTTCAGGAATCTTGGAGGTAAATTACCGTCGTCAGTAACAACAATCCTCTTGCCATCAGCAAGAGCTACTATGCCCTCAGATTCAGAAACGGTTACGGTCTTAGAATCTTCTGCAACCTTCTTCTCAATACCGGTACCGACCAATGGAGAATCAGATTGTAATAAAGGAACGGCTTGGCGCTGCATATTTGCTCCCATTAAAGCACGATTTGCATCATCATGCTCGAGAAAGGGAATAAGCCCTGCGGCGACAGATACAACCTGCTTAGGGGATACATCCATAAATTCCACTTCCTTGGGGTCATATTCGCTAACTTGGTCACGATATCGGCAGGTTACACGACCAGTTAATTTGTTAGATGAATTTACTTCGGTATTGGCTTGAGCAATCGTATATCTCTCTTCTTCAAAAGCATTTAAATACTGTACATTTTTAGGATTTTTATCAACGACGCCCTTTTTGACAGGGTGATATGGTGCCTGCAAAAAACCAAACTCATCAATCTTTGCATAAGTCGCCAATGTGTTAATAAGTCCAATATTTGGACCCTCAGGAGTTTCGATCGGACATATTCTACCGTAGTGGGTAGGATGAACATCTCTAACTTCAAAACCAGCACGTTCGCGATTTAATCCACCTGGTCCGAGTGCGGATAATCGTCTTTTGTGCGTCATCTCTGCTAAAGGATTAATTTGGTCTTTAAACTGACTAAGTTGACTTCTTGCAAAGAAATCTCGAACGACTGTTGTTAATGCTTTGGGGTTTATTAACTTTCCAGGCGATAAAGATTCTACTCCTTGGTCATAAAGCGTCATTCTCTCCCTGACAACTCGTTCGGTACGGGATAATCCACTTCTGCAAACATTTGCTAATAATTCACCAACTGTCCTAACCCTTCGGTTACCCAAATGATCAATATCATCAATGCCCATATCGAAGAACTTTCCAGCATCTTCACGAGCTTTTTCTTCGTTGGATTTGCCTCTTTTAAAATCTGTCAGTTTCCTTGTAGCAGCAACTAAATCTTCGACAGTGGTGACACGAATTTCCAAAGGAGTATCGAGTCCAAGTTTGAGATTAAGCATGTGACGACCGACTTTTGCTAAGTCATAACGTTTAGAGTCCAAGAATAGCCGGGTAATTAAAGCCTCTGCATTAGCTCGGTCAGGCGGCTCACCAGGTCGTAACTTTTTGTAAATCTCCTTTAATGCTTCGTCCTTATTTTTCGTGGTATCTTTTTTGAGGCAACGGATAACTGCTCCTTCATCCACTGATGTATCAATTGCCCGTAATTGAGTTTCACCGGCTTTTTGAAATGCTCTCAAGTAAGTTTTAGTCAATGGTTCAAAAGCTTTTGCTAAAACAGTCCCCTTATTGCGATCAAACATTGGTTCGACTAAAACAAAGTTAGAAACATTATCCCGCTTCAATAAGTCAGCAATTGATAAAGACTCAATGTCATAAAATAATTCGATTATTTTTTGATCTGAGTCTTTGTCTGAATCAGAATCAAGAAGTGCCCGCAAGAATGTTGTTATTAGGAATTTCCTTCTTCGTCGTCTTCTATCCAAATATACATACAAAAGATCGTGCTGATCGAATTGTGCTTCAATCCATGTTCCCCGATCAGGAATAATTCTGAATCCGTGGAGAGTTTTGCCACTCGTGTGAACTGATTCTTCGAAACTAACCCCTGGTGAGCGATGTAATTGACTTACTACTACCCGTTCGGCACCATTTATTATAAACGATCCCCTTTCGGTAACAATTGGTAACTCACCCATAAAAATTTCTTCTTCGGAATAGAAAGGTTTACTTTGACCTTCAACTTCTAGACGTAAGCGTAACTTAACCTGCAAAGGTGCTGCATATGTACAATTCTGGTCGATACAATCCATCTCTGTAAGTTTGGATTCTCCAACTGTGTAACTGACATACTCCAACCTAGATTTCTCATCATAACTAATGATGGGAAATACTTCACTGAAGACCGCCTCTAGGCCTGCCTGCTTCCTATGAGTGGATGGTACCTCTCTCTGTAGGAAATCATGAAAAGAATCCACCTGATTTTGTAATAAATTTGGTGGTTCAATAGCTTCAGTTAGTTTACCGAAATTTTTACGAATAGCTGTTTCCATTGTGAGATTTTTTTACTGTTATGATAGGGTACGAAACAAAAAAAGCCGCAGGTTGACAAACAACCATACGGCTCGTTGCTATAAATTTGAAGAGGGAAGAGGGTGCATTATTTAATTTCTACTTTTGCTCCAGCTGCCTCAAGTTTCTTTCCAACTTCAGCCGCTTCATCTTTAGAAACACCTTCTTTAACTGGCTTAGGTGCACTTTCAACAAGCTCTTTTGCTTCTTTGAGCCCAAGGCCGGTAAGTGCACGAACTTCTTTAATTACGGCGATCTTATTACCTCCAAACTCAACGAGTACTACATCGAATTCACTTTTTTCTTCAGCTGATGCTGCTCCTGCGTCACCTGCTGGAGCTGCTGCTACTGCTGCTACTGGGGCTGCTGCACTAACTCCCCATTTTTCTTCGAGTTGTTTTACGAGATCTGCTGTCTCAATGACTGACTGGTTGCTAAGCCAATCGATAACTTGGTCTTTGGTTATATCTGACATGTTAATTTATACCTCCTGTCCTGAATATTATTAGTACCTATAGGTGTTTAAGGGTGAAACCCTAATTTCTTCTAGGTGGGTGGATTATTGTTTGTGATTTCGGGTAGAATACCCAGAAAATTAAGAGTTTATGATTTATCCGCTTTAGCTTGAAGAACAGTCGTTAGGGATCGTGCAGGTGCACTTAGAACTGAAACTACTTGTGTTGCGGGTGTATTGAGTAATGAAAGCAATTTAGATTGTAAAATTTCTAAGCTAGGTAAGTTTGATAAGATTTTTACCTCTTCTGGAGATAACACACGATCATCAAGACTACCTGCTTTGACAGAAACTTTTTTGGATTCTTTGTTAAAAGTAGTGAGGGTCTTCGCCACACCGGATACATCATTTCCACCGGTAACAATAGCAGTGTGCCCAACAAGATAATTTGAAAAATCCGGTAAGTTTTTTTCTTTGGCAGCAATAGTTAAAGAGCTGTTTTTGATAACATGGAATTCTGCTCCCCTTTCTGAAAGTCTCTTTCTTAATTCATTCGTCTCTACTGAATCAATTCCTTTGTAATCAGTAAGAAAAAAATAATTAGAGCGTGAGAGATATTCGGATGCTTCTTTAACGAGGTAGGATTTTTCAGGTCTCATGTTTAAATTTTAATTAATGTTAACAAGCGAAGTGTTAATTTTAACGCTTGGACTCATAGAACTACTCACAAAAACTGTTTTAACGAATTTTCCTTTAAACCCGTTAGGTCTTGACCCTGAAATTGCATTTAACGCTGCAACTGTGTTTTCCTCCAACTGCTCATTTGCAAATGATCTCTTTCCGACAATAACAGCAAGTGCACCGGTTTTATCCATTTTGAATTCCACACGACCTGCTTTGACTGATTTAATCGCTTCAGCAACATTATCCGTAACAGTGCCAGCTTTTGGAGTCGGCATTAATCCGCGTGGTCCAAGGACCCGAGCAATACTGCGTACACTTTTCATTGCATCTGTGGTTGATATAGCCACATCAAAATCCATCCACCCGTCCTTGACCTTTGAAATCAAATCATCCAAGCCAGCATGATCAGCACCTGCTGCTTTAGCATCTTCAACATTTTCTGTAAAAACTATCACTCTTACTTCTTTACCACTACCATGAGGCAGGTTAACTGTTCCCCTAACGCCTTGTGAACTTTGCTTTGGGTCAACACCCATAGAGCAAGAAACTTCCACCGTTTCATCAAAATTTACTTTCTCAAATTTCGATAATTTTTGAAACGCATCTGACAGTGAAGATGTTTCATCAGAAACAATTGTTTCTATTGACTTTCGATATTTTTTACTTCGAGGTTTCATTAATTAAAATTAGTTAGATATTTCTATACCCATGCTTCGAGCTGTTCCTTCAATGATCCTACAGGCAGCATCCTCGTTATTAGCATTAAGATCATTTTGTTTTGTTTTAACAATTTCTTTAATTTGGTCCATAGTTACTGTACCAACTTTATCTCTATTAGGAACTCCAGAGCCTTTGGCTAAGCCAGCTGCTTTCTTGAGTAAAACGGCAGCCGGGGGAGACTTTAAAATAAAACTAAACGATTTATCCGCGTATACAGTAATGACTACAGGTAAAATTAAACCCGACTGGTCTTTAGTTTTTGCATTAAATTCCTTACAAAAACCCATTATGTTAACGCCTTGCGCGCCCAATGCTGGACCAACGGGTGGGGCCGGATTGGCTGCTCCAGCGGGTAATTGTAATTTTATAAGACCAACAGCTTTTTTAGACATAATAAATATTATTCTTGGTCAGCTTTTTCAACCTGCCAAAATTCAAGTTCAACCGGGGTAAATCTTCCGAATATAGAAACGGAGACTTTAAGGCTACCTTTACTTGGATCAATTTCCTCTATTTCACCAGTTAAATTCAGGAACGGGCCATCGAGAATTTTAACTACCTCGCCAATAGAAAACTGGACTTTTGGAACCTCTTTTCCTTTTGCCTCGTTAACCTGATTCAATATTCTCGCAATTTCATCTTCCCTTAATGGAGTAGGGGATTCACGACCAATAAAATTTATAACTCCATCTGTATCTTTCACCTTATACCATGGTTCTTTTTTTAGAGAACCATGATCGTCATATAGTTTCATTTCGACGAAAACATATCCCGGATAAAATTTACGATCTCTTTGCTTCTTTTTGCCATTTTTTACTTCTGAAACCGTTTCAATTGGCACTAAAATTTCATTTAGATCTTTAGCGAAAGATTCATCTTCTTCTTTGTACTTCGATAAATATCTACGTACTTTATCTTCATGATTAGATAAGCATTGAACTGCGTACCATCTCATACCCGGTAATAAAGTTTCACTCATAGTTTAAGAGCTTAGCTGGAGCGAAGTGTTTGAGTTATAAACTCCACCCAATTTGACAAAGAGAAATCTGAAATTGATATAAAAAAACCAAGGATAACTACACCCAAAACCACAACAATAGTAGATTCGCGGAGTTCTCCAAGAGTAGGCCAACTTGCCTTTGCAAGCTCAGACAGCGTTTCCTTGTAAAAGGTTCTGACTTTTTTGAACGGGTTCAATTTAATATAAAAAAATGGCGGGAGAAGAGGGACTCGAACCCACAGCCTACGGTTTTGGAGACCGGTGCTCTACCAATTGAGCTATTCTCCC
>MDTB01184122.1_pt1 | contig 24109 bp, 26 predicted proteins | sample 811161 | NCBI WGS metagenome assembly MDTB01 (sample SAMN05326650, study PRJNA326480) | marine metagenome | isolation source: seawater | place: Mediterranean Sea | collected 2009
ATAATTCCGATTTGGCCAAAAGAGTTATATGAAGGGCTAAATTGAGATGATGTGAGTTCTTTTGAACTTATATATATAGGTAGGCTTAAAATTATTAAAAAAAAAATTTCATAATTTAATAAAGTTTAATCATTTAAAACACTTAAAGAAGCCAAGCTTACTGACAATCCACTTATGATAGGCGCCCAAATAGAGGCAGTAACTGCTGCTTCTCCTTTTATAACTTTTGGAACATAAATAACGCTCCCAGGATAAATTTGAAAATTATTTTTTTTATTAAAAAAATTTCCAAACTGCATTGAGACAACTTCACCATTAGGGTGAACCACATATATGTTGCTTCTATCACCACTTTCTAAAATTCCACCTACTGATTTAATGTATTCTTCTACATTTTGACTTGGTAAATATCTTGAAGTGCCAGGATTATTTACTTCACCATAAACAAATACCTGTTCTGTTCTAAAAGGAATAATAATTTCATCTCCATCCTCAAGTGTAGTATCTAATTCAGGACTTCTAGCTATAACTCCGAGATCAAATTCAGCTATTACCCTACCAGACAATTTGGTATCTTTAAGTTCTTGTAGAACAAGAGGTAGCATGTCTGAGGCGAATAATGCATTACCTTTTGTAATTAAGCTTTGAATAAAATTTTTGTAAAGCCTTTCAGATGCCTCATAGTTAATCTTTTTTGTTTTTTTATTACTAAGAATTCCCCCAAAAGGATAGGCATTATTTGAGTAACCCTCGGCTTTTTTAATAAGATTGCTGAGAGTTTCGTTTTCACCAATTATATATTTGCCAGGATTTTTCACTGCACCTTTCAAGGAAACAGTTTTGTAAACAAAGCTTTTTATATATAAAGAATCTCTATCTTTGACTCTTTCTTTTGATAGCTGATTTTCATCAACTGTTATGCTTATTACTTCATTTCCATTTAGTCTTTGAATCCTCATATTATTCTTATCAACAGAATTTGAAAATCCATTTGCGTATTTAATCAAATCAATAAATGTTTCACCATCAACTAATTCGTATGAATTTTCACGATTAACTGCTCCGTAAATAGAGACAAGATTTTCAATTGGTCTTACTAATATGCTGTCACCTGTTCTTAGTCTTTTTCCAAATGCAGACTTTCCATTTATCAAAACATCATATAAATCTAAGACCTCAATAACCTGATCATTTCTTATTAATTCTATTTTTCTATAACTTCCTTTGTTATCTACTCCCCCTGCCATACTAAGTGCATGAAGGACATTTGAATTACCATTTAAAGTGTATATTCCAGGGTTATAAGCATTACCAGTTATTAAAACTTGAATATCTCTTACATTTACAAGACTGACATATGCTTCGATTCCAATTAAAGCATTTTTAATTTTGCCAACAATCATTTTGACAGCAGTATCTAAAGATAATCCAGAAATATATACCTTTCCAATATCGGGGATTGTGATAGAGCCATCTCTTTTTATAGGAAGTTCTTCAACCTTATTTTTTTGACCAATTAACTGCAACTCAAGAATATCACCGAAGTCGAGTAGATAAGAACCATCGAAATTTGGTTCATTAATTGGCATGAATGAGGATTGCATCATTGTAAAGATCTCATCACCAAATCTTTCAATGCACTCATTATCATTATAAATATCAAGCATATTTATTTGTTCCGAGTTATACATTGGTCTCGATTTAAGATAGTTCGATGACTTAGATTCTTCGAAATCCAAGCGGTCTTCGTATACATACTCTAAATTTTTACACCTATCGACTTTATAAATCATTGTTGATGGTCTTCTATAATCTGTATTATTTTTTTTCTCTTGCTCTGACATGCTTTCAAGAACACTTTCTCTAACGCTATCAGGTAGGCTAGCTAAGTATGCTTCATTTAACTCTTGTGATACGACAATGTATGAAAATGTCGCTAATGTATATAATAAAATTTTTCTCATCAGTTCAATATTTTTCTAGTGACATCAGATGGATTAAATACCAATTTATTAAATGGTTGTATTATATACGATTCTTTAGAGATAGGATTCCTGCCAATTCTTTTAGCAGTTAATTTATATTTAAAAGAACCAAAATTAGTAAGTTTTATATTATATTTTTTAGATTTAGTCGTAATAATTTTTATAAATAAATTAAAAAACTTACTGCTATCTGAGGAAGACAGTTCACAGTTTTTTGAAATTTTTTGAATTATATCTTTTTTAACCATTTTGATATTATTTTTTTAGCCCAGGTATTTCAATTTCAGTAATTTCCAATGATTTATTTATTATATCATCTAAAGCGTTTTCAATTTCTTCTGATGTAAGTGTTTTATTTCTTGATTGAAAAATAAATCTAAACCCAATTTTTATTTCATTTTTATTTTCATTATTATAATAATCAAAAATAAAGACATCTTTAAGAATCGAATTTTTATAATTTATAATAAATGTTTCAAGTTTTTCAAGTTTGTGTGGGTTTTTAATTAAATATGATAAATCTTTGCACGATGAAGGTAGATCTGAAATTTCTTCATATCTTATAGGGAGTTTTGATGGTTTGTATATTTGTTCATAGTCCAATATATTCTTAGAAAACTTGTTTAGCTCTATTTCTATTGCATATATTTCATTTTTAAACTTAGTATTTAAGTCTGTTCTTGAAATATTTTGAATAATAAAGTGTTCATTTGAAATAAAATCCTTTAGTAAGTTTTTTAAATATTTTTCATTTAGCTTTAAATTAAATTCCTTGTAATTAAGTCCTTGTCTTCCAGAGATAACTAGGCCAAGTTTTCTTATTTTATTAATATTTTTTTTTAAAGAATAAATGTCAGATATTTCAAATAGTTTTATAGAGTCTTTTTGTCTTCTTTCGTTATAGAGTAAGTTATTCAATAAATTATTAGTAAGTGAAGTTCTCAAAAAGGGTTTATTAGAATCAATTGGATTATCAATTTTAATCGAATCATCTTGCTGGTTAAAATCAAATGGAGAATTAATTACTTCAAAAAAGCCATTATCTATAAAAAAGTTTTTAATTTTTTTTTCAAATTCATTATCTACATCGGCACTGCTATTCTGCTTAATATCAATCTTCTTTATGGGTATTTGATCATAACCAATAACTCTTGCGATCTCCTCTGCGATATCATTTTGATTAACAATGTCTCTTCTGTAAGAAGCTGGATATATAAAATTTTCTTTAACTTGAAAGCCCAATTTTAATAGATAATTTAAATATTCTTCACGAGTAATATTTAAACCAAGAATTTTATTAATCTTATGTATGTCCACTAAAACTTTTTGACAACCTTGATCTTCATACTCAAAGGATTTAAGTGAAACATTTTTTACATGACTGTGATCTTTTATTAATTTAATAAACCTTCTCAAAACATTTTCATGACAATTATGATCTACACCCCTCTCAAACTTATATGCTGCATCTGACTGGATATCATATTTGAGTGTTTTTCCAATAATTATTTCAGGATTAAAAAAAGCGCATTCAACAATTACATTTTTAGTATTTTCTGTACATGCTGTATTTTTACCGCCCATTATTCCAGCTAGATTGATAATTTCATTATTATTTTCAAAAACATAATTCTTGCCATCTAAACTAATATCTTCATTAAGAAGTGTTGTGAATGCTATTTCATCTTGTATTTCTCTAAAAATAATTTCATTATTGATTTTTTTTGCATCGTAGCAATGCGTTGGTTGTCCTGTCTCATATGAAATATAGTTTGATATGTCTGTAAAAAAATTATTTTTATTAAGAGAAAGGTCTTTAAAATATTGTTTTAAAACACCATTATATTCTGTTGGTATGTCATCAATTTCAACATTTAAAAAAGATATTTTGGGACATTCTTGTTTTGAAAAATTTTCAAATTCTATATTAAACTCATCTAAATGACCTTCATAGATATATTGATTTTTAGATACAAGGTTATAAAAAACTTTCAGATCTCTTAATATGCCATTGAGGGATAAGCAGTCTCCCCTATTAGGAGTTATTTCTATATCAAAAATATTATTGGTTATTTCGTGTTCGTGCCCAAGTTGAAATAGTTTATTAGAAATTTCTTCGATTGAAGGATTTTCTTCTAGATTGTCTAATATATGTTTAAATGGGATTTTCATTTAAATTGATTTAAAAAATCTAAGTTTGATTTATAAAAATCTCTTATGTCATCAACTCCATATTTCAACATTGCAATTCTTTCAACACCAAGACCAAATGCTAATCCACTATATTTTTTTGAATCTAAGTTACAATTTTCAAGAACAATAGGATTTATAATTCCACATCCTAAAATCTCAAGCCATGCATCATCAGTTGATAAAATATCAACTTCTGCAGATGGTTCTGTAAATGGAAAATATGATGGTCTAAATCTTAATTTTATATCATCACCAAAAAGTGAATGGACTATTTTATATATTAAATCTTTTAAGTTTGCAAAATTGACATTATTGTCTACATAAATCCCTTCAACCTGATGAAACATTGGTAAATGAGTTGAATCGTCATCTTTTCTATACACTTTTCCTCCTGAAACCAAAGCAAGTGGTGGTTTTTTTTGTAGCATTCCTCTAATTTGAACTGGTGATGTATGTGTTCTTAAAACATATGATTTATTTTCAATATAAAAAGTATCATGCATTTGTCTTGCAGGATGAGATTCTTTTATATTTAGTTTGTCGAAGTTAAATTCTTCTGTTTCAATTTCGGGCCCATCCATTACTTGAAAACCATATGAAATTAATAAATTCATTATGATGTCCTTCATCTTATTAATTGGATGAAGTGCTCCAAATTCTTTTTCAAACTTTGGTGGCTTAATGTCTTTAAATGACGACATTTTTAAATGGGTAATTAAAATTAATCTGTTGCGACTTCAACAATTGTTTTAAAGGTAGTTTTATCTGTTATTGCTAGATCAGATAATATCTTCCTATTTAATAGAATATTTTTTTTGTTTAAAGAGTCCGTTAGCCTTGAATATGAAAAACCCAAATTTCTTGTCTCAGCATTTATTCTACTAATCCATAATGATCTAAAATTTCTTTTTTTATTTTTCCTATCTCTGAATGCATATTGAAGAGATTTAATATTTGACTGTTTTGCGGTTTTAAATAGTCTGCTTCTTGCGCCATAGTGACCTTTTGTTAGACTTAGAATTTTCTTATGTTTTGATTTTGCTGTTACTGACTTAGTTGTTCTTGGCATGATTAATCTCTAATAAGTTTTGAAGCCATTTTTAAAACAGTTCCAGATAGTTTGTTTAAGCCTCGATTATGTCTTTTTCTTTTTGTAGATTGTTTTGTCAAAATATGATTCCTATTTGCGCTTTTACTTTTTAAAGAACTACCTGTTTTCTTAAAACGTTTTGCAGCTCCAGAATGTGTTTTTAATTTATATCCCATAATAATTAATAGTTAATTCTTTTTTAATGGCGATAGAATCATTAATAACTGTCTACCCTCTAAACTTGGCTCTTGATCAATTTGAGAGACATCTTTTAGTTCTTCGCTTATCTTTTTTAACAAATTTAAACCTAATTCGCTATTGAGTATTTCTCTTCCCCTAAAACGGACTGTTATTTTAGTCTTATCTCCGTCAAGAATAAAGCTTTTAATTTTTTTTAATTTAATATTATAGTCTCCGATATCAGTTGAAGGTCGAAATTTAATTTCTTTGGTCGAATTTTTTTTCGTTTTTGACTTAGAGTTACCTAGGCTTTTCTTCTTATCAAATAAATGTTTTCCATAATCTAGTATTTTACAAACAACAGGTTCTGCATTCGGAGGAGAGACTTGTACTAAATCTAGTGACGCATCCTGAGCTTTCTCAATGGCATTACTTAACTTTACAATCCCTTCTTTTTCTCCTCTCGAATTGATCAACATAACTTGACTGGCACGAATAGCTCCGTTTATTGGAATATTTTTCTTATTACGAACTATGGGACACCTTCATCATAAAAATATTTATCATTAAATTAATATTACTTAGTCTATAAAACAAATTGTCTGTGTAATCAGTATAATTTTCGACAATTTTATACTAAAAGTAATACATATCATAATAAATCTAAGGTTGAAGAATAGACTGTATCCACTTACTATTTTTTTTTGTATAAGAATTTCTTTTATTTATTCTAAATTTATGTCCTTCCCAAAATTCAAAGTAATAAGGAATAAATGAATACCCTCCCCAATAACTTGGACATTTATTTAAATTATCAAATTCAAGCGAATGTTGATAATTCTTAAGAATAATTTCATAAGAATCTACCACATTAGATTGATTGGATGAAATGGCAAGCGCATTTTTATCTTTTGACCTATTTTTAAAATATTTATTGTTGAAACTTTTAGAAGTTCTTTTTATCATTGCTTTCATTCTAATTTGAACATTTATACTGTTCCAATAAATAGCTGCTGACATTTGGTTGTGCTCAGTGAACTCGTTTGATTTTGGGGATTCGTAATTAGAAAAAAAAATAAATTCTTTATTCATAACATATTTTAAATTCACATATCTAGAGTTTACTTCATTTAAAGCTTTAGAATAAGAAGATATATTTATTGCTTCAATATTAATTTGTTTTTTCTTTAAAGCTTGTTTGTAGAACTCAGATAATTTCTTATATGGTTCCGATATACAAGGTTCTATAAATTCGATCATTATTTTTCTTCATGATAGTAAAGCCTTTCGATGTCATCCTCAACTGTCTTTTCACCATATTGTATTTCTATAATATGACAAGGTGTATTATGTGGATTTATGATTTGGTGCCATGCATTTTTTTTAATCATTAATATATCTTCAAGTTCAAATATAATTTCATTAGCTTCATCTGCCTCTGCCTCGCTATAGTTAACAATACAAGCTCCCTTGCTGACAAACCAAATCTCACTTCGAAAAAAATGTCTTTGAAAGCTAAGTCCTTTTCCTGGAGCAACAACCAACTCTTTCACCTTTACATTGGTTTCACCTGAATCTGTAAAAAGATTGTAAAATGAGCCCCAAATTCTATCTTCGCCATCATATTGAAATTTTTTTAAAATCCAACTAGATGAATTTTTTTTATCGTTCCCGCCAACACCAAACAAAAATTTTATTCCACTTACATCCATTTCAGGAATATTAGAATCATTTCTATCCCCTCCATTGCAGAAATAAATTTCATCATCAGTATATTTATTTTTAATTTTTTCTAAAGCCAAGCAACAACTGCCTTGTTCATCATCTTCAAAGTCAATAACTTCGTCAACCATATTTAAATTTTCAATAATTAATTTTCTTTCATTGAAAGGCATAAAAAATTTACCTTTTTTTTCAACAAGCCAGTTATCGCTGTTTAATGCAACTACAAGCTTATCTCCTTTTGTTTTAGCATCATTAAAATATGCTATATGTCCAGAGTGCAAAGGATCAAATCCACCACTAACAACAATAATTTTCATTTTTAAATCTCCATTATATTCAATTAGAATCTTATATCTTGATTGGCTTTAAACCAATCATATGTCATTTGAATTCCCTTTTTAAGACTTATAGAGCTTTTCCAACCTATTTTTTCTATCTTTGAAGAATCTAAAAGTTTTCTTGGAGTTCCATCAGGCTTTGAAGTATCAAAAGACAAGTTACCTTTAAATCCAACCACATCCCCAATTATGTAGGCTAAATCTCTAACTGTCACTTCATTGCCACTTCCTACATTAATATGCGACTCCATTGAAGATATATTACTCTTATATAAATCTTGGTTTAGATTAAAAATAAACATTGAGGCATCTGCCATGTCATCTACATGCAAGAATTCCCTATAAACTGATCCAGTTCCCCAGATCACAACTTCTTTAGATTTATTTTCTACAGCCTCATGAAATCTCCTTATTAAAGCTGGGAGGACATGTGCATTTTCTAAATGAAAATTATCACCTTCCCCATAAAGATTAGTGGGCATTATGCTTCTAAAATCAGTGCCATATTGCCTGTTGTAACTTTCACACATTTTAATTCCAGCTATTTTTGCTATTGCATATGGTTCATTTGTTTTCTCTAACTCTCCTTTTAGCAAGGCATTTTCTTTCATTGGTTGTTTAGCATCTCTAGGATAAATACATGAACTACCTAAAAATAATAATTTTGATATGCCACATAAGTATGTTTCATGAATTAGATTATTTTGTATTGATAGATTTTCATAAATGAAGTCAGCAGGATAAACATTATTTGCATGAATACCACCAACTTTAGCAGCTGCTATGATCACAGCATCAGGATTATTTTCAGACATAAAGTTTTTTACATCTATTTGATTTCTTAAATCACAAGAATTTCTATCTACAGTTAGAACTTCATATTGGTCTGAAAATTTTTTATTTAGCAATCTTAAAATAGCACTACCAACCATTCCCTTGTGCCCTGCTAAAAAAATTTTTTTCATTAAATGCTAATAATTAATTATTTTCTTTCGGATTAGGTATATGAAAACCATTTACTTTTAAAAATGCTGTTCTTTTTGCAGATTCAAGATCTGCTTGAACCATTTCTGAACACATTTGATGAACATCAATTTCAGGTTTCCATCCTAATTTAGATTTGGCTTTAGATGGGTCGCCTAATAAAGTCTCTACCTCAGCAGGTCTAAAGTATCTTTTATCAATTCTCATAACAACATCACCGACAGATAGTGAGGAGGCATTCTTTCCTGATATCGAAGAAACGGTAGCTATTTCATTAATGCCCTCACCTTCAAATTTTAGAGTTATTCCAATCTCATGAGCAGTCATTTCTATAAATTGTCTAACTGTATATTGAACTCCTGTTGCTATTACAAAATCATCAGGCTTATCTTGTTGTAACATCATCCATTGCATTCGAACATAATCTTTAGCATGACCCCAATCTCTTAATGCATCAATATTTCCCATATAAAGACACTCCTCTAGACCTTGTGAAATATTACACAATCCTCGTGTGATTTTTCTTGTAACAAACGTCTCTCCTCTTCTTGGTGATTCATGATTAAATAAAATACCATTACATGCATACATCCCATAGGACTCACGATAATTAACAACTATCCAGTAGGCATACATTTTTGCAACACCATATGGTGATCTTGGATAAAATGGAGTCGTTTCTTTTTGAGGTGTTTCTTGAACTTCTCCATAAAGTTCTGAAGTAGAAGCCTGATAAAATCTTACTTTATTAGCCATACCTAAAAATCTTATAGCTTCCAAGAGTCTTAAAGTTCCAATTGCATCAACATCGGCAGTATATTCAGGCGATTCAAAACTAACTGCCACATGACTTTGCGCTGCCAAATTATAAACTTCATCAGGCTGACTCTCACTAATAATCCTAGTTAAATTAGATGAATCGGTTAAATCTCCATAATGTAATATTAAGTTTTGATGTTCTATTTGAGGATCTTCATAGATATGATCTATTCTTTGCGTATTGAAACTTGATGATCTTCTCTTTATACCATGAACAATATAACCTTTATCAAGAAGTAGCTCGGCGAGATAAGATCCGTCTTGACCAGTGATTCCAGTTATTAATGCTACTTTTTTATTCATGTTTAATTGTTATAGTGATGATATGAAATTGATTTTATTTTTTTATCATTAAAACTGATGCCTTCTTGCCCTCTAAAACTTGAGATATTGTACCAGTAACTCAAAAAAATTAAATGTGAATAATTTTTAGCAACATACTGTCCATAACTTTGATATTCTGAAAATGTTGAATCACTGCTATTTCTAGCATAGCTGATTATTGCTTCATACCATTTTTCCCCAGTATTAGTTTCAATGGATTTCTTCATCTCATTAAGAATATCTTTTTTAAAAATCATCATATGAGAAACAAGACTGATTGGACAAACTTCAGTTCTTCCAGTAAGTTTTTTATAAGCAATATCATAAGGCTTATGAATCCAGTCTCCATAATTAAAGATATATCTTCCGTCAAATTCAAATGATTGTGGCTTTGACAATAATGTATCTGAATCTAAAACAAAATAGTGCTGTTTTTCACAAAACAAATCACCAGAAAGTGTAAGCAATTGTTGAAATATCCATCCAGAATAGTCATAACTTTTGCCATCTATATCTAATTTATAATTTATGTCTTTCAATTTAAATGGGAAATTTTTATCTTCATCAATAAAAATACAATCATTAAAATTACAGAATTTAATGATTTTCTCAGAATCCGGCGCAACAATATAAATTTTATTAATGGGGTGCATTAAATTTTTTCTTAACGATTTTAAAGATAAATTTAAAATATCAAGATCTCTTTCTATTGTGCAGTAGACAACATCTAACTCTAATGAGCTCTTATATTTAATTGGGGAATTATTTATAACCTTGAATCCTTTTCTCTTAAGTATGAATATATTTTTTATATTTATTAATCTGTAATAGGCATGCCTTATTTTGATAAGAATATTTAAGAAAAATGAATTTTGATTTCTGCTATAAATATTTTTTAATTTCTTATATAAATTAGTGTAAATATTCATAAAGATTAATAAAATTATACCTTAATCATAGATTAATTTTTAATCTTATGTGATATATTTTTGATCATGAAAAATCTTGTATGCGAGAATTCGAAATTTTTTAATTTTTTTTATACTCACCATTAATGCGAAGACAGCAACAAAAATTTGTATAAATTTACTGCAAAATCTTTTGGGGCTTATTATTGCTCTATACAGCCACTCTAAATAAAATAAATTTATGATTTTTGGGATTTTATTTCTCTTAAGACAAAAATCATCAACAATTGCACCAATTGCATAAACATTAATTTTAGAGTTATTTTTAAGAATCTCTTTTGCTATAAGATTTTGTTTGGGAGATGAAATTCCAATATATAAATTTTCAAAGTCATTAATCTTATTAAGAATAGATCTTGCATATTCCTCAGGATTGTTGATATTTTTTGGTGCAACAATCATATTAATATCAACATTGGGATATTCTTCAGAGGTTATAAAAATTGAGATATCTTTATTGGGAATTATTTTACTTAATTGATATGATCCTGGATTTCTTTTTATCCATTTTCTCATTATCAAAAAAATTGCTATTTGAATTGATAAAGAATCAGCGAAAAAAACCTCGCCATCATTTATTTTGGATATATAGCTTTCCCAGCTATAAAGAGGAACATAATGAAAAATCATATAGCATTTTAAACTCTGGATAGACTATATGATAGTCTCATTGGTGTGTTTAGGCCACTTTCTAAATCCAAGATTATCTTTTGAACTAAATAATTTAGAATTTGCCAGATACGAGCCCCACCATGAAAAAGAACTATTCATTGATATGACAGATTTAAATTTAGAAAAATCTGAAAATTCTATATCTATTTGTGAAGCTTTTATATTGTGTCTATCTATAACATTCTTGGCAAAATCAAGATCATCAGATGTGTAATAAATATTATCAGAATCATTTTGATGAATATATTTTTTTGCTTCATCTATAAAAATGTCGTTTCTATTCTCATAATCTTTAATAACATTTCTAAAATCTCCACCTCTTATATGAATTAAAGCTGAATTATTGTTTTCAATGTTTCCTAAAAGGATAGAGCTTAATATTTGTTTTAAATCTAGATTAAATGTAAATGAATCTTGAAAATATCCGTTTAAGGCAAATGGAGTAAATGTTTCAGAAAAAAATTTTGAATATATTTTTGAAATCATCTCTGAAAGAGGCTGCATAGAATCTTCTTGTTTAATATTTAGTTCTTTTAAAACTTGATCTAGTTCAAAGATCCTTTTATCTACATATGTGTATTTTTCCAAGCTCGATGTGTTTATAACTACTTGAATTCCTCTAGCATAATAATTATTGTAAATATAAGAGAGTTGAAATAATTGATTGCCAAGGCCTCCTTTAATAAAAATTTTCTTAATTTGTTGCTTTTTCAATGTATGCTCCCATTAGACTTGATGCGGCAAGATAAAATATTATCAATGTATGTGGACTATCAAGCGAGGTTTGAAAGAAACCATCTGACACAAAAGAAATAAATATTATGGGTAAAAACCAATCAGATGAGTCGCCATTTTTAAAAACAATAAAACATTTTTTGATGCCGTACCAACAGAAAAATAAAAAAAGTGCCAGTCCAAAAACTCCATATCTTCCTAAAATACTTAGATAACCATTATGTGGATTGTTTAAATCATGGATTATATCGTCAGGTATTAAATCAAAACCCATACCTAATCCAAAAATGATATCAGTATAAGTTAATGACATAAAAATTAGCTCTAGCACAACGAAATACATCTCAAAACGTGTATTGGTAGAGTTAAATTCGAGGCTTTTTGATGCTTCTGAGTTAGGAATTATACTTAAAATTGTTTGCATAATGGTTTCATTTGAAAGAGCTAATACAAATAAGAATATTGAAAATACAGGAACAAAAGTAAAAAGTGTTCTCCTTAAACCGAAGCGTCCAATATAAAATATTAGAAAGATGAACAATATATCTACATATCCAGTCCTTTGATTTTCGAAAACAATAAATGTCAAAAACAAAATCGAGAGTATTAGATAAATAGTCTTACTAGTGAAAAAAAACCTTAGAACAAAAAAAGCAAAAAGTGCAGCTTTAACACCAGAATTATGGGCATAGACAAGAAATCCACCTGGATCTCCAAAAGGACTTCCAACTAGTAAATATAATATGCTTTCAATCAAAATAAGGCCAAGCCCTAGAAAGATAACATTATTTTCAGATATTGAAAAAGGTCTTCCGATAGCAATAATTGCATAAAAAAGAACAGGAGACGACTTCATAACTTCTGAAGTTACACTTCCTCCAGAATAAATAAGAAAAAACAGATGAATGAACCCATATAATACTAGTAAGAGAGGGACTAAATTAATTACAAATATTTTTTTTCTAAAAAAAAGATAGAAGCCTTTAAAAACAATAAAAATTTCATTTATGAAAACTGGTCCAATAGGTATATAAGAAAACATATACCTAAAAAGAAAATTAGCTGAGAAATAAAACTTGTCGATCACCAGTTATTTTTCACGAAAGAAAATAATTACATAAAAAAATGAAATAACAACACCAAATAGAAGGCCAAGGATCCCAAATACAGATTTCCTTGGATAATAGTGCCTGTCTGGCGAAAAAGGTTTATCAATTATTTCAAAAACATACTCATTTCCTATTTCTGCAAGTGTTTTTTTTCGGACATATTTAAAGATAAAGCCATCTAGTATTTCTTTAAGATCAACAGACTTAGCTAAAGCCCTCTCCTCAAGTAAAGCTGGAATTATTTCATTAGCAAAAGCTATGTCTTTTTGAGCAAAATAATAATTTATTTCTTCAATATATTGATTTAGTATTGTGGCTGCTTGTTTTGGTGATTTATCCTTAAAAGAAATTGTTACTAAATTAGTATCGTCATCAAGACTAATATCTAAAAAATCAAGAAACTCAATATAAACTAAATCATTCATCGAGCTTTCTTTAAAATCAATGAGGCTTTTAATCTTATATTTTTCAATAAAATTTAAAACAAAATCTCTTGATTGAGCTATTTGAACAGTTTTCATTATTTCTTGATCGCTGGTGGAGTTACCAGGAATGATGCTTGCCAAGGATCCAATATTGAGTCCATTATTTGGCTGTTGAGATGACATATACTCAAAGAAGCTAGAATTTGCCAATGTCGCTTGAGATATATATTTTTTTGATATAACAAATGTTAATGCGACTGAAATTAATGCAGTAATAATAGAAAAACCAATAATAAATTTATAATTACGAATTGCTTTGTTTAAATATTTATTAATGTCAAGCTCATGATCAAGAAAAGATTGTTTAGTTTCGTTGTTCATCGTGTATTGATAATTGTTATAATCTGATTATATATGTTTTTATATAAATAATATAAATTGCCTCCTATTAAAATCTTACTATCTTCGTATGCTGTTAAACCAAATTCTGGAAGTGAACCTGGGAATGGATGGAACTTTTTTGTAAATCTTCAAAAAAGAAAGGACGTGGATGTTTGGTTAATAACCGAAATTGAATTCAAAGATTATATAGTTAAAGAATGTAAATCTTTAGGGATAAACGAATCCAGGATTCACTTTTGTGACATTGGTGATACAGGTCGAAAATTATGCTGGGATCAAGGAAACTGGTTTTTTTATATATATTATCTTAATTGGCAGAAGAAAGTTCTAAAGCTTGCTAAAGATCTTCATAAGAAGATTAACTTTGATATTTGTCATCACAACAACATGTGCGGTTTTAGAGAAATGGGATATTTATATCATCTTAAAGATACAAAATTTGTAGTTGGTCCAATAGGTGGAGTTGGAAATGCTAATCTACGACTTTTACTATCAAATTATGGTTTTAAGTATTTTTTTATTGAGTTTGTAAAGAAAATCTTAAATTGGATTAATTACAGATTGCCAAAAATCAAAAATGTTATTAAGAATTCAGATGCTGCTATATCTGCATATCCAGAAGTAAAAGTTATATTTGAAAAAATATATGACATAGATATGCCAAGCATTCCTGAAACATCAACAGAAAATGATGAAATTACAACAGAGATTTATGATAACGAATTTCATAATAAAGATTATTTCATCATTATTGCAAAGAATGTTCCAAGAAAATTTTTAAAGCTTGGTATTGCTGCATTCTGTGAATCTAATACAAATCATTCTTTATTCATATTTGGTGATGATCCTCTGAATCAATTGTATAAATATAGAAGTAATATCAATACTCCAAATGTTGGTATAAATTATTTTGGTTTCATTGAAAAAGATAAGCTTCAATCAATACTATTGAATGCTAAGGGTCATATATTTCCAAGCCTTCATGACGCCAATCCTGGAGCTATTATGGAATCCTTATCTTTTGGAGTGCCAGTAATTTGTTTTGACAAATGGGGTGCCAGTTCACTCGTTTCAGATGATTTATTTAAAATTAGTGAAAAAAATAAATATGATCAAATATTATTTGAATACAAAAAAAATATTAAAAAATTATCAATGAAAAAAATCAATAAAAATCAAAGGGTTTATAATGGAAATAAATTTAGGGCTATTTATTCATGGGACAGCACTATTGAGAAAATAGTAAAAATATATAAGAAAATCAGTCCTTCGATATAAATTCTAAATATCTAAATATCGAAAATAAAAATAGACACAGCCATAAGATATAAAAGAATAATACATATAAGTATAGGCCGCCAATTATTATCCCCAGAGAGCTTAACAATAAGAATAGTAAAAATAAAACCCACAAATCTGTAATGCTAAACAAATTACCTTTAGCCTTTCTTATAAGGAAATACACACCTGCATTCAATACTCCAGCAGGAAATATGAAATATGAAATATAAAATAATTTGTTAATATCTAACTTAAAAATATCCAAAAAATCATTTGGAAAATCGAATAATTTGATACTTAAAAATAAAAATACATAAAAAATTTGAACCAAAAAAATTAATTGGATAAATCTCTTAACATTAAAATTCTGGTTTATCAAAGAATCTAAATTAAAGAAAATGTATGTAACTACAAATGCATTAAGGGAGCCTACTATTCGGTGAAGAAAAGCTAAATGTGTAAAGTCTGTTTCACTAAAGTAATTAAGTAAAAAACCTTCTATCACGATAGAGATTGAAAAAAAAATGTTGTGTAATATTGTCTTAAAGTTAATTTGATTTTTTGCTTCGTTAAAATGAATAAATTTCTTAAAGATAAAGTAAAAAATCAAAATTATTAAAATATTTGGAATTAAGTATATTAAAACTAAATTTACTGAGCTATCTAAATATAAATTTAATATCAATGTTAGTGTTATTACACTCAAAGAAACTATGCTTGGCAAAAGAGCTGGAAAAACTGCATTATAAAAGTATTTATATAATGATGAAGCGATTTGAGTAAATGAGCTAAATAAAAATAATAGTGATCCAAAAATAGAAACATTGATAAAATTTCCTTGGAGTATCATCAAAATAAAAACAATCCCGCTAATAAAAAATATTTTTTTTATCATGTCAAAAGGGATTATTAATTGCTTTTTATTATTAATTTTTGAAACAAATTGACTATAGAAGTCTTCTCTAAATGTAGCAAAAACTATGCCAATTGCAAAAAAAGGAACAGTAAGTTGTGTTAAAAATAAATCTAGTTCAGATGGTGAAGTTATAGAATAGAGTATTAACAGTTGAGCTATGAATGCAACCAATATGTTAAAAGCACTTAATATTGAAGGAATGGTAAGTGATTTAATATTCAAGTTATATATTCAAATTGATTATGGTACCCGGAGCCGGACTTGAACCGGCACGCTATTGCTAGCGAGGGATTTTAAGTCCCTTGTGTCTACCAATTCCACCACCCGGGCATTGCAAATTACAATTATAATTTAAAAAAAATAAAATTAATCATTTAAATCAAAATAAGTTTTATAAGAATCTATATTGGAACGATACCACTCAATTATTTCAGGTAGGATCTCATTTAAATTTTTAGAATAATTCCATCCAAACTCTTCTTGAATAGAAGAAAAGTCACATGGATATTTAGTATCATTAAATACCCTGTCTTTTTTGAAAACGATATAATTATCTAAATTAAGATAGTTACCAATCAATTCAGCTACCTCAAGATTAGAATATTCTTTAATATGACCAACGTTATAAATATTTTGTTTAGTATTATTCTGAGCTAATAGTAATAGTGCATCAACTGCATCATTTACCCACAGATATCTTCGAGTTGCGCTGCCATCCCCATGAAGTGTCATTTTCTTACCCAAGATACCCAAACAGCTAAATCTAGGAACAATATTTCTTATAAATTGTCCTGTTCCAACTATATTATTTGAACGTAATGTTACAAAATTAAAATCATCATACATATGGCGATAAGCATTTGAAATCATATCTGCAGCTGCCTTCGAGGCGCTATAAGGATTAGTAGGATCGAGCAAGTTGGAGTTTTTTATTTCATCAACAGATCCATATACCTCGTCAGTACTCATGATAACAAGTTTACTTGTTTGATTTTCATAACATGCATTTAAGATACTGTGAGTCCCCAAAACATTTGAAATTGAGGTTTCAAGCGGTTTTTTGAAAGAGACATCTACATGAGATTGTGCTGCTAAATGAATTACAACGTCATCTTTTTGGATAATTTTCATAGTAATATTTGGATCAGATAAATCTGCTAGATAGTATGTAACGTTTTTAGCATCTAAATTTTTTGTATTCGAATGATTTGAAATCTTATCAATTACTATCACTTCATTGTCTAACTCACTAAGTCTTTTTACAAGATGTGATCCAACAAAGCCACCTCCTCCAGTAATAACATATCTCATTTTTGTATCCCTATTATATAACTGTAAATTATAACATTGCTTCCAAATGGAGGCTGAAGCCGGAATCGAACCGGCGTAAACGGCTTTGCAGGCCGCTGCATAACCACTCTGCCATCCAGCCTATAAGAAAACTTATTGTATAGAAATTTTATAGAATACCAACAAATTTATAAATCAATTAGAAACGTAAGAGATATATAAAAATCTACTTTATAATTTATAACAAAGATTTTTTAACAAAAATTGCATCAAATTGTAGAATGCGATTGTCTTTTTGGGATGGAAAAAAAACTTGATCAACTGACCAAAGAGTAAAGCCCATGTCATCAAAAAAATTAAAATAATAATTGTATAATTTTGTATCCTCATATAATTTAATAGTTGAAAGTTCTATCTCTACAGCATTAATACTCGTAAGACTATTTTTAGCTCCCTCTAACACATTATGTTCATAACCCTGAGTATCAATTTTTAGAAAATTTCCATTTTCATCAGAACAGTATTCGTTAAATACTGAATCCAGAGTAAATAGTTTTGTTTTTTCTTTTCCGACAAATAATGATTCTGGTGCTGATGAAATATGGCTATTCATTATTGGAAGTATTGAGGAACTTACTGAATTTTTTGAAATATTTATTTCGATATCCTCTTTATATGCTTCACCGATAGCGCATCTATCGTGCACAAATCATTTTGCATTCATTGAAGCATTCTTTTTTAACTCTTTATGAGCAGCAATGATTGGTTCAAATGAAATTATCTTACCAGAATAGCCACTATCAAAAACGCTTTTTGCGTATTGACCTGTATTTGCACCTATATCAAAAATAGTATCAAAGGGAATACTGTCAATTGGGCCTTTTATGTGCCTTGTTACACTCAGGCCAAATCTATTTGTTATTTTATTGATGATTTTTTTATAGCTCATTCTTGATTTCTTATGTATTTATTAATTTTAATTGATTTTTTTAATAATTCTAAAGTTTTATTATTTTTATAAGAATAATTTAAAAACGCTTGTGAGTCTTTTGGAAAACAGGCTCCTCCATAACCAAACTTGCCATCATTTCCGGGAACTTGCATGTGAGAGTTACCAATTCTTGTATCTTTAGAAATTGCATTTATGAGATTCTCCCAGCTATCTCTAGCACCAGAATCTTTAAATAAATTATATAATTCATTAAAATATGTAACCTTTGTTGCTAAGAATGTATTGATTGTGTATTTGATAAATGAAGCTGTAGCAATATCTGTATGAACATAGTCTTTAACTTCACATTTTGTAAAGTTTTTATAAAAATTTTCAACTACTTTTGTTTCTTCATAATTTCCTCCAAATACAATTAGCTTTGATTTAATAAAATCTTCATTTGCAGACGCCTCTCTAAGAAATTCAGGATTGTATACAACTTTCGCTAATCGTTTTTCAACATTAATAAGAGTATCGGGTAGAACAGTGCTTTTAATAACAACTGTTGATTTAAGGGATAACTTTGTAATCTCATTAATCACGTCTGACAAAATGGATATGTTTTGCGAACCACTATCATCTGTTGGAGTTGGAATGCAAATAAATATTATATTGGGTAAAAAACCTTTGAGATCTGAAATTTTTGTATTGTAAATTGGATCAACTAAAAATTTTTCTACATTTGGTGATAGCCCGTAATCTAAAGCCTTCCCTACAAAGCCATGTCCAACTATTGCAACTTTCATTTTCTTAAAAAAATCATATAACTTTATCCTCTTTGAATACACTAAATGTATATTGATAACCCGTATAAATTGTAATTAAAGTGGCGAGTATTAATAAGATATCGCCAAAAATGATCAATAACATTAAATTTGTTGATAGGGCAATTAAATAAATAAAAATTGTTCCCATTTGGAGTGCAGTCTTTATTTTCGCAAGATTTGTGACCTTGGTAGCATTTAAAATATTTTTTCTAGAGCTAAAATCTCTTAGTGCGCTTACCCAGATTTCTCTTGAAATTATTAAAGAAGACATAAATGCAATTAAATAACTTGAAAGATTTGCACATAGGCTAATTAATATAAAAATAATTAAAATCTTATCTGCGATTGGATCAAGTATCTCGCCAATTTCAGAGACTGCATTATATCGTCTGGCTAGAAAACCATCTAGATAATCACTAAGCCCAGCAAAAAAAAACAATAGTAAGGCAAATAAATAAAATTTTTCTGAAATAATTGATAAAGATATTATGACTGCAAATATTATTCTTAAAAGAGTTAAAAAATTTATTAAGTTAGTTATCATTCAAATTTCTGTGAATTTTTAATGCTATTTTCTCACTTATGCCCTTAAGAGTCATTAAAACTTCAGGTTTTGTTGATTTTATATTATTAATACTTTTGAATTTTTTAAGTAATCTTTGTTTTAAAACTTTGCCAATTCCTGGCACTGCATCTAATTCTGACTTGGTAGATGACAACCTTTTTTTCTTTCTTTGTGCTTGTATCGCAAACCTATGTGATTCATCTCGAATTTCTTGTAAAACTAGAAACGCTTTTGAATACTTATCTAATTCAAGTATCCCATCTTTGCTAAGAATGGTCTCTGTAGCTCTGACTCTATTAGAACCTTTTACAATTGAAATTACATTTAGGTCTTTGTATTTGGATTTATTGATAACTTTCTGGACATAATTTAATTGTGTTTTTCCTCCATCAATTAGAATGAGGTCTGGTTTAATATCTGAATTATCATAATATTTCAGCCTTCTTTCCATAACATGTTCTAAGGAACCAACATCATTTCCTGATAGATTTTTAGGAATATTAAACAATCTATAGTTACTTTTTAAGGGTCCTAAATTTGTAAAAACTACACATGAAGCAACTGCATTATCTCCAGAAATATGACTAACATCATAACCTTCAATTTTTTTGATTTTTTTCATACCTAAGCAATTACTCAACTCATTGAAGGAAAAGGTGTATTTGTCCTTTTTACTTATGTGATTTTTTATCACCTGTGCTGCATTTAATTTACACAAATTAAATATTGGTCTTATAGATTTGGTGGGAGAATGAATAATTTTCACTGTCTTGCCATGTTTTGAATGAAACACATCTTCTAATATTTTTTTATCTTCTAATATATGTGTGCAAAGGATTTTTTTGGGAATATCAATTTGATTATCATAGAAATTAAACAAAGCGCTTTCATATACCTCATCGAGGGAATCAAAATATGCTTGCTTGATAAGATGAGTTTTTGTTCCTCTTATCTTCCCACTTCTAACAACTATTATTGAAATACCAAGATAATTCATTTCAGAACTTACAGAAAATATGTCAATGTCATTTGCTAAAGTAACAACTGATTGCTCCTCTTTAAGAGTATTAAGCCTTTTAAGCCGATCTCTAATTTTTGCTGCTTTTTCAAAATCAAGTTTTGAGACTGCTTTTTCTATGTCGCTTTTCAGTTTTTGGAAAGTTTTAATATCTGAAGAAGAAATAAAAGATTTAGCACTTAAAATATCTTCAAAATAGTCAACTTTATTAATTTTCTGAACACATGGCGCTGAGCATCTTTTCATCTGAAACTCGATACAAGGTCTACTTCTATTTGCAAAGGTATTGTCACTACAATTTCTTATTTTGAAAATTTTTTGTATATCTTTAATTGATTTTTTAACAGCTTCAGAGCTTATAAATGGTCCAAAATATTTACTATTAACAGCATGTTTTGTCCTTTTAGAATATACACCAGGAAACTCATGATCTAAAGAAAAATAAATATAAGGATAAGTCTTGTCATCTCTTAATAGAATATTAAATTTTGGTTTATTTTCTTTGATTAACATTTGTTCAAGCAATAGTGCCTCAACTTCATTTTTCGTGGTAAAAGTCTCTACTTTATCAGTAAGAAACTTAATCTGTGATGTTTTTCTGTCTTTTAATGCTTTTCCAAAATAAGAAGATACTCTCTTTTTTAAATCTTTTGCTTTACCTATATATATAATTTCATTGTTACTAAAAAACTTATATACACCTGGGGTGCTTGGAACTTTTTTTAGATTAACCGCCATTTTCTTCAAGGTATTTATTGGTAAAAATTTTACCAGCACTTACACCAAATTGATCAAATGGGTTTATTCCCAACATAACAGCCGTGATATAAACCCTATGTTCCCATGTAGCTAATAAATAACCTAATTCATATAAGCCTGACTTATTAATCAAAAAAAGATTTGTTGGTATATCGCCATTAATTTTCTCGTGCCTTTTCAAATCTATAGCTCCCTCAGAAAGAAGCTTTGATTGAGTAATAGCTTGTGCAAAAGCTAAACTTTTTTTGTCTTCATTACTTGCAACAATATCAGCACATATTTTTTGGGTGCCTTGATGTAATAATTGAAAATATGAATGTTGCGCGGTAGGCCCATAACCACCAAAGATTATTTGACCTGTTTTCTGAAATTCTGAAGTTTTTGATGCTTGTTTGCCTAGTGATTCCATTTCAAGCTGTTGTATATAATCAGGAAATGATCTCAGATTCCAAATATAGGATAAAACAACTCTAGAATTTTTATTTTTATAATTATGAAACCATATATCACTGTAAGCTAAATTTTTTACAAATTTTAGATATGAGTCATCTTTCGTTAAATCAATATCAGCCTTTTTACCACCAGCCATGAAAGCATCAAAACCATCTTTATTTAGCCAACGCATTAATACAGAAATCTCAGACCAAATCGAATATCTTCCTCCAATCTCTTTATCAAATTCTAAAATATTTTTTATATTATATTTTTTTGCTTCTTCTTTATTGGCTGTAATTGCTATGAATTTATTTATGTCTCCTGACCAAGAAATAGCATCTTTGAACATTGAAATAGTCTCGTCAGTTCTAAATGATTTAGATGAAACTAAAAAAATTGTTTCCTTTGGATTTAATTTTTTAGTTTTTATTTTAAACTCTGACGAATCAGAACCAGTAATGAATGTAATATTAGTATTCTCATTTTTTAAATTTATATTTTCAAAAAACATTTTAGGTCCTTCATAAGAGCCTCCAATACCTATAGTTACAATATTTTTAGCTGAGTTACATAAATCATTAAAAGTATGTAGCTCACTTTTTTGATTTTTATTTGAGGGAGTATCAAATTTAATAGAATATTGATCTCTATACTTTGGATGCCACGCAGCTAAATTTTCAGTGTAGTTTACTTTTTTACCGATAAATAAATCATTAATCTTTGACTTTAAATTTAAATTTTCTGATTTTAAATCAAATTCTCTATAAAGTTCAGATGTAAATTCATCAGAGTATGATTTGAAAGTTACACTTTCATTTTTAAATGAACAAGATGCAGACTTTACTTTATTCATTTAATACTATTATAAATTTCGTTTAAAGACTTTTTAATGTCCATAGATTTTGTAATAGGCCTACCAATTACAAGATAGTCTGCCCCTAAATCTATTGCCTCTTTTGGAGTCATAACTCTTTTTTGATCATCATTTAAATCATTCATTCTAATACCAGGTGTTATCGATAATAATGATTGCCTTTGGCTTACAAGCTCAAGTTCATGTGGTGAACATACAACTCCATCTAAACCTACTGACTCAGCCAAATCTAACATTACACTTACTTGTTCTGCAGTGGTTCTTTGATATATTTCACTTGTATCAGCATCACTAAGGCTAGTTAAAGCAGTCACGCCAAAGATTTTTATATCCGTTCCTAAAACTGCTTCCATTCCAGCAATCATCATTTCTCTTCCACCTGCAGCATGTAATGTGAGCATCTTAATCGGATAAGAAATAAGTCCTTCAATTGATTTTTTAACGGTGTTAGGAATATCATGAAGTTTAAGATCAAGAAATATATCAAATCCTTTTTTAGCAGCATAAAAAATAATGTCAGGACCAATTGAATTAAAAGCAACACTGCCAATTTTTATCATGCACTGATCTGAATCCAGATTATCTAAAATATTAGATGCTTTTTTAAAATCAATTTCGTCGATCGCTACTATAATCATTTTTTTATCAATGCTTTAGATGGTTTAAAGTGCATAGTAGCAGTTTCACCCAAATAGGATACTTTTTTTGTTTTTGGATTGACGAATTTTCTGGGCCTTATAAATTTTTTAGAAAAAGTTCCAAAACCTCTTATTTCTACTTTTTCGTCAAGAGCAACTGCCTCGGTTATTGATTCTATAATAATATCAATTGCAGCAGATATTTTTTGTTTTGATAGCTTTGGAAATTCTTTTTTGAGAGATGCTTCTATATCTGAACGAGTAAAAGATTCTTTATTTTGACTATTCACTCAGTTTTAATGAAATTCTTTCTCTTTCAGCATCAACTGCAAAAACTATACACTGAAGTTTCTGGTCTTTTTTAAAGTCCTTGAGTGTATCAATTGAATCTTCTTCTTCAGATATATCTGATAGATGAATGAGTCCATCTATATCACCCTCAAGACCAACAAAAATACCAAAGTCAGTGATTGACTTGATGCTTCCTTCAACCTTATCGCCAATACCATATTTGTTTGCAAATTCATTCCATGGATTTGACTTAGTTTGTTTTAAACCAAGTGAAATTCTTCTTTTTTCATTATCAATTTCTAATATCATGATCTTAATTTTTTGATCCATCTCAA
>MDTB01124997.1_pt1 | contig 24100 bp, 27 predicted proteins | sample 811161 | NCBI WGS metagenome assembly MDTB01 (sample SAMN05326650, study PRJNA326480) | marine metagenome | isolation source: seawater | place: Mediterranean Sea | collected 2009
ATCGAGGTGCTCACGCGCGACAGCGAACCCCTACCCCTTCCTTTTGAGCAAATGGCCTGGGCCCGACCATATATCTCAGTCAATGAACGCGGTTTACGCCCGAAGTCACCCCTTGACATCGTGGCTGTCGGGGATGTGATTCGCATCACCTACAACGATGATGGTATTGCACTGGGCCAGATTCCTGACATCCAGGGCGCACTGATCTCCATGGATCCCGCTTCTGGCGCGATCCGTGCGCTGGTCGGTGGTCTTGATTTCAACCAGAGGCAATTCAATCACGTCACCCAGGCACGTCGCCAACCCGGCAGTGTACTGAAGCCATTTGTCTACGCGGGTGCAATCGACAGTGGCATGACCGCAGCATCCGTGTACAACAACGCCCCCCTGGTCCTGCCAGGTGGTGAGCAGGAAGAGGTGTATCGACCAAAGAACTCAGGCGACAGTTTTTCGGGGGAGCTTCGATTGCGCGACGCCCTGGTCCGATCCGTTAACCTCGTTTCCATGCGGGTGGTACTGGACCATGGCGCAGACAATGTCATCCGTTACCTATCCCGCTTCGGATTTGATACCGGGGAGTTTCCACGCAACGTTCAGCTCGCCTTTGGCGGTGGCACCATTGCACTCAGCCCCATGGAAGTCGCCGCATCGTATGCGTCATTTGCTAACGGCGGTTATCAGATCGAACCCTACCTGATCGCGTATATCGAAAGTCTCGATGGTGAGGAAATGTTCAGGGATACAGGGTCGCGCGTCTGTCAGTCCGACAGCTGCAACACCGAGACATCCGCCACCCGTATCATGGAGCCCCGCGTGGCGCACATCATGGATTCGATCTTAAGCGACGTCGTGCGGCGTGGGACCGCGCGGAAAGCCTACCGGGAAATGAAGCGGAACGACCTCCGCGGCAAGACCGGCACCACGAATGACGCCGACGTCTGGTTTTCGGGCTATACACCGGACCTGGTGACTACAGTCTGGTCTGGATTCGGCGACAACTCTCCGATCGGAGAACAGGAGTGGGGCTCCCGACTGCCCCTCGACGCCTGGATCAGCTACATGTCCGAGGCATTGCCCCCGGAAGACGACGGAAAGGATCTCGAGATTCCCGATGGCCTGGTCACCGTCAGGATCAATCCCGATACCGGTGCCCGGGCACTCCCCAACGAGCCTTATATCCGTGAAGTCTTCAGGCAGGAATACGCACCGCCTGCACTAACGGACTTCGGAGAGACGACGGGCAACAGCCAGACAATCGATATTTTCTAGTAAAACGCCCGGTGTCAGGCGACGGCCAGGACTGGCGCGGAGTCAGACCCGTTTGCGGTTGCCAAAGCGCTTGTTGAACCGGTCAACACGGCCGGCAGTATCAACAATCTTCTGCTTGCCCGTGTAAAACGGATGGCACTTTGAACACACTTCCAGGCGGATGTCCTCACACAATGTGGAGTACGTTTTGATCTCGTTGCCACAGCTGCATCGGGCTGTGATCTCTTCGTATTTTGGATGAATCTCAGGCTTCATAGTGAACCCCCAGAAAAGAGGGGCGCATCATACCAGAGAAAATCCCAATCACAAGCGGCAGCCTGTGACCGATTGCTATCAGGCTCTTAGCATGGCTCAGGCGCTTGTACAGGCTCCCTGCGGACCGACCAACACCTTCACAGATCGGACTCGACTTGTCTGTCGCCAGCACTCCGCATGTGAGCGCTTCGGGATGCGCTCTTTGTAAATGATTGGGGCCATAGTACTGTCTCAACATGCCAACATCAGACAACATTGCACGTCACGACGCGCCCGAAGGTGGGGCGTCCACAGACAAGACGGGAATCATAGTCAATGTCGCAGTGCCCGTACCGCTGCGTCGGCATTTTGCATACCGCGTGCCTGACGGATATGACATCAGCTCGCTGGAACCCGGCATGCGGGTCCTCGTATCCTTCGGGCGTCGGCGCCTCACTGGTTGGATTACCGCAGTTGACGTACCTCCACCCTACGATGCCATTGTCATAAAACCTATCGACCAGATACTGGATGATCAGCCGGTACTGCCACCAGACATCATCAGCCTTGTCCAGTGGTGCGCCAGCTACTATCACCATCCGCCAGGTGAAGCCTTCAGCACTGCAGTGCCCGCCACCCTGAGAAAACCGCAGCCCATTCCCGTGGCCGTAAAGAAACGGCTGGTCTGCACAGAAACCGGTCAGCAAACGGACATTGGCGCGCTCAGAAAGGCGCCGAAGCAACGAGGACTCCTGTCGTCACTCAGGGTCGCTCCCAACGGATTGGAAAAGACGGAGGTCGCGGCGTCCTACTCCAACGCAATATCCACCGGCCTGATCAACCGCGGCTTCGCCAGCTGGACCGAAATTCCTGAAATGATCATACCGTTCGACCCGGCAACACTATCGGTTCAGCATGAACACATGACTCTATCAGGTGAGCAGGCGGCCGCGATAGAGGCTGCCTCCAAACCTGGCACCCACCTCCTTTTTGGTGTGACCGGGAGCGGTAAGACAGAGGTCTATCTGAAACTGATTGAGCACGTGTTACGACAGGGTCAGCAAGCCCTCGTCCTCGTTCCTGAAATCGGACTGACCCCGCAGACCATCGAACGTTTTCGCCGGAGGTTCTCGCTACCGGTTGTGACCATGCATTCCGGGATGACGGACAACGAGCGTTTCGCCAACTGGCAGAAAGCCCGGGACGGCAGCGCTGCGATCATCATCGGTACCCGTTCCTCCATTTTCATACCACTCAAGAATCCAGGCATCCTTATCGTCGATGAAGAGCACGATGGCTCCTACAAGCAGAATGATGGGCTTCGATACTCGGCAAGGGATCTCGCCGTGCTGCGTGGCCAACGTTCTGGCGTACCAGTCGTTCTGGGGAGTGCGACACCCTCAGCGGAGAGTTTCCATAACGCCACCAATGAACGCTATCAACTCCTCAGGCTCACCACACGTCCGGGAAGTATTCAGCTTCCGGAGCAGCGCATCGTCGATCTGACCCAGCATCCCGCAGAGGGTGGGCTCGCATCACCCACTGAAACGCTCATGCGCAGGCACCTTGATGCGGGTAACCAGGTGTTGGTGTTCCAGAATCGCCGCGGCTTCTCACCGGTTCTGATGTGCCTCTCGTGCAACTGGCGCGCACAATGCAACCAGTGCGACGCACAGCTCACGCTGCATCGTCGCGAACACCGGCTTCGTTGTCACCATTGCGGCAGTCAGTTACCTGAACCTACGCGCTGTCCATCCTGCAACGAGCAACAACTGATACCCCTGGGACTCGGGACAGAACGGATAGAGCAACATCTGACCACGCGCTTCCCCAATCATCCGATCATCAGGGTCGATCGGGATACCACTCGTCGAAAGAGCGCCTTCGCAGAATTGCGCGCGCAGATTACTGAAGGTACCCCGGCAATTCTTGTTGGCACCCAACTTCTTGCCAAGGGCCACCATTTCCCTGGAGTGACACTCGTCGTGATCGTAGACCTCGACGCAGGGTTCTACAGTGCGGATTTCAAAGCAACGGAACGTACCGCGCAGCTACTGACGCAAGTTGGCGGACGCGCGGGTCGGGAGGAACGCGAGGGTACCGTCATGATCCAGACGCATTTTCCCAACGAAGCCATGTTCAGTAAGTTGATAGATCACGGCTATGAGCGGTTCCTGACCGATCTATTCGCCGAACGCGCCGCGTTCGCGCTACCACCCTATCGGTTCATCGCCGCCGCCCGTGCGGAATCCCGACAACCAGAGACCGCGCTCGGTTTCCTCAAACGCTCCATCCAGGGAATCAACATACCCGATGTGGATATTCTGGGACCGTTGCCTGCCAACATGGAGAAACGTGAAGGTTATTATCGCGCACAGGTTTTATTCACATCTCATCAACGAATGCAGCTGCACGAAGCATTGACCAGGTTTATGCATCAGAGCGATGAACTCAGCCGGAGCGGTGTTAGATTGAGCCTTGATGTGGACCCAACAGACAACATCTGAGTATCAGAAATCCGGTCTCAAATGCCCAGACCTCACCCGCTTGTAAGCAGAGCGGTCCAATCATGCGAGGATCCCTGCGACTGGGCAGCTTGCTCTACCGGACGTATCGGGCATACTGCGCCAGCATGGTAAATCGGCATGTACCAAGCAGGCTTTCTGGCTTCGGTAATGTAGTGCAGGCTGACATAATAATGAAGTGCCCAGTTGCACAAGAAGCGGAACACTTCTGTTTGCAGGAACCCTCGGACCTCGTGACTTATGCCAGCTAGGGACTATGCCAAACGCCCAAAGAAGGGTCGGATGACCGTGGCAACCGCGGGGCTCCCCTCCTGGGTCTGGTTCGCAACGGGTCTGGCGACCGGCCTTTTTGCAGCGCTCCTGATCTACATTGGTTTTGGCACGACCTCCGACACGCAGACTGACCCTGTCGCTGTCGACAATCCAGTCCCGGACACAGCGATTGATAAGGTCAACGACGGAGTGCTGGGGCTCCGAGATGACATTGAATGGGAGTTCTACGAAATTTTCCCGCGCGCCGAAGTCCCTGTATCAGAAGTCGAGCCAGCGGCCGAAACCTCGCAGCCTCAGACTGCAGACGGCGTCTACATGCTACAGGTCGGGTCCTTCCAGGACCCAAACGACGCGGATGCACTAAGAGCCAACCTCATCCTTCAGGGATTTGAGGCGACCCTGTATGAAGCTGAGAAGGACGGTCAAACCTGGCACCGTGTCATCGTGGGCCCCGTTGGAGGAACCCTTGCGCTTTCCCGCATGAGAACCCGCCTGGCCGAGCATGACCACCCCGCACTCACTCTCCGAATTCGGTGATTTCCTGAAGCGCTTGAATTCAGGGTACGGCTCCCCCATATCCATACCGAAACCCTCGTTGGATGTCACACGTGCAGCAACCTGAAGGAACCACCATACTTTCCATACGTACCGCGAACGCGGTCGCCATCGGCGGCGACGGCCAGGTCACGCTGGGTAACACGGTGATGAAAGGCAACGCACGAAAAGTACGCCGGCTCTACAAGGACCAGGTCATCGCCGGGTTCGCAGGTGGAACCGCTGATGCTTTTACACTCTTTGAACGTTTCGAAGGTCAGCTTGAGAAGCACCAAGGCCACCTGGTGCGGGCCGCGGTGGAACTGGCCAAGGACTGGCGGACAGATCGCGCATTGCGTCGTCTTGAAGCACTGCTCGCCGTCGCCAATAAGGACGCATCTCTCATCGTTACCGGCAATGGTGACGTGATAGAACCAGATGATGGTCTCATGGCCATTGGTTCCGGCGGACCTTTTGCACAGGCAGCTGCACGAGCCCTGATGGACAACAGCGACCTGCCCGCAGAGGATATCGTCGAGAAGGGTCTCTCAATTGCAGCAGACATCTGCATCTACACAAACCACCAACGCGTTATCGAGTCCATTTCCCTGACCTGATCGGTCCTGGAACCGCCATCCATCAGCGAGTCCCCTATGTCGAACATGACACCTCGAGAAATCGTCCACGAACTGGACAAACACATCATCGGCCAAGCCGACGCCAAACGCGCGGTAGCGATTGCCCTACGTAATCGCTGGCGAAGACTGCAACTGGAAGACTCTCTGTCAGCCGAGATTTCACCCAAGAACATTCTCATGATTGGTCCCACCGGCGTGGGCAAAACTGAAATCGCAAGGCGTCTTGCAAAACTGGCGTCTGCGCCCTTCGTCAAGGTCGAGGCAACACGGTTCACGGAAGTGGGTTATGTTGGGCGAGACGTCGAATCCATCGTTCGCGATCTGGTGGAGGCTTCGTTCAAGATGCTTCGTGAGAAGGAAATGGCACTGGTCATGGACCGTGCCATGGATGAAGCGGAGGAACGTGTCCTTGACGCATTGCTTCCACCCGCCCGTGGTGACGACGTCAATGATGATCGTGACAGCAACGCGACAAAACAGCTGTTCCGAAAGAAACTGCGTGAGGGCGAATTGAACGACAAGGAAGTGGAGCTGGAAATCGCTACGCCTTCCATGGGTGTGGAGATCATGGCACCGCCGGGGATGGAAGAGATGACTAACCAGCTGCAATCCATGTTCTCGAATATGGCACCCAGCAAGACCCGGACCCGTAAGCTGCGCATCGAGGACGCGATGAAGCAGCTGACCGATGAGGAGGCCGCGAAACTGATCAACGAAGACGATTTGAAGATTGCGGCGGTCGACGCCACCGAGCAAACCGGCATCGTCTTCATCGATGAGATAGACAAGGTCACGCGCAGAGCCGATGCGACCTCAGGCGTGGATGTCTCGCGGGAAGGTGTACAACGTGACCTGTTACCCCTGATTGAAGGATCTACCGTTTCAACGAAGTACGGTATGATCAAAACAGACCACATCCTGTTCATCGCATCCGGTGCCTTTCATCTGAGCAAACCATCGGACCTGATCCCTGAACTGCAGGGTCGGTTGCCGATCAGAGTGGAACTGCAGGCACTGGAAGCCGCCGATTTCGAACGGATCCTGACCGAACCCAAAGCCTCGCTAACCGAACAGTATTCGGCCCTGCTGGGCACGGAAGGCCTGAACCTCACGTTTACACCTGAGGCTGTCTCTCGAATCGCAGAGATCGCCTGGCAGGTCAACGAAAGAACAGAGAATATCGGTGCCCGGCGTCTGCATACTGTCATGGAAAGATTGCTGGAAGCGATCTCTTTTGACGGCGAGCAACACGCCGAAGGCGACTGTGTTGAAATCGACACGGCGTACGTTGATGCGCATTTGAATGAACTGGCGGACAACGAAGACCTGTCCCGATACATTCTCTGACAGCCGAATACCGTGTCCTCGAATATCCCCACAAACATCCACTTGCATCAGCGCACAGGCATATTGGAGCTGAATTGGGATCGCCACACCTATTACCTCACAGCAGAATATCTTCGGGTGCATTCACCTTCCGCAGAGGTACAGGGTCACAGTCCGGATCAGGCAGTGCTACAAACCGGAAAGCGAGAGGTGAAGATCAGCGGACTGGAGCCGCAGGGTCACTACGCCATCAGAATAGAATTTTCAGACGGTCACGATTCAGGCATCTATACCTGGGAATACCTCCATGAACTTGCGACACACCACGATACCCTCTGGCAGCGGTATCTGGATGCACTGGACGAGGAAGGAGCATCACGGGACCCTCGTTTTATCGCTGTCGGCCGATAGAAGCCGTCATCCTTCGTCAGCTCTGGCCCTCGGTGTAGAATGTAGGCCATGAGCAACGACGACTACACAGACTTCGGCTACAAGAAAGTTCGTCGTGAGGACAAGGCATCTCGCGTGGGCGACGTTTTTCGTTCCGTGGCGGGTCGGTATGACGTGATGAACGATGTGATGTCCCTCGGCTCGCACAGGATATTGAAAGACATCGCGGTCGAGGCCACCCGGGCGCGCCCAGGCCACCGTGTGCTGGACCTGGCCGGTGGGACCGGCGACCTTGCGGCAAGACTCGCGCCCAAAGTAGCGCCCGATGGCGACATCATCCTGTCGGACATCAACGATGCAATGCTGGCCCAGGGTCGGGACCGCATGCTGGATCAGGGACTAACGGATATTCAGTACGCTCTCAGTGACGCGGAATCCCTCGGGTTCGCCGATGCCACGTTCGACATCGTCACCATGGGATTTGGTCTCCGGAACGTCACCAACAAGGAACACGCGTTAAGGGAAATTCTGCGTGTCTTGAAACCTGGGGGCAGACTGGTCGTCCTCGAGTTCTCCAAGCCGGAGAACGACCTCCTGGCATCCGCCTATAAACAATATCGGCGTCTCTGGCCACACATGGGCAAACTGCTCGCCAACGATGCAGACAGCTACCAGTACCTCGATGAATCCATCGATATGCATCCAGACGCACAAACCCTGCTTGCCACGATTGAGCAGGCTGGTTTCGAACGTGCTCGCGCACGGCCCGTCCTGGGCGGCGTGGTCGCCATCCACAGCGGGATACGACCCTATACCCAGTCATCGAACACAGCCTGATGAGGGTCCGTCGAGCACTACGCATCCTCCGGGTGGTCATTCGACATCGACTGGATCGACTGATCCCAGGCGATGTCCGCCTGCCAGGAGCGGTCGGATGGCTGATCTGGCTGCTTCGCCGGTTGCCGACACCACAACAGGACCCATCGACTTCCTTGCGTATCGCGCTGGAGGAACTGGGACCTATTTTTGTGAAATTTGGTCAGTTGTTATCCACTCGCCGAGACCTGCTGCCCGTTCCGGTCGCCGATGAGCTGCAAAAGCTCCAGGAACAGGTACCGCCTTTTTCAGGTAGCCAGGCGAAGGAGATCCTGGAAGAAGCACTGGGCGCCCCCATTTCGACGATGTTCAGTACATTCAAAACAGAGCCGCTCGCTTCGGCGTCCGTTGCACAGGTCCACGAGGCGACCCTGAATGATGGGTCATCCGTCGTCATCAAGGTCATAAGGCCTGGAATAGACGTCACGATTCAGGAAGACCTGCGAGTCCTGTACCTGCTCGCCGACCTCGCGAATCGATTCTCCGTTGACGGACCGCGCCTAAGGCCCACAGATGTGGTCCGCGACTATGAAAGCGTCATCAATGGTGAACTGAATCAGCAACTGGAGGCTGCCAATACGATTCGGCTCAGAGAGCACTGGCTCAATTCCGGAAAGCTGTACGTACCCCGTGTGTACTCAGAGTTCACGCGAAGCAACGTACTGGTGATGGAACGCATCCATGGACTGACGTCGGCGGACATCCAGGGACTCAGACAACGCGGCGTTAACATGCAGGCGCTTGCACACCTGGGCGTCGAGATCTTCTTTACCCAGGTCTTCGAGCACAACTTTTTCCATGCAGACATGCATCCCGGCAACGTCTACATCGACACCACCGAGCCGGCCAGCCCCACTTATATTGCACTCGACTGCGCCATCATTGGATCGTTAACCGAGGAAGACAAAGACTACCTGGCCTACAACCTGATCGCGTTCTTCAGGCGTGACTACCACGAGGTCGCAAGGTTGCACATCGAGAGCGGTTGGGTCCCGGCCGTGACGGATATCCAAGAGTTCGAAGCGGTCATTCGGAGCGTGTGTGACCCTTATTTTCAAAAGCCCATCTCAGAGATCTCGTTTGGCCAGGTCCTGCTCGCGTTGTTCAATACGGCCCGTCAATTCGACATGGAAATCCAGCCACAACTCGTTCTGCTGCAAAAAACACTGCTGAACATCGAAGGTATGGGAAGGCAGATCTACCCGGAATTGGATCTTTGGGAAACTGCCGCACCTTTCATGGAACGCTGGATGAGTGAACGCATTGGCCTTCGAGGCCTTGTCCGGCAGCTATCGGAACACGGCCCGGGACTCCTCGAACAATTGCCCAGGCTCCCTGCGACCGTGTTGACCACGCTACAGGACCTGGCGTCCGTCGCCAGGATCAGCAAAGAACAGACCACCGTATTGCGCGCACTACAGGAAGACATCACGACAGAACGCCGACAACGGCGACAAAGCCGCGCGGGCGGTGTTCTGCTTCTCGCCGCCCTCGCCAGCCTGCTGATTCCGGCAACCGGGTACGCCGCCACCGAGTGGATTGTCGGATCATCCCTCCTCGGTAGCGCCGGCATTTACTGGATGTTCGTCAAACCATGACGTATGCTCGCGACCCTTTTTTTGACCCCACTAGGTGCGCGCCATGAATCAATGGCTTAATGAGGTGAAATTTGACGACAAAGGGCTGATTCCAGCCATCGCACAAGACGCGGAGAGCGGGCGAATACTGATGGTCGCCTGGATGAACCGCGAAGCACTCAGCGCCACCGTTCAGCACCAAATAGTGCACTACTGGTCCAGATCCCGTCAGAAACTGTGGCAAAAGGGCGAAGAATCAGGCAACACACAACAGCTGGTGGAGCTGCAAATGGATTGCGACAGCGATGTACTTGTATTAAAAGTCAAACAGGAAGGCGGCGTTGCCTGCCATACCGGGCGCCAGTCCTGCTTTTTCAGGACGTTGAAGAACGGTGTCTGGGAGACCATGGAACCCGTAATTCGGGATCCCGCAGAGATGTATCAGAAATCCTGATCAAACCCTGAACAGTCAATCGAGACCTAACGTGGATGACGTGCTGAACCAACTCGCCGGTACACTGGATGAGCGCAAACGCGCCGATCCCGAGACATCGTACGTGGCCAGCCTGCACAAGGACGGACTCGATCGTATCCTGAAGAAGGTTGGCGAAGAAGCGGCTGAAGTGATTATTGCCGCTAAGAATCTGGCGGAACCGACGGATGAGGTACTCGCCAATGAAGTCGTCAAGGAAACCGCAGATCTCTGGTTCCACTCCATGGTGATGTTGTCCCACCTGGGGCTCAGTCATCAGCAGGTGCTTTCCGAGCTGGAACGACGGTTCGGTATATCGGGGATCACCGAGAAGGCAGAGCGGTCCAAATAGAGGCACGGCAGAAGCCACAGAGATAGAGATATAGGAGAACGAAACATGTCATTTGGTGTTACAGAACTCATATTGGTGCTGGTCATCGTGTTGCTCCTGTTCGGAACAACCAAGCTGAAGTCACTCGGTAGCGACCTCGGGTCAGCCATCAAGGGATTCCGCAGCGCGATGGACGACAAATCGGAAAAAGAAAAGACCTCCGGTATCGAGTCCAACGAAGCCAGAGAGCCGAAGGTTATTAACGATACTGCGAAAGCTGAAAGCAAACAGCCCTGACCTCCCGCTGAGGTCCCGCATCGATGTTCGATATTGGCTTTCCAGAGCTGATGATTGTGTTTGTCGTCTCGCTCCTGGTGATCGGGCCAAACAAGCTGCCTGAGGCCATTCGGACGGTCGCGTACTACGTGGGCCGAATTCGCCGCACTTTCACCAACCTCCGAACCGAACTCGAGAACGAGATCGGCGCAGACGAGGTACGCCAACAGCTCTATAACGAGTCCATCATAGATGAACTGAAACAGGCAAAAGCCCAGGTTCAGGATGTCATCAACGACGCGAGCAGTGCCACCGATATGACCCCGCTGGGCAAGGAGAGAACCAGCGCGGACAACGATCCGGGCGAGACTGCCGAACCACCTACAACGCCATCGGATGACAATGACAAGGCTCGATCAGGAACATGACACCGAACAGGGGCAACCCCTGGTCGAACACCTGATCGAGTTGCGCTCGCGGATCCTGCGCAGCCTCGCCGCAGTCGTCCTGATCTTTCTACCATTGTTCTTTTTTGCCAACGAATTCTACGTGTTGTTATCCGAACCGTTGCGGGTCTACCTGCCCGAAGGGGCGACGATGATCGCCACAGAAGTCGCGTCACCCTTCCTAACGCCCTTTAAGCTCACGTTGGTTCTGGCCATCTTCATCGCGATTCCATACATCCTGCACCAGATCTGGGCGTTCATCGCCCCGGGGCTCTATGCCAACGAAAAGCGGATCGCGATTCCGCTCCTGATTACCAGTGTTCTGCTGTTCTACCTGGGCATCGTGTTTGCCTTTTTCGTGGTATTCCCGCTGATTTTCTCGTTCTTCACCAGTGTTGCGCCTGAAGGGGTGACCGTGATGACCGATATCAATCGTTATCTGGATTTTGTGCTCAAACTGTTCTTCGCATTCGGCATTGCCTTTGAGATTCCGATTGCCGCGATGTTGATGGTCTGGTCTGGCCTCACAACCGTTGAGAATCTGCGCCGCAAACGACCCTACGTGATCGTTGGGTGTTTTGTCGTTGGCATGTTGCTGACACCTCCCGACATCATCTCCCAGCTGCTACTGGCATTTCCCATGTGGGTCCTTTTCGAAGCAGGGATTGTGTTCTCGACCTTGATCAAACCCACCGAGGAAGAAGCAACCCCCTAACCATGAAGGTCCTGTCGGCTGCGATACAGGAGACGCTCGAGAACGATGCCTATCGCGATCACGCCAGACCCCTGGCAGAAACCCTGAATCTCGACGATGCCGGAGGCCAGCTACTAAGGACACTGGAGCGGGCTATTCACTGATAGCGTGGGCGTTAAGCGAGCTCAACTTCCAACAAAAACGTCACTGGGCCATCGTTGACCAGCTGCACTTTCATGTCGGCACCAAATCTCCCGGTCTCAACAACATCGATAGTCCGTCGTGCAGCAAGTACAAATTCCTCGTAGTAGCGTTCGGCCACGTCCGGAGCTGCAGCACTTGAGAAGGAAGGGCGTCGCCCCTTGCGGGTATCGGCAGCCAAAGTGAACTGGGAGACGACAAGCAACTGACCATCGATATCCACAAGAGAGAGATTCATGTGATCCTGATCATCGGGGAAAATTCGATACGTCAGCACGCGCTCGCATAATCGGTCGACGACGGAATCATCGTCACCCTGCTCAACGCCTAACAACACCAGAATGCCGCGCTCGATCTCACCGACCACTTCATCCTGTACACGAACGGAAGCTTCAGAAACCCGCTGAATGAGCGCGCGCATGGGGAATGATCAGGTAATTGAGAGCCGGCGGGCCATGTCCCTAGTCGCCCGGACCAGGGCATCAATCAACGCAGGTTCTGTGGCCGAATGTCCCGCTTCACGAATGATGTGAAGTTCGGCGACGGGCCATGCCGCGTGCAGATCGTACGCCGACTGCAACGGGCACAACATGTCAAAACGACCATGAACGATGATGCCGGGTATGTGCGCAATCGCGCCCACATTCTTCAAAATCTGGTTGTCCTCAAGAAAACAGCCCTGGCTCAGGTAGTGCACGCCAACACGGTAGCGTGCCATCGCACGATGACTCGATGTCATGTGGCGAGTCAGCCTGGGATTCGGGTGCAGGGTCCCGGCATCCGCCTCCCATCGTGACCAGGCTTTTGCAGCCGCCATTCGCGCCAGCTCATCAGCCCCTTCCAGCCGATGGCTGTATCCCAGCACCGGATCACCACGATCTTCAGAGGCAATGGGTCGCAGAAAATCCTCGAAGTGATCGGGAAAAAACCTAGAAGCTCCCTCACGGTACATCCAATCGATATCCTGCTGTCGACCTAGAAGAGCACCCCTCAGCACCAGACCAGAGACATGGTCTGGATGCGTCTCTGCATAGACAAGTGATAACGTCACACCCCATCCGCCACCAAACAACAGCCAACGTTCCACGCCAAGAAATTCCCGGATGCGTTCAATATCCGCAACCAGATCGCTGGTGGTGTTTGCAGACAGTTCCCCGTGCGGTGTGGATCGCCCACAACCGCGCTGGTCGAACAGAATGATGCGGTACTTCTCGGGATCGAAGAAGCCTCGACTATCATATTCACACCCTGACCCGGGGCCGCCATGGACGAAGAGGACTGGAATACCATCCAGTTCGCCGCTTTCATCAACATACAGCGTGTGCGTGTCATCAACTTTCAGCTCATGACGGGCGTAGGGTTTGATTTCAGGATACAGGGGTAGCATATGACTCTTCCCAGCTCTCTGGTCAGACTCTACTACAACTCCTGCATATTGTGTCGTAGCAAATCTTCAATCTGGTTAGCGTGCTCAGGCAACCCGCGCGCGCTTGCGTTCGTTCTCCGTCAGTAGTTTTTTACGCACGCGTATGTGATTCGGGGTCACTTCGACCAGCTCGTCGTCATCGATAAACTCGAGCGCCTGCTCCAAGCTGTAACGGATCGGCGAATTCAGGACCACGTTCTCGTCGCGACCTGCAGCCCTGATATTGGTGAGCTGTTTGCCCTTGAGCGGGTTGACTACCAGATCGTTAGGACGTGTGTGCAGGCCAACTATCATGCCTTCGTATACCTCTTCGTTAGGATCAATCATCAGTCGTCCACGCGCCTGCAGATTGAACAATGCAAATGCGAGTGCTTTACCCGCTGCCATCGATACCAGCACGCCGTTGATCCGTTCTCCGGGATTCTCGTCAATCCTGGGACCGTAGTGGGCGAAGGCACTAGTCAGAATACCGGTACCTGATGTCATCGTCAGGAACTCGGAACGAAATCCGATCAGTGCGCGTGTTGGAATCAGAAACTCCAGACGAATCCGACCACCCCCATCCGGGACCATATTCGTCAGTTCTGCCTTTCTAATCCCGAGCGCTTCCATCACGGCGCCCTGGTGCTCGGATTCAACATCCAGAACGAGGTTTTCATAGGGCTCCTGAATCTCGCCGTTCTGTTCCCTAAAGATCACCTCCGGACGAGACACACCGAGTTCATAACTCTCACGCCGCATGTTTTCGATCAGCACCGCCAGGTGCAGTTCACCACGGCCCGAGACCTTGAATTTGTCCGCGTCTTCCGTGTCCTCAACGCGCAAGGCGACGTTGTGCACAAGTTCGTTATGCAATCGTTCTCTAATCTGACGGCTGGTAACGAAGCGACCATCCTGCCCTGAAAAAGGCGAGGTATTGACCTGGAATGTCATCGAAATGGTCGGTTCATCAACCGTCAGTGGCGGAAGCGCCTCAACAACCGAGGGTTCGCACAAGGTGTCCGAAATGGAAATATCGTCGATACCTGAGATCGCAACAATGTCACCCGCCGCGGCCTCGGACACTTCGACTCGGTTCAAACCTTCGTAACCCATCACTTTCAAAATACGCCCCTTCCTGCGCGATCCGTCCCGATCCACCACAACAACATTGGAACCGGGTTTGGTGACACCACGTGTTACGCGACCCAGGCCAATGACGCCCAGGTAGCTGTTGTAGTCGAGCGCACTGATCTGCATTTGGAAGGCCCCGTCCAGATCGACATCCGGGGCAGCCACCTGATCGACGATCGTCTGCAGCAAACAACTCATGTCGTCTTCAATGCTGTCAGACGTTAGCCCCGCGGTGCCATGCATCGCTGAGCCAAAAATCACCGGAAAATCGAGTTGCTCGTCATTGGCACCCAATCGGTCAAAGAGATCGAAAACCTCATCCACTACCCAGTCAGGCCGTGCGCCATCGCGATCGATCTTGTTGACCATTACAATCGGATTCAGGCCGTTTTCAAACGCCTTCTGCGTCACAAATCGGGTTTGCGGCATGGGTCCTTCCACCGCATCAACGACCAGCAGAACTGAATCCACCATCGAAAGGATGCGTTCCACCTCACCGCTGAAATCCGCGTGGCCTGGCGTATCCACGATATTGATCCGGTAGTCATACCAGGAGATCGCGGTGTTTTTGGCCAGGATCGTGATACCTCGCTCACGTTCCAGGTCATTGGAGTCAAGCAGGCGTTCACCCTGCTCACCCCGGGCGAGCGCTCCCGCCTGCTGCAGCAGTTTGTCGATGAGGGTCGTTTTACCGTGATCCACGTGCGCGATGATGGCAATGTTGCGTAGCTGAGCAGTCAAGGTTCCGGTCCGGAAAAGAAATACTGGGAAGCACAGCTCCCCGTGAAGCGGCGCATTATACCCAAGCCATCGCCAGATACAGGTATAATCGCGAGCCTTCATCGGATCAGATCATGACAACGCTTCAGGAACTGGCTCAGAACCCCAAAAAGAAGGCCGTCGCCCTCATCTCGGGCGGCCTCGATTCCCTGCTCGCCGCCAAAGTGGTCATGGAACAGGGCGTGCATGTCGAAGGTATCAACTTTTTTACCGGATTCTGTGTGGAAGGCCATACCCACGCGATCCGCAACATGAAAAAGGAAAAGCCCAAGCGCAACAACGCACTCTGGGTCGCTGAACAACTGGGCATAAAGCTCCACATGATCGACGTGATCGAAGAGTACAAGGACGTCGTCCTCAACCCAAAACACGGTTATGGCCAGCACCTGAACCCCTGCCTTGATTGCAAGATCTTCATGGTCAACAAGGCACTGGCGTGGAGCTGGATGGAAGAAAACCAGTTTGATTTCATCATTACGGGCGAGGTCATCGGTCAGCGACCGAAGTCGCAGCGGCGGGAAACGATGCCCGTCATCGCGAGAGAATCCGGGGCAGACAATCGCCTGCTCAGACCCCTGTGCGCAAAGAATCTGCCAGAAACACTCCCCGAACGGGAAGGCTGGGTTGATCGTGACAAGCTTTATGACTTCCACGGACGCAACCGCAAGCCACAGATGGCGCTGGCGGAGGAATTCGGTTTTGAGGACTACGCGCAACCTGCAGGAGGTTGCTGTTTCCTGACCGACGCGAGCTACTCGGGCAAGCTGACGGACCTCTGGAACGGCCGTGGCACTCGAGACTACGATATCGACGACATCATGCTCCTCAAGGTTGGCAGGCACCTGCGGCCACGCCCTCATTTCAAGGTCATCGTTGCGCGGGAAGAAGGTGAAAATCACTACCTGCGCGGCTATCAGCAACAGTTCACGATGGTTGAAGCGGTATCACACATAGGCCCCCTGGGAGCCATCGACGGTGCATCACTCAGCGATGACGACCTGAAACTCGCCGCCAGAATCATCAGCCGCTACGGACAGGGGCGAGACGCGGAATCAGTGATAGTACGAATCACCCGCAACGGGGTCAGTACCGATCATGAAGTCGCGCCTCTGCCATCCGACCAGATTCCAGCGGACTGGCACGTCTGATCTGGCCGGTTGACGAACATGTTTTCAACTGACCAACTCGACCTGCGGCGAATGCTCTGTCCGTTACCGGTTATCAGGACCCAGGATCACATCAAAGGGATGTCGCCGGGAGATACTCTGACAATTGTGTGCACAGATCCTGGCGTGCTCACCGACATACCGACATGGTGCCGAATAAACGGTCATGAGGTGACCAGTACGGAAGAAGCGGACTACGAGATCAAGATCACCATCCAGGTTGGTGCGGAGTAGCAGCCAACGCCCGCCCGGTCGTTTTGCGAAAGAACCCGGACCGGCTGTCGATGTTTCAGGATGAAGGATCGATTTCTGACCTCGACGCGCTAATGTAGAACGGCATTGTCCGGGAGGTAGACATGTATTACCCACGAACACACTTACTGCCAAAGGTTCTGCGGGCTTTTGCGCTGGTGATGTTCCTCGCGCCAGTTGGTTTCGCTGCCGCTGAGCAGTCTGACCCACAAGCAGAAACAGAGAACGCTGACGCAGAAGACTACGAAAAGGGCATCTTCAAAAGCAAGGACAAATACGGGCGTACCATTTTTTCAGATCGGCCCTCGGGCGAGGCAGAACTGATCGAACTGAAGGAAGAGGGCCGTTACTCCAATAAAGACCACGTTCGACAGTATGAGCGGTTTACGCCTGCATCCACGCAGAAATCCAAGTCTTTCAGCTACACAAAGCTGGCTATCACGTCACCAAACGCCGACGAACAGATCAGAGACAACAAGGGCAACATTGTGATTGGCTAACAGGTGCAGCCCTCCACACCGCCAGGTCACAAGGTCTTGCTTCAAATGGATGGCGAACCACTGACTGCGGCGCTGGGCAGCGGGTCTCATTCACTCAACAATATTCCCCGCGGCACGCACCAGGTGGCCCTAGTCGTGAAAAATCAGAAAGGGGTAACCATCCACAGCAGCGACCCCATCAGCTTCACGCTACACCGCTTCTCCAAGAAGCACGCTCGCTAGCCAGACCGCGGGACGTTTCGCACCAATTCGTGGCACTAAAGCACATTTTTGGTGCGCTCTTAGTGTACAATCTCATTCGTTTTTGGCGATTTCATCTGGAAAAAGTCGCCTGTTGACGGGGGCAACGCCGCGCATCAAAGACGTACGTACGATCACGAGGAACTGGACCGGTTCTTGCACTGAGAAGTCCTGATGACGTACTCCATAGAGGCCCGTAGTGATATGTCACTGCCAGCAATCCAGAAACACGAATATCGGGTGCCAGCACAACCGTCACCCGTCATGCAGGTAACGTACCTGATGGCCAACAACATACTGGACGGCTTGAGCGTCGCACTCCTGTCTGTAGACCACGAGCTTCGTGTTCGATACGTCAACCAATCTGCGCAAGCCCTGCTGGACATTTCCGCTGCGCGCTCCAATGGGCTCGCGGTGGCGGAAATCATCGGCAACGGTCATGAACTTGAAACCATCATGTACGACGCACTGCAGTCAGGGCAGCCATACTCAGGACGGAAAGTGACACTGAAACTTCCCAACGCGAAGTCGATTACCGTCGACTTCTCCCTGACACCATTCAACGATGAAGAGTGGCCTCATCTATTGATTGAGATGCACCCACTCGACCGTTATCTACGCATCGAGGGAGATGAAACCTCACGCGAACACCATGCGGTCGCTCGCCAGATGGTGCGGGGGCTGGCCCACGAGATCAAGAATCCCTTGGGCGGCATTCGCGGTTCGGCTCAACTCCTGGCCCGGGAACTCGAAAGCGACGATCAGCGCGAGTTCACGGACATTATTATCGCCGAGACCGATCGACTGACTGCGCTTGTCGACAACCTTCTAGGGCCCAACAATGTGGCTAAACCCAGACCCACCAACGTTCACGAGTTGCTTGAGCGTGTTGTGCGGTTGATCGAAATCGAGTCGCAACAACAGGTGACGTTTACAAGGGACTACGATCCATCAATTCCTGACATGTCCATGGACCCGGAGATGATGGTGCAGGTCTTCCTGAACATCGCGAGAAACGCAATGCAGAGTCTTGCAGATAACCCCTCGCCACAGATTGTCATCAACACGCGGGTAGACCGAAATTTCACAATTGGCAGCACGATGCATCGCATGGTCACGAAAGTGGACGTCACTGACAACGGGCCGGGCATCAGCGACGAACTCAAAGATCACCTTTTCTACCCCATGATCACCGGACGAAAGGATGGCACCGGTCTTGGATTGTCACTCGCTCAGTCTTTGGTTAATCAGCACAATGGTTCGATCGAGTTCGACAGTGAGCCGGGACGCACCTGCTTCTCCATCATCATTCCCCTGGAGTTGCCATGATCAACAAATCTGTCTGGGTCGCAGACGACGAACGTTCCATACGCTGGGTACTTGAAAAAGCACTCACCCAGGAAGGGTTCGCGGTGACCTGTTTTGATACCGCCGAATCATTGCTGTCGAGCGTCGATGCATCACCTCCGGATGCCATCGTAAGCGATATCCGCATGCCTGGCATGGATGGTCTTGATCTGCTCAGTGAACTGAAAGACCGGTATCCGGGGCTACCCGTTGTCATCATGACCGCCCATTCCGATCTCGACAGCGCGGTTCAATCCATACAGGGTGGCGCGTTCGAGTATATCCCGAAGCCTTTCGAGGTCGACGAAGCTGTGGCCGTGGTCAAGCGTGCAATCACACACGCCGCCGATCAGAACGGGCAGGGTAAACAGGAAGGCGACGCAACAACACACTCGGAGATCATTGGAAAAGCGCCTGCAATGCAGGAAGTTTTTCGCGCGATAGGCCGTCTCTCGAAGTCGAATGTCACTGTGCTCATCAACGGTCAGTCCGGAACCGGCAAGGAGTTGGTCGCTCGAGCGCTGCACGTTCACAGTCCGCGCGTCACAGCACCTTTTGTGCCATTGAATATGGCGGCCATTCCGAACGACCTGATCGAGTCGGAATTGTTTGGTCATGAAAAAGGTGCATTCACGGGTGCCAACAATCAACGCCAGGGCCGCTTCGAACAAGCGGATGGTGGCACGCTGTTCCTGGACGAAATTGGCGATATGCCCCCGGAGGCACAAACTCGACTGCTGCGTGTCCTTTCAGACGGAGAGTTCTACCGAGTGGGAGGTCATGTCCCCGTCAAAACCGATGTTCGGATCATCGCCGCCACGCACCAGAACCTGGAACAGCTTGTGGTCGAAAACCGGTTTCGCGAGGACCTGTTTCATCGCCTCAACGTCATTCGGATCCATATTCCGACGTTGAATGAACGCCGTGAGGATATTTCCCTACTGACGACGCACTTCCTTCAGGTGGCCGCAAACGAACTCGGTGAGACCCCAAAATCCATCAGCGAAGACACGATGGACTATCTGTCCAAGCTGCCTTGGCAGGGCAATGTTCGCCAGCTGGAAAATTTTTGCCGATGGATTACCGTCATGGCCAGTGGTCGACAGGTCAGGATGGAAGATCTGCCGCCGGAACTCCTTGATATCAGTGACGGCGATGAAGGCGGAAACACCAACTGGGAGAAATCGCTGTCGACCTGGGCAACACGTCAATTATCCGCAATACAGCCCGGCGACCCCGGCCTGCTCGATACCGCAACCCCGACATTTGAAAAGATCGTGATCGACGCGGCCCTGAAACAAACCGGCGGAAGAAAACGCGACGCAGCGAAATTGTTGGGTTGGGGCAGAAATACACTGACCAGGAAGATGTCGCAGCTGGGCATGAATGATAACCTGGAAGATGAACTTTTGGGGTCAGAGTAAAAGATAGACGGCTCAGAGTTGGCAGTTCATGATCCTTGGCGGTATTTTCACCCTGACCCCAAATCTGACCCTGCCCAATGCTCCATATTGCACTCTACGAACCAGAGATACCGCCCAATACCGGTAACATCATCAGGCTATGTGCCAATAGTGGCGCACAGCTGCACCTGATCGAACCACTGGGTTTTGAGATCGATGATCGCCGCTTGCGGCGCGCAGGTCTCGACTATCACGAGTGGGCGGATATCAACATCTGGCCCGGTCTCGAAAACCTGCTTGAAGCAACGTCCGTCCATCGCGTGTTCGGGATGTCCACGCGGGGAGGGCAAACGTACAGCGAGGTCACGTTCGAAGATCATGACATGCTTCTGTTTGGACCGGAGACACGAGGGCTGCCTGACGATGTTCTCAACAATCTGCCTGCGGAACAGACGTTACGCATCCCAATGAAGCCCCAGTCACGCAGCTTGAATCTCTCCAACGCCGTAGCAGTCGTTCTCTATGAGGCGTGGCGCCAGCTCGATTTCAGCGGTGGTCGCTGACCGGTCTGAACTCGAGCATGCGACCCTTGAAAAGTGCAGGAAAGCACTTTTCAAAAACGCAAATCAGTGCGGCCGCTCCGCCCTCACCCGCGATTCCTGGTAAATCGCATCAAAATTCACCGGTGCCAACATCAACGGTGGAAAACTCCCACGGGTGACCATCGCATCCACGGTTTCTCGCGCATAGGGGAACAACACGCTGGGGCAATAACTGCCCATAGCCTGACTCAACACGTCACCACTGCCCTTGATCAGAAAGACGCCAGCCTGCTGGATCTCCACCAGGTAATAGGGATCGTCTTCCGATTCAGCCTCTGTGGTTGCCGTGATTGTCAGGGTTAGCACCACCTCGTAAAGATCACCCTCAAGATGGTTGTTCTTCACGTTCAGTTCGAGGTTGATCTTGGGTTGCCAATCACCACGAAAACTATGCGGGGCCTTGGGTGATTCGAAAGACGCATCCTTCAGATAGATGCGTTGAAGCGCAAACTGGGCTTCCTGGTTACTTTCCCCCTGCTCACTCATTCGATGCTTCCGGATCACCATCCGTGGTCAGGCCTTCGGTGAGCAATCCATCAAGCGCATCCTTGCGCTGCAACATCATCAACTCGTCACAGCCGCCCACATGCGTTTCACCGATCCAGATCTGCGGAACAGAGGTGCGACCAGAGCGTTGCATCATCTCGCGGCGTTTATCCACGTCGGCATCCACAGGTATCTCCGTAAACGGAACCTGTTTCGCCTCAAGCAGCGCTTTCGCTCGCATGCAAAACCCGCAGAAGCGAGTGGTATACATGACCACCGGATGAACTGGACCGGTCACCGGCTTGATCTCTGTTGATCCGCCACGTCTGAAGAAACCCATAGGATTGATCCTCTGCTGTCGTTGCGACGCCTGTTAGCTCTTTCCCTTTATGACTGGCAAACCCGCCGATGACCATTCAGTCATACCACCTGACAATCGCCGAACATTCTCGAACCCGAGTTGACCAAGTTTCCGCCCAATCGTCCCCGAATGCTGGCCGATCTTGCACACCACCACCAGCGGCTTCTCCTTGTAGGTCTCTAGCTCAGTCGACCGCTGGTCAAAACTGGTGTAGGGAATGTTCATGGCACCTGCAATATGACCTTCCCGGTACTCCTTGCTGTCCCGGACGTCCACGACCACCGCGTCTTCCTTGTTGATCAGGTTTACCAGAACACTGGTCGATACAGTCGCCCCACTCCGCCGCGCTTCGTGTACAAAAAACGCAATCAGCAGGAAGACAAACATGCCCACCAGAATGAAATGGTTGCCAATAAATTCAAAGATCTGCGCAATCATAGCAGCCGGAGTTTCGGGTTTGAGAAAGCGCCGGAGTATAGCACTGTTGTGACCGCAATCCGTGCCTTGCCATCACGCTCAGCGGAATCCCCTCAGCACGCCACGGCGCGTGACCACAGCGACCAGCGCGCAAGCGATCGCAAGGTCATCCACTGCTTTTGCCGTCATTTGGCGTTAACATTCAACCTTTAACAACGACCCCGACTATGAGTCCTTCTCCTACAGTGCTGATTGTCCTAGATGGCTGGGGACACCGTCCTCCCGCCGACGACAATGCGATATTTCACGGCGACACACCGACCTGGGATGCGTTATGGGACCATCAACCCAGAACGCTAATTTCCGGATCGGGTATGGACGTGGGGCTGCCCCCTGGACAGATGGGCAACTCCGAGGTTGGCCACATGAACCTGGGAGCGGGCCGAGTCGTTGACCAGGATTTCAGCCTGATCACCAGGGCGATTGAAGACGGCAGTTTTGATGACAACCACGTACTGAGTGAAGCCATCGAGACGGCCGCAGATACGGACCGCGCCGTCCACATTCTCGGATTACTCTCACCCGGTGGTGTACACAGCCACGAGGATCACATCACCGCCTGTATCCAGTTGGCGTTCCAAAGCGGCGCGCCGCGCGTTTACGTTCATGCGTTCCTGGACGGGCGCGATGTCCCGCCCAAAAGCGCGACCGAATCCATCAATCGTATCGATGAACTGATCGCTAGCCTCGGTGAAGGTTGTATTGCCTCCGTCTGCGGTCGCTTCTACGCAATGGACCGTGACAATCGCTGGGAACGTGTTGAGCCAGCCTGGCGGGCCATGGCCCTTGCAGAATCCGGACAGACGGCCAAGTCTGCCAGCGCCGCTCTTGAAAACGCGTATGCGCGTGATGAATCCGACGAGTTTGTGTTACCGACCGTGATCGACAATGGCGCCCCGATAGCCGATGGCGATACCGTCATCTTCATGAATTACAGGGCAGACAGGGCCCGTGAATTGAGCCATGTCTTTACAGACCGTGACTTCAGTGAATTCGAACGGCCTTCTATCAAGCTGGGCCACTTCGTCTCCCTGACAGAATATGCGAGTGATATCGATGCCGAGGTCGCGTTCAAACCTGAGTCGCTCCGCAACGGGCTGGGCGAATATCTGAGCGGTCTGGGTCGAACCCAGTTGCGGCTCGCTGAAACTGAAAAATATGCGCACGTAACCTTTTTCCTGAATGGCGGCCGTGAGGAACCCTTCGATGGCGAGCAGCGCATCATGATCCCTTCACCCAAGGTGGCAACCTACGATCTTGCACCAGAAATGAGTGCACCGGCGGTGACCGATGCATTGGTCGATGCGATGACCGGAGGTGAGTACGACCTGATCATATGTAACTACGCAAACGGGGACATGGTTGGGCACACCGGTATTTTTGACGCTGCCGTGAAAGCCGTTGAGTGTATCGATGACTGTCTGACCCGGGTCGTTGCTGCTATCAGGTCCGTCAACGGACACCTGATCATCACGGCTGACCACGGAAATGCAGAACAGATGTCGGATGCTGAATCCGGCCAGGCCCACACCGCACATACTTCAGAACCCGTCCCGTGCATCTATGTCGGCAGTGCAGACGTTGAACTGATCGACGGTGGTCGATTATGCGATATCGCGCCCACGTTGCTGACGCTGATGGGACTGGCGAAACCGACCGAAATGACAGGTCGGTCTCTGATCCAGGACGACATGTCCGCTGGCATTGCCGCCGACTGAATGGCAGATACAGTTTCGACAACACGGGTGGGGCGAGTCCGCGCCACAAATCTAATTAGAAGAGCCCTACTCGCCTCGATACTGATGACATGGGATCTCCTGACCCCTGTCGTCATCGCAGCGCCTGCATCAGAAGAGACATCCCCCAGTCCCGAACAGGTGCGGCA
>MDTB01101614.1_pt1 | contig 24099 bp, 28 predicted proteins | sample 811161 | NCBI WGS metagenome assembly MDTB01 (sample SAMN05326650, study PRJNA326480) | marine metagenome | isolation source: seawater | place: Mediterranean Sea | collected 2009
TCAATATCACCATTGATTATAATTTTACTAGAAAATTTATCTGATCCTTTAGAAAGAATAAAAAGAATTAATATAGTTGATGTAGCAATAATCTCGACATCAATATCCTCATTTTTATCTAATATTTGAAGAGAATTATCTTTAATATGTATGATAAAACTGTATTCAAGATCCTCTAAATTAATTTTTATCTTCTTATTATTGATATTAGATAAAAATCCTTCTGGGATAGATTTGTTAAAAGTATTACTCTTTAAGACCTTATTAACATATTCGACTATAGATAATTTATTTTTTAACATTTATAACCTATATGTATTGTAACTATATTCCCTGGTATATACTCATATCTTACATTTTCAAAACCAACATCTATCAACATATCACTAACCTCTGATGGAGTAAAAAAACTTGCTATCGATTCAGCTAGATATTTATAACTATCGTGATCATTAGCCAGCTTTTCTCCGATTTTTGGTATCACCTTATGAGTATAATTTTCAAATATTCTTTTCAAGACCGTATTCTTGGGTGTCGTAAATTCCATAATTACTAGTCTTCCACCTGGAACTAGAGATTTATATATATTTTTCAGAGCTTTTTTATGATCTGTAAAATTTCTAAAACCAAATGCAATTGTTGCTAGAGAGAAATAATTTTTAGAGACTTTTGCAGTTTCCATGGAGCTTCTATTGAATTTAACACCCTTAATATACCCATGATCTAATAATCTATCCTTGCACAATCGCAACATCTCAGGGTTTTCATCTAAACATGTAATTGTCAGATTATTTTTCTTCTTCAAGAATTTTAATGCTATGTCTCCAGTACCTGTAGCAATATCAAGAATTTTTTCATCATCATGAAGTTTACAGGCTACATACATTTTTTCTTTCCATATTCTATGCAAGCCAAATGACATAGCATCATTCATTAAATCATATTTGTTTGATACAGAACTAAATATTTGAGAGACTAACTCTGGCTTATCATCTTTATTGACCTTTTTTGATCCAAAATTTACTTTATCCATGATTTTAACTTTTTTTCCTTTCTACATTCAGAATATTACTATTTTTCTTTAGCTTTCCAATTAATTTATTTAACTCTTTTACTCCATTAATTGATATTACAAATACCATTATATTATGCCCTGTCTCTTTTGTATCGTCATATGTTACACTTTCTATATTTGAATCATTCTGTGCGATCTGTGAGGATATCATGGCTAAAACACCTCTAACATTCTCAACCTCAACTTTTATAGAAGCACTAAAAGTATCATCAACATTTTCAGCCCAAGATAAGTCCAGTGTTTCGTCGCTAGGTTTTTTCTTATGGTTAAAACTTCTACAGCTTTCTCTATGAACAACAATCCCTTTTTCTTGACTTATATGACCAATTATTGGATCTCCAGGAATTGGATAGCAACATTTAGCATATGAAACGACAAGGCCTTCAGTACCTCGAATTTGAATATCTTTGTTTGAAACATTTGAGTTCCTTGCGGGCATTTCGATTGGAGCTATCCTCATAGCGATTAGCTTAGCAATACTATTCCCTAGCCCAATTTGTGCATAAAGGTCATTAATTGTCTCACACGAATACTCTTGCAGCACAATCTTTAAAGTATTTGTGGGTACGTCATCTATATCAATATCAAAATCTTTCAAAGAGTATTTTAATAACTTTCTTCCAAGAGCAATCGCATCATTTTTTTTAATAGATTTTAATGAAGCTCGAATTGAGTGTCTTGCTTTTTCAGTTACTACAAAATTTAACCAGCTGGGATCAGGTCTATATTTTTTATCAATCGATATTTCAACTCTCTGTCCATTCTTGAGAATCGTGCTTGGTGATGCAGGTAAATTATCAACTTTTGCGGATGCGTAATTATTGCCAAGATCGGTGTGGACCGCATATGCATAATCTATGATAGTCGATCTTTTAGGTAAATCAAGAATATTTCCCTTTGGAGTGAAGACATAAACTTTACCTGGATGTAAATCAGCTTTTATGCTTTTTAAATACTCCTTAGGGTTTCCTGAATCTTTTTGTATACTTAATAAATTAGTAATCCATTGTTGCTCTTTAGTATAATTTTTTAAAGAAGGAATATTTTTAGATTTATAAAACCAGTGTGATGCTATACCTGATTCAGCTAAAATATTCATGTCCTTGGTTCTAATTTGTATTTCTATAGGTAATCCATGAGGCCCAATAATAGATGTATGGAGTGATTGATAACCATTTGATTTAGGTATGGCAATATAATCTTTAAACCTACCAGGTACTGGAGTATAAAGATTATGGATGACACCAAGAGATCTATAACAGTCATCTACAGAATCTGATATTACTCTAACACCAAATAAGTCATTTATTTGGGAAAATTTGAATTCCTTGAGTTTCATTTTTTTATATAGTCCATAGACATGTTTCTCTCTCGCAACAACGCTTGTGGTCAAGCCCTCATCTTTTAATTTTTTCTCAATCAGTTCTTTTATTTTCTCCATGATTTCTTTTCTATTACCTCTAGATTTTTTAATCATCCTCTCTAATGTTGCATATCTAAATGGATAAACAGTTTGAAATGATAGATCTTCAAGTTCTTTATTTAAAGAATGTATTCCTAACCTCAGAGCTATAGGAGCAAATATTTCTAATGTTTCTTTCCCTATTTTTTTTCTTTTTTTATTATCTAGCGCATTTATTGTTTTTAAATTATGTCTTCTATCTGCAAGTTTAATTAGAATAACTCTGATGTCTTGACTCATTGCTAAAATCATTTTACGCAAATTTGCTGCATCAGCCTCTTCACTCGTTGAAAAAGATAATTTATCTAGTTTACTAACACCATCAACTAGTTCAGCAACCTTGACACCAAAGTTTTTTTTAAGATTTTCCTTTTCTATTTCAGTATCTTCAATCACATCATGTAAAATTGCAGCCATAATAGATTCATGATCTAATTGAAAATCTGCAAGCATAGATGCAGCTGAGAGAGGATGATGAATATATGCTTCTCCAGATTTTCTGACCTGACCTTTATGAGCCTGGCATGCTAGATTAAATGATTTTTCAATTTTTTTTATTTGATATGGATTTAAATATTTATTTAATTTCTTTTTAAAATCTAAATATTTTTTGCTTGACGTGTCGAATTCGCTAGAATTTTTTATTGTGCTTATTTTATCCATTAATGATAATGGTGTTGATTATTCTGGTTTTATAACATCTGTTGTAGCAGCAGAATCATTTGCGCTATCTGTCGACTCACTAGTTTCACTTGCGCTTTCAGCTTGATCAGTATTATCAGATGGACTCGCTGAGGTAATATTGTCTACTGAAGGAGTATCTTCTAATTGTTGAGATAATTCACTGACAACCTCTTCTTCAGATATTCCATCACCAAACAGTTGGCTTTCTATTTTTTCTTTATTACTAATTTCAAAATAATCCATGCCTATTTTACCGGAAGATATTTCTCTTAAAGCTATTACGGTAGGTTTATCTTTAGAGTCTATCAATGGTTCGGCACCTGATGCTAGATCTTTAGCTCTCTTTCCAGCTAAAGCGCATATGTCAAAAGCATTGTCCATCACTTCTAGGCAGTCTTCAATTGTAATTCTAGCCATAATTCACCTTTTATTAGTTCAGACATTGTATCAGATAAAACTTTTTAAACAATGGAGTTATCTACGTTAGTCAGTTTTTTAGCCCAATCTGCTATGTTTTTGTTGCTGATATAGTTGAAGACTAGAATTCCTCTTAGAATATTTAATGCATCTTCAAATTTATCATTAATAACTACATAATCTGAATATGATGAATAGTCCATTTCTTTTGAAGCAGAAGCCATCCTAGTCTCTATGACATCCTTATCGTCCTCGCCCCTATTGATTAAACGTTCTTTTAAAATCTCAATACTAGGAGGTGTTATATAAATTGATATAGCTTCAGGAATAACACTTTTGACTGCCATCATGCCCTTATAATCTATCTCCAATATAACATCTAAACCTCTTGATGTTATCGTGCTGACAGAATCTATCGTAGATCCATACATATTTCCATATACATTTTGATATTCTATAAAATCATTGTCTTCAATTTTTTTTATAAAAGCATCTTCAGTGATAAAGAAATAATCTTTTCCATTTACCTCGGATTCCCTTATTTTCCTTGTGGTAAATGAGATAGAAGGTTTGACAAATGGTAATGAGGAACATAATCCCCTTACTAAACTAGTTTTCCCAGCTCCTGAAGGAGCGCTTATTATATAAACATTAGACATAATATATGATTAATAATTATCCATAGTAGTAAAATTGGATTATAATACAAAGACAATACTATGGGGAGATAATATTATGGGAGATCCTTGGAAGTCAATCAGTCCTGAAGGAGTAAGAGCTTTTACCTATGGGGTTCTTTCAACATTGCTAGTTTGGTTATGGGCAGAAGGTTATCTGTCTATTATAAACAATGTTTTAACAATGCTAGGTACATCAAGTTTACTTGCAACTTCTATTGTTATAAGTACAGTCATCTCATTGTTGATAATTCTTATTCTTTATGGTTTACATGGTAAAATGCCTACTACTCTTATGTTGCAACATATGACTTGGGTAAAGAACCCTGATAAGTTCTTAATTTTTTTCTATATATGGATCAACTTAATAGCTGCAGGCTTATTGAATGTACTAGACTTGAATAAGCTCTATCAATTTCTTGCTTTATTTATAATTTTCCTTCTACCGTCACTCATACTTGGGTTAAGAATACAAAAAAAAGGCGGGAATATTTAGTTAGTCTCTGAAACTTTTAGGTAGAACATCTATGCCGAACTTTTTGCCGAGCTTAACTAGAAAGGCTATAGCAACCAATCCGCCCGGGAGTGCAAAAACTCCCAAGAGACCTGCATTCTTAATTAAATCTGCAAACTGAGTATTAGCTTTATTTATAGCTTCATCATCAAGCTTCTCGCCAGCCATATATTTTCTATATACTTCGAGCATTTCTGAAGTTTCTCTAGACTCTACAGCTAAGACTTTTTTTATTGAGTTAAGACCATCTAAGGCTTTCTTTTTGTTAGCTGTATATTTATCAACAAATTTTTTGTAAATACCTAAATCATCAATATTCATATTTTTCTCTTCCAAAATTGAGACAAAATGTCTAAAATTAAGACATACTGTTATATTATCAGTAAAAACCTAATACAGACAGATAAGCTTATAATACTGGTTAAAAATATGTCAAAAGATAACAATAATATTTCAATATCAATCAATACAAGTTACCTACAACAAGAATCTGATCCAGAGAATAATAAATATTATTTTCTCTATACAGTATCTATTGTCAATAAAGGTAATGTTGGAGCCAAACTCCTCTCTAGGCACTGGATAATTGAAGACGAGAATGGCAAGATTCAAAATATCAAAGGCGAGGGAGTTGTAGGTGATCAACCCTACATGAACCCAGGTGATGAATATCAATATACAAGCGGAACAGTTCTAGAAACTTCTCTAGGGACGATGAAAGGAACCTATCAGATGATAAATGATTCTGAGAATTATTTTGATGCAGAAATCCCTGAATTTGTATTAACAGTCCCGCGAATTATTCACTAAATTTGTTGTAGATATTTGCTGAATATTTTATGTGAGTTTTTGGACATACAAAATCTTCACAATAAACTTTCTCCCAGTCGCCTAAATCTAATTGTGGAAACCAAGTATCGCCTGAGAAAGATCCTTCTACATAAGTAATATATAATTTTTCAGTAAAAGGCATAGCTAGCTGATATATTTCTGACCCTCCTATAACAAATATTTCCTCATGATTCGAAAAATCCTGGAAAACTTTCATCAAGTCATTATAAATAATCACGCCATCTTTGAAATAATTTTGATTAGATGTTAAGACTATGTTGTCCCTGCCATCTAATATTTTACCTATTGACTCATGGGTTTTCCTTCCCATAACAATAGGCTTGCCCATCGTTAAACTTCGAAATCTTTTTAGTTCACTTGGTATGTGCCAAGGTATATTATTTTTTTCACCAATTAAATTATTTTTATCCATCGCAACAATTATTGATATTAGTGGTTTCATACAGATATGGGTGCTTTAATGTGATCATCAGGATTATATCCCTCCAAGGAAAAATCTTCATATTTATAGTCAAAAATCGAATCCACATTGTTATTTATCTTTAGAGTAGGAAGAATCTTAACTTTCCTTTTTAATTGTTCATTGACTTGCTCTTTATGATTGAGATATATATGAGCATCTCCTAACGTATGAATAAATTCACCATACTCTAGTCCGACCTGATCAGCTATCATCATTGTTAGAAGTGCATAAGAAGCTATGTTAAAAGGAACTCCAAGAAATATATCCGCACTCCTTTGATATAGTTGGCATGATAATTTATTATCATGGACATAAAACTGAAATAGTATGTGGCAAGGTGGCAGCTTCATCTTATCTAGATCGCCCACATTCCATGCAGATACGATATGTCTTCTGGAATCAGGATTACTTCTAATATTATTTAAAAGCAGTTCAACTTGATCAATCTGTGTACCATCCGAACTGCCCCAAGAGCGCCATTGATTGCCGTATATAGGTCCTAGCTCACCATTATCATCTGCCCATTCATCCCATATTCTTATGTTATTTTTTTTTAAATAACTAATATTTGTACTACCCTTTAAGAACCATAAAAGTTCGTAAACGACGGACTTAAAATGTATCTTCTTTGTAGTTAATAAAGGGAAACCATCCGATAAATTGAATCTCATTTGATAACCAAATATAGAAATGGTACCTGTGCCTGTCCTATCAGATTTAGTATTTCCATTTTCTAAAACAGTTTTAAGTAAATCATGATATTGTTTCATACTATATTCTACCTTTTTTTGAACTATAATAAATTAAGATTCCAATAAAAAACATAGGGATACATAGAATCATACCCATAGTTAACCAGGTAGAATATAGATAACCAATATGTATATCAGGAACTCTTACAAATTCTATGCTAATTCTAAATAAAGAATAAAGTATTAAAAAGCTTGCTGTTAATAACCCGGTATTAGGATTATTTTTCTTAATACCTGATAAAACTAAATATAATATAATACCCTCTAGAATAGCTTCATATAACATCGATGGGTGTCTTGGTACTAAGTCTATTAGTGGGAAAACAACCCCCCAGTTAGAATTAGTGGGAGATCCATGTAACTCTGAATTAATAAAATTTCCAATTCTTCCTAAAAACAATCCTATGGGAATAAAAATTACTATAAAATCTGATAGTTTAAAAAAATTTACTTTATTTTTTTTGCTAAAAAGAACTAATCCTAAATAAATTCCTACTAAAGCACCATGGAAGGACATACCACCTTCCCAAATATAAATAATCTTGAGAGGATTTGAACTATAAAACTCAAGGTTATAAAAAAGAACATAACCTAAACGTCCACCGAGAATTACAGCAATTATAGCTATGAATATTAGCCTATCAATGAATTGGATGCTAAAGTCATATGTTCTATTTTTTGTTACCTCTCTTTTCATCATGTAATCAATAAGAAGAAATGAAATTGCATACATAGCTCCGTACCAGTATAGGTCTACTGAGCCTAGAGAAAATATTATTGGATTTATATTATGCGTATATATCATTTAAAATTGAATTATTATAGTAATTATAATAGCCTATGGAACTGTACTATAAAATCAAATAATGAATAGATTAAAAGACGAAAAAAGTGATTATCTGCTTCAGCATGCTGATAATCCAGTGGATTGGTATCCTTGGTCTAAGGAAGCATTTGATAAAGCAGAAAAAGAAAATAAGCCTATAATACTATCTATTGGTTATTCTGCGTGTCATTGGTGTCATGTTATGGCACATGAGTCATTTGAAGATCAAGCCACTGCTGATGTTATGAATAAATTATTTATTAGTATTAAGCTAGATAAAGAAGAAAGGCCTGATTTAGATAAAGTCTATCAAATGTCACAAACCATTATAACTGGAAAAACAGGAGGGTGGCCACTTACAATATTTATGACGCCAGGCAAATTCCCATTTTTTGCAGGAACATACTTCCCAGATAGTGAAAGACATGGATTACCGGCATTCACAGAGATCCTAACCAGAGTTAGTGATTTTTATAAAGATCAAAAAAAAGATATTGAACTACAAAATATCCAAATAAAAAATATTTTTAATAATTTAAATAATGTCAAGGAATCTAAAAATATTATTAACGATGAATTAATCAGCGAAGTTAAAAATGATCTGGTTAACTCAATCGATAAAGTACATGGTGGATTTGGGTCTGCGCCAAAGTTTCCACATATTACTAATCTAGACTTTCTTATTAAAACTCTAGAAGATGGAGATGATAAGATACTAGATATGATAAATTTAACACTTACGAGAATGTGTAATTCTGGTATTTACGATCATCTTAAAGGAGGATTTTTTAGATATTCAGTGGATGAACTTTGGATGATACCTCATTTTGAAAAAATGTTATATGACAATGGGCCAATGATAAGTTTATTATCTAATGCTTATAAAAAAATAGGTAATCCAATATACTTAAAAAAATTATGTCAAACATGTGATTGGGCTATTGATGAAATGCAGTGTGAATCAGGTGCTTATTTTTCGACAATTGATGCTGATTCAGAAAATAAGGAAGGTAAGTTTTATGTTTGGACAGATGAAGAGCTTCATAGAATATTATCAACTAAAGAATTAGAGATCTTTAAAAAGATATTTATGGTTTATGATAGACCAAATTTTGAGGGGAGCTATCATTTACATATTACAAAAACTAATGAGGTCTATTATAGCCAAAATATAAAAATGGCTGATAAAATATGTTCTAAATTACTAAAGGCAAGAGAGAAAAGGGTTCGGCCCGGGACAGATAAAAAAATACTTGTGGCATGGAACGCACTTCTAATTGAAGGTATGATAAATGCCTATAGAGTTAGTGAGAATATAAAATATATCGATTCTGCAAAAAGTTCTTTTAATTTTATCAGGGAAAAAATGTGGTCGAAAGAGCAATTGTATGCATGTTATCATGATAAAGAGTATTTCGAAGCTTACCTAGATGATTATGCATTTCTCTCAAAAGCGTGCATTGAACTCTTAAAAATTGAGTGGAGTAACACCAATTTTGATTTTTTAGTAAAGTTGACTGACACCTTAATAAACGATTTTCAAGATAAAGATAATGGAGGTTTTTATTTCACATCCAAAAATCATGAGGATCTTATTTATAGACCTAAATCTTATATGGATGAGTCACTACCATCAGGCAATAGTATAGCATTAGATGTATTAATGGAAATGTATGAACTTACAGGTCAAAAGAAATATATAGAAGCTGTTGAGAAATCTATTAGATCAGCTCATGATTCTCTAACTAGGTCTAGTTTTTCTCACTGCAGCCTTCTACTAGCAGCACCTAAAACAAATACTTACAAAAGATTAATCATTATTAGATGCGAGCAAACAAGTCTTAAAGGTTATCAAAATTTAATTAATAAGCTTGATACGCTGAACGATAATATATACTTTATATCAAATGATGTTGAAATTAAAATTAGTTCCTTATCGGATAAAATGTCTAATGGTAAATTTATAGCATATGTTTGTCAGGATAATATATGCTTAGAACCAATAACTACTTTTGATAAATTTGTTGAATTTATAAAACAATGAAAATAATTCTACTATCTATTCGTTTCCCACTATTGATTCTGCATATCTTCATTGGTCTTATAATTCTCATTTTTTATCCGATGTCAGTAAATAGCTTGAGACCTATACATCATAAAATTAGTCAGTACTGGATGAAGATATTAATTCTTCTCTTTGGACTCAAAATCATACTAAAAGGAAATATATCTAAAAAAGCTAGGGCTTTTGTTTCAAATCATATTAGCTTCCTAGATATTATTGTATTAAATTCGCTAATACCGTCGAATTTTATAGCTAAATCCGAAATTAAATCATGGCCGGTCATTGGCCACTTAGCTGGAAAAACTGGAACAATATTTATAAATAGAGGTGATGTTGGTGATAATGATAATGTCATAAATTTGATGAAAAATTATATATCCAAAGATAAAAATATAATTTTCTTTCCTGAGGGGAGAATTGGAGATGGAGTAAAAATAAAAAAGTTTCATAGTAAGTTATTTAATTCCGTATCTAATTCTGACAAAAATTTACAACCAGTATTTATTAGATATCCGATTGATTACCCTGAAAAATTGGACTCTGACGATAAAGTATGTTGGGCGGATAAAACTCAAACACTTTTAAAGATAACCATTAGATGTTTGGGAAGAAAAAATACCAAAGTTTTATTATATTTTGGCGATTTAATTGAAACATCACATCAGAGCGCATATGAGTTAGCAAAGAAATCTGCTAACTCAGTAATGAACTCATTAAATAACCTTTAATTACTAGATTTGTCCTCTACAGTCGCCTTCTGTACCAATTTTAACATCAACTTCCATATCTCCGCCTTTTGGATACCATTGACATGCTATAACCATTCCACTTGCGGTTTCTTCTGGCGTTAATAAAGTTGTTGGATCACATGGACTTGATGGATAGTAGCCATTTCCTGAAACTATTGTAGTTCTGCATGAGCCACAACTACCGACTTTACAAGAATGTGGCCATGCTATCTTGGCAGCTATAGCTGCTTTCATTAGATTTTGGCCAGGTTGTACGACAAATGTTTCACCCGAGCCCTTAACCGTCACATTGGTTGGCTCTGCTTTTTTAAATAGATCTCCGAAAAATCCCATATTATTCTCTCCTTTGATGGCTTAGATTAAAAATATCACTAAATATATCATAAATATAGGTAACTGTAATCAGTATAACTTAAAATACTAAAAACTTATTTTCTTTCATATATTTATACAATAATATGCTCAGAAATAAACTCCTCATGGCAAAGAACACAGCAAATGATAGCCATAAACCCTCATTATTCCCTCCTAAAAGTATTGTTTCTAGGATAAAGAATATCGTTCCGGCTAGAATCATTACATTCCTTAATAACTTAACTTTGATTGCACCTATAAAAACACCATCTAGCCAAAAGGCGATCGTAGCAAATACGACAATAAGATACATATAAAACATATATAAGTTAGATAAAGAATTTACTACTTCAATGTCAGTTATGAAATAAATGATTTGTTCGCTAAAGAGGATAAAAAATACTATATAGAGAATCATGAGATATGCGGATAATTTACCCGTAGAATATATAGATCTGTCTAAAAAGCTTTTATTTTTTTTCCCAATTGAATTTCCAACAAGAACTTCCGCTGAATGAGCAAAGCCATCTATACCATGTGAAAAAATAAAGAAAAAGTTTAGTAAAATAGTATTAGCTGCTAGTATTTCATTTCCATAACTTGCTCCGATACTCATAAAATAGATAAATATTGTCATCAGAATAAATGACCTAATGAACATATCTGTATTTACCATTATTTTATTTCTAATTTCCGTCCAGTCGAATATATTAGCTATATTAATATTTATAGTAGAAAATATTTTTTCAGTTTTGATTGCATAAATAATAAATAAGATTACAGAATACTCTGCGATCAATGATGCAATCGCAACTCCTTCGATATCAAATCCTAAATGGAAAATAAAAATATAATCTAATATTATGTTAATAGTATTAACAGAAATACTTATTATCATAGCGATTTTGGTTTGCTGTGAACCGATGTAATAACCTATTAATATATCTCTTAAAAATATTGCAGGTACAGACCATATTCTGTAATCTAGATAAATTTTAGCTCCCTGGCTAACTTCATAAGATGGTTGCATGAAGGTCAATAATAAATAAATGATGTCATCTCTAAAAAAAAGTAGTATGAAAGAAATAGAGGTTGATATAAGTATGAGATGCGCTAATGATAATAATAATTTCTGATCAGACTTGCTGCCACTATGTTGTGACACAAAACCTGTAGTTAATGATTTAATAAAGCCAAAACTAAATAGTATGTAGCTGATGATAATTGCGCCTACTCCAATTGATCCAATATATATTGCTGATCCTAGGTGGCCCATCATCACATTATCAACAAAACCAACAAGAGGAATAGTAATGTTTGATACTATTAAAGGTAGAGCTATCTTGAGAGTATTACGATCTATAGAATTTATTTTTAGGAACAACTGAACCTACGCGATTTCAATCATATCGAAATCTTCTTTGCCGGCACCGCAATCAGGGCAAGCCCAATTTTCAGGTACATTATCCCATTTTGTCCCAGGTTCAATACCGTCATCAGGCCATCCTTCAGCCTCATCATAAATTAAACCACAAATTAAACAAAGATATCTTTTCATAATATATGCAGTAGTTTCTCATAATTCTATGATAAACCCAATTAATTTGTTATAAATATTTATGGATAAAAATACTATGCTAAAAGGCTTATATCCCATAACGCCTAATTTTTATAAATCTGATATTGACTACCTCGGTAAACTTGAATCAGTTATGAAATCTAATATTAATATTTTCCAATTCCGTTCCAAAACATTATCATTTAAACGGAAAAAATATCTTTTGAAAAGGATATCAATGATGTGTATTGAAAATAATGTCAAACTAATAGTTAATGATGATTATAATTTAGCGAGGAACTTTGGCGCTGATGGATTACACCTAGGCTCAAAAGATATCAATCTTAAATCTGCAAGGAAGTATTTTGGAGACAATTTTATAATAGGTAAATCTTGCTATAACTCAATTGAACTTGCCAAACAATCTGTGAATGATGGAGCAAGTTATGTATCTTTTGGATCAATGTTTCCCACAAGATCTAAGGAGTCTGCTATAATAGCAAAACATTCAATTATAATTGAAGCAAAAAAAATAATTAATATACCAATCTGTGTTATCGGTGGTATCAACAAATTAAATTTAAATGATTTAATGAAATATAAACCGGATATGGTCTGTATGATATCAGGTGTTTTTGATCATAATAATGTTAGTGAAGAAATAAAAAATATTAAAGATATAATTTTAAGATAATGAAGAATTCAAAAAAATTATTTAAAGAGGCAAAAAAATATATTCCTGGCGGGGTAAATTCTCCAGTCAGGGCATTTTCTTCAGTCAACTCAACACCTTTTTTTATCAAAAAAGCAAAAGGGCAATATTTATTTGATGAGGATAATAAGAGATATATTGATTTCATAGGATCGTGGGGTGCTCAGATATTAGGACATGCTGATAACAGAATTTTGAAAGTTTTAGATAGAACAATGAAAAATGGAATAACTTATGGAGCGCCCTGTAAAAACGAAGTACTCTTGGCAAAAAAGATTACACAGATTTATGAATCCATAGAAAAGGTGAGAATGGTAAATTCTGGTACAGAAGCTACTATGAGCGCAATTAGATTAGCAAGAGGATACACAGGTAAAGACAAAGTTATAAAGTTTAATGGCTGTTATCATGGACATGGGGACTCATTTCTTATAAAAGCTGGTTCTGGGGCATCTACATTTGGAACTCCTGACTCACTGGGAGTGACAAAAGCAAATGCAAAAAATACGATATCTATTGAATATAATAATATAAGCGCAGTAAGAAAAGCTGTAAAAAAATCTGATATTGCATGTATTATTATTGAACCAATTGCTGGAAATATGAATTTCGTTAGGAGTGATGAGAAATTTTTGCATGAACTAAGAAAAATCTGCACAAAAAATAATATAGTATTAGTATTTGATGAAGTCATGACAGGTTTTAGAGTATGTAAGGCTGGAGCACAAAAGTTATACAATATTAAACCCGATCTAACAACTTTAGGAAAAGTACTTGGAGGAGGCTTGCCTGTAGGTGCATTCGGCGGAAAAAAAGAAATAATGGATCACATAGCTCCTGTGGGTGGTGTTTATCAAGCTGGAACATTATCTGGGAATCCACTAGCAATGGCGGCAGGTTTAAAAACACTAGAATTAATTTCAGAAAAAAACTATTTTAAAAACTTATCTAAAAAGACAAGTTATCTAGTTGATGGAATTAATAGTATAGTTAGAAAATATGATTTAGATATGTCAGCAGATTCTGAAGGAGGAATGTTTGGCATATACTTTATAAGATCTAAAGCAAAAAATATCAATGATATCAATCAATCCAGCAAGCATGACTTTATAAATTTTTTTAATTATATGTTCAAGAATGGAATTTTTTTTGCTCCATCAATGTATGAAGCAGGATTTGTCTCCACTAAACATACAAAAAAAGATTTAGATTATACAATCAGAGTTTTTGAAAATTGGGTTAATACAAAATAAAAATTATTTTATTAATATGAGCTGAATGTCAGCTACGTTAGTGCCTGATGGTCCAGTTATGTATAACGAATCAATCTTCTCAAGAAAAGTATACGAATCGTTGTTTTCAAGATAAGTTGAGACATTCATTTTTAATTTTTTCATATTAGCTATCGATACCGAATCAATAATTCCTCCAGCTGCATCTGTAGGTCCATCAATTCCATCTGTTCCAACTGAGAGAAGCAGCCAGTCTCTCTGAGTTTCAATTTTTTTATAATTAGCCAAGAAAGATAATGCCAGTTCTTGATTTCTTCCACCTTTGCCTGACCCTGTCATATTAACCACTGTCTCACCGCCAGATATTAGGGCTATAGGGCCATTATTTTGATGAGTATATTTATTAATATTCTCTATGATTGATAATGCTTCTATTTTTGCCTCTCCTGTGAGATCGCCGGGTATTATTATAGGCTTATAACCATTTTTTTTCGCGAATGATGAAAGTTGCTCTCTATATAATTTATTACTAGATATAATATCATTAACACAATTATCAACATTTTTTATAGATTCTTTCACGTCTCCATTTATTCCATTTTTTATATAATTAATGATAGATGATGGTGTTTTTTCTAGTAGATCATATTTTTCTAGAATTTTAAGTGCATTATTAAAAGTAGTTTCATCAGATACTGTTGGTCCACTAGCAATAGAACTAATATCATCATTAATCACATCTGATATTATTAGAGAATAACAAGATGAAGGGTTTGCGATGTTAGCTAGTCTTCCGCCTTTAATATCAGACATATGTTTCCTGACTGTATTCATTTCGTTAATTGATGCTCCCGATTTTAAAAGAATGTCTGTCAGAATTATTTTATCATTAAGCATGATCGATGATGGGGGTTTGGACAATAATGCAGACGCTCCACCACTAATTAAAAAAATAACCAAGTCATCCTTGGTAGAAGATTTAATATAGCTGATAATCTTATCACCTGCCAATATGCTCTTTTCACTTGGTACAGGGTGTGAGGAAAAAAAAAGATCTACATCATATTCTATTTGTTCAGTAGAAGAATTTGATATAACAACAGGCTTACCATGTATAGATGCATGATGAACTTCTTTACTCAAATAATCTAGGCATCCTGACATCATAGATATCGAAGCTTTACCAAATGCTACAGGATATATAGTTTTATGGCTAGGTAAAATAATCTCATGTGTTTTTAAATAATTAAGGACAGTGTCTTTGGGATCAAGTTTAGCAAGACTGGATGAATATATTTTTTTAGCATCTTCTCTGAGAGACATTAATATCTTCTCAGACTACTTTATTCGGTAACTCTGTCCCTGCAAAAAACGCAAGAGTATTATCTATGGCTGTATTACCCATAGCAACTCTTGTTTCAATTGTAGCGCTACCCAAGTGTGGATAAGAAACAACATTTTCCATAGTTTTAAGTTCACTTGGTAAATTTGGTTCAGTTTCAAAAACATCAAGACCAGCTCCAGCAATTTGTTTATTACTTAGCGCGTTCACTAGGGCTTTTTCATCAATAATATCTCCTCTAGCTGTATTAATTATGAATGCTGACTTTTTCATTAAACCAAATCTTTCCTCATTCATTAAATGAAAAGTCTCTTCAGTAGCAGGACAATTAATAGATACAAAGTCTGACTCTTTGCAAATATCTTCTATTGTATTGAGCTTAGTAGCATTAAATGATTTAGTTATTTCTTCAGGTATGTCGAAAGGATCCCAATATTGAATATCCATATCAAAACCAAAATGAGCTCTTTTAGCAACAGCCTGACCTATGCGTCCGAAACCTATAACTCCTAACTTCTTGCCTGTTACTTTGGTCCCTAGTAAATGAGTCGGTCTCCAACCAGTCCAGTTATCTGACCTAAGTTCTCTCTCTCCTTGACCAACTCTTCTGGCAACCATTAGTAATAAAGACATTGCTATATCTGCTGTACAGTCTGTTAAGACACTTGGCGTGTTAGATACTGTAATGCCATTATCTTTAGCGGCATTGATGTCAATATGATTAAAACCAACACCAAAGTTTCCAATCATATTAGCTCTACGGTTTTCTACAGATAAAATATCAGCAGTAATCTTATCTGTTACAGTTGGCATTAGTACATCACAATTTTGTAGAGCAGATTTTAGTTCGTCAGCAGTGAAAGGTTTATCTGAATCGTTAAGCTTAACATCAAATAACTCTTTAAGTCTTTTTTCATTTTCGTCTGGCCATTTTCTAGTCACGATAGCTACTGGTTTAGTCATAGTTATTTCCCCGCCGGATTATCAAGCCAATATTTAGACGCAGCAGCAATGCCACTTCCTAGTTCTACTTTTATTCCATTAGACATCATAGACATTTCTGCACCTGCTATTGCGCTGCAGAGCATTAGTTCATTTAGGTCTCCTAGATGACCAATTCTAAATACTTTGCCTGCAACTTTTGCAAGCCCTGCCCCGAGAGCTAAGTTATAGGTATTAAATGCCGTACTTATTACAGGGACCGCATCAGATCCTTCAGGCACAACAATCGCGCTAACCGTATCAGACTGCCACTTAGGTTCTTTAGCACATAACTTCATTCCCCATCCATCAAGTATAGCTCTCCTTGTACCTTCGGCAAGACGATGGTGCCTTTTCCATACATTTTCAAGACCTTCTTCTAACAACATGTCAAGAGCAACTCTCATTCCTCTTAGTAAATTTACTGGTGGCGTGTAAGGTGTATAACCAGTTTCTAATTTAGCTAGCATATCTTGGACATCAAAATAGCATGTTGGATAATTTGAAGATTCCATCGCAGCAATAGCTTTCTGACTTAGACCAAGGATACCGATTCCCGCTGGTAACATTAGTCCTTTTTGTGATCCACTAACCACACAATCAACACCCCAGTCGTCCATTCTAAATTCATAACTTGCTACTGAGCTTACTCCATCTACCATCAGTAATGCAGGATGATTTAGATCATCTAAGATTTTTCGTATTGCTAGAACATCACTTCTGACGCCCGTAGCTGTTTCATTCTGACATACCAAAACTGCTTTGATTTTATGATCTTTGTCGTTAGATAATTCTCTGTGATAACTCTCTGGATTTGCTCCAGTGCCCCATTCTTCCTCCATTGTTATAGCCTTAAATTGCAATCTTTCACACATATCTAGCCATAACATACTAAATTGACCAAAACTTGCGCCTAGAACAGTATCACCAATATTGAGTGTACTCTGGAGTGCAGCTTCCCAACAACCTGTGCCTGATGAAGGAAAAAATACAACTTTACCTTTTTCGGTTAATATTATTTTTTTCATATCTTCCATTAAAGGACCTATTAAATCCGGTATAGTTGGGTTCCTATGATCTTCCATTGGACAATGAATTGCTTGTTGAACAGCGGCCGGAACGTTTGATGGTCCTGGTACGTATAAATGATGATTTCCTGACATGTGTTTTTCCTTTTTGTGTTTAAATGAATTAACTAAAAATTTAATTCCATATAGTATGCCATAATTGTGGGTATTTTAAACTATAATATATGAATTTTGGGGAATAGCAGAATGAGTATTTATCTATTATATGCAGCATGTGGTTCAATTGGAGGTTTTCTAGGAGGACTTTTGGGTCTCGGTGGCGGGATAATATTTGTGCCTACACTATTTTTTATATTTACAATATATGGAATAAATTCTGAACATTTAATGCAGAGTGCAGTTAGTACATCTTTAGCTTGTGTTGTAATTTCAAGTTTATCAGCAGCTATTAAGCATAATAAAAATAACCTCGTGAATTGGAATATTTTTTATAAAATGTTGCCTGGGCTAATACTAGGTTCTATTTTAGGTGTTACATTAATTACATTACTAAGTAATGAAATAATAAAAATATATTATGGGATTTTATTAATACTTATTGCAACATACTTAATATTTGAGAAAGATAGACTAGTCAACACAAGTTACATACCAAAGAAATTTAGATTTATTAGTACATTCTCTTTTTTTACAAGTGCTGTGAGCACAATGCTAGGAATAGGTGGAGGTACGCTCACTACCCCATATTTTAAATACTTTGGGGAAACTATGAAAAGAAGTATTGCAACAGCAGCTGCATGTGGAGTACCAATCGCATTATTTGGGATAATGATCACTTTTCTAGTAAACATGTTCTTGAAAATATCAGATAATACTATACTTGATTTTATTAGTTTTGATGCATTCGTTATTATGTCACTAAGCACATTAATTTTTTCTTACTTAGGCGCAGATGTTGCCTTCAAAACAAACACAGAAATTTTAAAAAATATTTTCTCAGTTACACTATTTATAACAGGGCTTACAATACTTGTCTTTTGATTCAGACTTAAGTGCATCAATCCCAGTTGCAACTTCTATAATTTTATTTTTCAATAATGTATTTTTATTAAAGAACGATAAAGATTGCGATCTTACTTTATCTGGAATTTTCCCTCCCATATAGAACTCAACTAGAAAATTAATAGTATTAAAAAATCTACTATTATTTAAGTAACATGTCTTTTCATATTTTTCTAAAGCAGTGCTTATAGACTCTTCTGTTTCAATAGACCGGCGCAATATATAAATATCCTGAATGCCCATATTAAGACCAAGACCTGCAAGTGGATGAACGGCATGCGCTGCTCCACCAATTAGAACGCTATTATCAAGAATATACTTCTTTGCATTAAAACCTGATAATGGGTATGTAGATCTCTCAGATATATCAATGACTTTACCAACCTGGTCTTTTAGTTGCTCGTTTAAGATTGAAATCATTTTATCATCATCATATTCATACAAAGACTTTATAACAGTGTTTTTTGCTGACCAAATTAAGTTATATTGATTCTCAGTTATAGGCAGTAAACCCTGAATTTGTTGAACGTCAAATCTTTGATATGCAATACTTCGGTCAATAGCTTTGTCTATAGTTAGATTAAGAACAATAGCCTTCTGAGAATAATCAATTTCTTTAAAACTTATTTTTTCTTTTAAAAAACTTGATTTTATTATGAATTGAGAATTCAACTGATTAATCTTATCTATATCTTCTATGCTCAGGATATAAATATTTTTCTTACCCTTTAGTTTCTCATCCAGAGACTCTTTGATATTTGATTCTTTGACAATGTAACCTAATTTATCAAAAGATATTTCTGAAGAATCGAAACTGACATTCTCTGTTAATAATTTATCCCAAGTAATAATTTGGCTATAACCATAGCAATCTTTTTTATTTAGAGATTCGCATAATCCATGTTTTTCAAACATAAACTTACTTAACAAATTAATAGAAAAGTATCTTTCACCTGCTTCCTTAGAATCAGTCTTACTTTTTTCGGATACTATATACACATTAAAAAAATCTGACAATGATAAGGCTGTTAATTTACCAATAATACCATCGCCGTATATAGTAATGTTCCTCACTATTTTGTACCAATACTAAGGTATGGATAGTTTTCTATACCTAGTATTTTTTCTAGAAATTTGGTCTGAAGGTATGAAGAAGACTTGAGCATGTTGCAAGCTGCAAATGTAAAAATTTTTGATGTTGTTTTATTGACAGCAAATACTTCCGTTGCAAAATCGATATTTGTAAAAACTGACTTTCTATCTTTTTCAATTAGACTTGATACATCATCAATATTTAGATTGGTATTATAATTTTTTATAAAACAATCAATGTTCCTCAATGCTAAGTTGAAACCTTGAGCTCCAACTGGGTGAAGTAGTTGAGATGAATTTCCTATTAGTAGTATATTTTTTTTTAGAATTTGGTTTGCTTTTACAGCAACCAATGGATACTTACTAACAAAATCTAACTCGTGAATAGAACCAACATACCCTTTGAATATATGGGTGAGAGTATCAATTTTTACATCACCGTCATTAATTAATTCTCTCTCATGGTCATGATTTACACTTAAAACCAGATTAATAGAATCCTTGGTATATGGTATACCAGCAAATATGCCATACTTATTGAAAATTTGGATTGCTGAGTTTTTTACAAAAGAACCTCTAGCATTATATACATATGAAGATTGAAAATGATCTTTCACTCGTGATTCTATATTTAACAGCTCCTTTAATTTGGAATTGACACCATCAGAAACGATTAAATTTTTAGAACTAATAATTTGTTTAGATTCTAAATATGCTTCTATAGACTTTTCTTTAGTGATTAAGTTAGATATGAAATCCCCTTGAATTAAATCAATCTTAGATTCTTTTTCTATAAGATCTAAAAAAGTTGACAGCAACCTTCTTCTGTCAACAACATAACCCAAGACATCTAAGCCAATGTCTCTAGATTCGAATGATAGCCTATTTAAACTATTAAAGCTTTTGATCTGAAGTCTATTAACTGGATAGGCATAGTCCTTGATTGAGTCCCATATCCCAAAATTATTTAGAATTAAAAATGATCTATAATTTAGTGAAAGTGGAGAATAATTCTTATATGATTTATTTCCTGATAAGTTATTCTTTTCAATCAAACAACATGAATATCCATGATTTGATAACTGTAGAGCAGTTAAAGCGCCAACCAATCCAGCTCCACTAATTATAAAGTCATATTGATTATTCATTATTGCTATTCATAATTTGTTCTATTTCTCTCACACTTTTAGGTGCTTTTGCAGTCAGTACTTCAGGTCCATGACTTGTGATCAATATATCGTCCTCTATTCTTATTCCAATATTATGAAACTTTTTTTGAACACTTTTATCTGGCCTTATATATAATCCGGGCTCAACTGTAAAAATCATGCCGGGTTTAAGGGTTACTGGTTTCTCATCAACAACATAATCAGATGGATCATGGACATCTAACCCAAGCCAATGGCCAGTATTGTGCATGTAAAATTTCTTATAAAGTTCTTTTTTTAATACTGTTTTGTAATCCTTTTTTAATAATCCGATATCTATAAGTCCTCTAGACAATATTCTAACAGCAGCCATGTGGACATCTCTGAGCGTATTACCTACGATACACTTTTCAATCGCTTTTGTTTGAGCTTTTAGAACTAAATTGTAAATCAGTTTTTGATTGCTTGTAAATTTACCATTAATAGGAATAGTTCGGGTTATGTCAGATGCATAATTTTGGAACTCGCAAGCTGCATCTGTAAGAAGAAGGTCCCCATTATTTAACAGTGACGAGTTATTTATATAATGCAATATACAAGCATTTTTCCCACTCGCAACAATTGATGTATATGCCTCTGTTGCATTGTTTAATCCAAAATTATATATAAGATTTGATTCTAAGGCCTTTTCTGAGATATTAGCCTTACATATTCTCATTAGTTTTTTGTGCGCATTAGCTGATATATCGCATGCTTTTCTTATTAGAGATATTTCATCTTCATTTTTAATTAATCTCAACTGATGGATAATTTTTTTCATCGAATATAGATTTGACGGAATCTCCACTCCTTTTCTATAGCCTTTCTCAATATCTAATATGCAAGCATCAAATACATTTGCAGAAAAGGAATTTTTTACTAAAGAATGATAAACAGACTTAGTGCGTTTAAGATAATCAATTAACTTACGATCTAAACTATCAAGATAGTCACACCTATCAAATTTATAAGTCTTGGAAATATCTTTACTATCAAGCAGGTCGCCAGTCCAAATGCTATCATGATCATTGGGTTTTTTAGAGAAAAAATGAGATATTGAACTTTTCTTGTTTTTATAAATCAATAGAACTGCATCAGGCTCGTTATATCCAGTTAGGTATAGGAAATTACTACATTGTCTATATCTATAAGTAGAATCATTATTCCTGATTTTTATTGGTGACGATTCTATCATCGCGATAGAATCAGATTTCATATGTTTTGCAAAGTTTTGCCTTCTTTTTTTGTATATAGAGTAATTAATCATTTTTTTAAAATCTCTTCCTTTGATTCATTATAAATATGAAAACTTGATGCTACAACATAATCAGATATTTCGTTATAGCTACTATTTAATGATTCTTCATCATCATCTAAACTGTAATCTGTGGTTATTTTACTAATCTCAGCAAAATCATGCAAAATTTCCTGAAGAGAAAGCGTATTTTTAAGAAGTTTATTATCTACTAAAAAATTAATACTCAAGACATAGTTCCTACTCCAGTCTGATAATGAGAGTAGCTTAGAAGACAGATCCTCTTCGTTATTGAAAAACAGGACAAAGCTCTTATTCTTTATATCTTGTCTAATAGAATCAATGTTATCTTTAATCAGTTTTAGATTAATTGATGTTTCATCAGTATCAGAAGAAAAATAAGTCAGAAGTCCTTTTTGATAAGAGTCAAATTCGCAATTAGATGACGCATAACCCGCTAAATAGCCCATAGCTTCTATAATCGTGAATGAGCTCCCAATTTCTAATAAGTGTTTTTCTAGTTCATTGTGCAAATTATTCATTGTTTCTTATCAAATTGTTGATAGATTATATATTATAGAAACATTATAATATATGTCTGTAAATAAATGATTTTTAAATTAGATTATGTCAAAAATAGCTGAACAACTTCGTGATTTGAAACTATCCATTGATAGTGTAAGGGAAAGTATGAAGAAAATTAGAATAGAAAACTCATTACTTCAACAACAACAAGGAGGTCTTGTTACAGAGAAAGCTGAACTTATAAAAAAGAATCAAGCTGCAAAAGAACAAATCGAAGCTATTCTGGAGCGTCTAAAAAACATCGAGTAATACTATGGATCAAGAACAAATAACAATATCAGTATTAGATCAGGAGTATAAGATTAAATGTAGTCCATCAGAAGTAGATTTACTTCAAAAATCTGCAGCATACTTAGATATTAAAATGTCAGAAATTAAAAAAAGTGCCCCAGCAATGACAAAAGATAAAATAGCTGTAATGTCTGCTCTGAACATTGTAAGTACATATTTAAAGCAAGAAGAACAATTAAAAGAATTTTCTGATGTTTCTGACGAGATAAATAATCTTCAGAGATCCTTGCATGATATTGGTGCAGATTAATGAAGTTTTGGCTCATGAAAAATGAACCAGAGGACTACAACATCGATGATCTTAAAAGAGATACAACAGAGCCATGGGATGGTATAAGAAATTATCAAGTTAGAAATATGATCAGAGATGACATGAGAGTTGGTGATTTAGCGTTTTTTTACCATTCGAATTGTGAAGTTCCAGGAATATATGGGCTAATGTCTATAAATACAGAGGCATATGCTGATCCAACCGCATTCGATAAAAAGGCAAAGTATTATGATATTAAAAGTAAAAAAAGTAATCCTACATGGTTGTTAGTTGACGTTAAATATAAAAGAAAAATGAAAAAAATAATTACTTTAAAGGAATTAAAGAGCCATAAAAAACTTGAGAATATGAAAGTCGTTCAAAAAGGTAATCGCTTATCAATAACCGAAGTTGATAAAAATGATTGGGATTATATTTTAAAATTAGAAAATAAAAAATAAAAAAGCATATAAAATGAGAAAAAATAGTCGCAAGTACAAAATAATCGCAATTTTGTATAAAAAAAAATAAAAACAATGAAAAAAAACTTGTTTTATTGAATTTTACTAAATAAACTGAAAAAGAATACCAAACACTGCGGAGGAAACAGCCATGGTAGCAAAGAAAAAAGCAA